>MDTG01182268.1_pt1 | contig 12756 bp, 15 predicted proteins | sample 811421 | NCBI WGS metagenome assembly MDTG01 (sample SAMN05326645, study PRJNA326480) | marine metagenome | isolation source: seawater | place: Pacific Ocean: South East | collected 2011 | reverse complement strand
GCAAGATCATGTTATAGGTTGGAGTGTAAAATTTGTAGAACATGTTATCCAGATAGAAAAAAACCTTTTATCCATAAAAAACCTTAAAAAAAATTAAAGTATTATTTTATAGATAACTATTTATTTATATTTTTTTATTTTCTCATGTTTTTTGGATTCTGTATCAAGTGCATATCGAATATAATCATCCATGTCTCTGTCTTCTAAAACTTTTTGTCTATTTAATTCTTTTTCTTTTTTGATTCGATCTAAACGATCTATTCTTTGATAGTAATTTTTCTTAGATTGCTCTGATTGAATAGAGGGCCATGTCCAGGTTATCTGTTCTTTTGTCTTAACCATTGTCATGCAGTTAACAGGACATTCCTCTATACAGAGTTCACAACCATTACATTGATGCTCTAATACTTTATGAATCATATGTCTTGCACCTACAATCGCATCTACAGGACATACTTTGATACAAATAGTACAGCCTATACATTCCTCACGGACAATATCAGCAATTTCATGATTTTTAGTTTGTTGTGGCGATTGGTAAGCTTGATTAGAGAGTATTGATTGAATATTTTTCTCAGTTTCTATGCCACCCGGTTCACATTTATTTGTCTTTTCACTTTTTTCTATTAACGATGTAGCATAACTTTTACAATCTGGATATTCACATTTCTTACATTGCAACTGAGGCAATGCTTCAATAATTTGATTAATTAAAACCTTATCATTCATTTATGAGATCTTAGAGCCAGGGGCAACATCCTTTTCTGGTTGAAGAATAATAATGTCACCATCGTGTTGTGTGGCAAGAACCATTCCATTAGATACACCAAATTTCATTTTTCTAGGTTTGAGGTTAGCGATGACTACTACTAATTTTCCAATTAACTGCTCAGGAGTATATGATTTTTTGATACCAGCAAATATTGTTCTAGTGTCATCACCTAAATCCACCTCTAATTCTAGAAGTTTTCTAGAATCCTCTAGCTCTTTAGCATTAATAACTTTGGCTACACGTAAATCAACTTTGATGAAATCATCAATAGTGATTTTACCTGTATCTTCTACTACAGCTTCTTCTTTCATATTCTCATCTTTCATTTTTTCAATACTCTCTCTATTAATTCTAGTTATTAATGGCTCAAATGCATTAATTTTATGTTTTTTTAAGCAATTATCTATATTGCTCCAGGAAATTGATTCGCAATTTAGAATATTTTCTACTTTAGCGGCAATCTCAGGTAATACAGGTTTCAAATAACCAATAATCATTCTAAATGCGTTGATTCCATCAGAACAAATAGTTTGAACAGAGGCTTTAGTTGATTCATCTTTTACTTTAATCCAAGGTTTTTCTTCATCAAGGTATTTATTTATCTCATCACTTAATGACGAAATAATTCTCATATTAGTGGCATAATTTCTTGCTTCATAATTATCTATAATCTCATTTTTTTTATTAGATACAGATTTAAGCAAACTATCATTACCAATTTTATCAGATAATTGATCATTAAAATCTTTATTAATAAATTTTGCGCAGCGGCTTCCTATATTAATAATCTTACCGACAAGATCAGAATTAACACGTGCCATGAAATCATCAAAGTTCAAATCAATATCTTCTATCTTATTAGTAAGACGACTGGAAAAATAATATCTTAGATAATCTGGTTGTAAGTGATTAAGATAAGTACGCGCATTAAAAAAAGTTCCTCGAGATTTTGACATCTTTTCACCATCGATTGTTAAAAACCCATGACAAAAAACTCCATCTGGTTTTCTAAAACCTGCACCCTCTAACATTGCAGGCCAAAATAAACCATGGAAGTAGGCGATATCTTTTCCGATGAAATGATATAGCTCTGTTTTAGAACCTTCTGTCCAATCATCTAAGTAGTTTTGATTATTTTTATCACAATAATTTTTATGAGATGCAATATATCCAATAGGCGCATCTAACCAAACATAAAAGAATTTATCTTTCAATCCAGGTATCTCAAATCCAAAATAAGGCTTATCACGAGTAATGTCCCAATCAACTAAGCCACCTGATAGCCATTCACTTAATTTATTTTTTATTTCTTTTTGAATGTTATTATCATCCATCCATTTTTTTAAAAACTTTTCATAAGAACTTAATTTGAAAAAGACATGTTCTGTATTTTTGGTTATTGGTTTGGTATTTGTAACCGTTGAGATTGGATTTTTAATTTCAGAAGATGAGTATGTCGCACCACACTCTTCACAAGAATCTCCATATTGATCTTTAGCACCACATTTAGGGCATTCACCTTTAATAAATCTATCTGGTAGAAACATTTTTGCTTTATCATCATAGAACTGCTCTATCTCTTTACTTGCAATATCACCTTTATCTTTAAGCGCTAGATAAATTCTTTGAGATATATCTCTATTTTCATCGGAGTGAGTGGTATGAAAGTTATCAAATTCAATTTGAAAGTCTTTAAAATCTTTTACGTGTTCATTGTATGTTTTTTTAATTAATTCTTCAGGTGTAATACCGAGTTCTTTTGCTTTGAGCATAATAGGCGTTCCATGAGAATCATCGGCACAGATATAGACACAATCATTACCTGCCATCTTCTGACTTCTGACCCAGATATCTGTTTGTAAGTATTCAACAAGATGGCCTAAATGGATAGAACCATTAGCATAAGGCAGTGCGCTTGTAACTATTATTCTTCTCATTGAAATTTGATAATATGCCTATAAATTAATCAGTATGAGGTTATAATAAAGCCTCGATACATAATGGGTATTGTATATTAAAACCATAAAAAGGACTAAGGGAATGAATAAAGAGAACATAGAAGCATTATTAAAGGATTATCAGTGCCCATATATGGGTACAGACTTAGTCAGCGGAAATGCTATCAAAGAAGTTAAAGTTGAGGGAAACAGCGTTTATGTTAAATGTGTATTAGGCTGGCCTGCTGAGGGCATCATGCAAGCGTTTCATGAAAATATGGATAAAAAAATTAAAGAAGCTTATCCAGATGCACAAACCAATTTAGATTTAAGTTATGAAATATCTGCCCACGGTGTGCAGCAATCAGTAGAAAGAATCAAAGGCATTAAAAATATTATTGCGGTAGCCTCAGGTAAAGGTGGTGTTGGTAAATCAACAACCGCTGTAAACCTTGCCTTAGCACTAAAAGAGGAAGGCGCAACAGCTGCTATACTAGATGCTGATATCTATGGCCCCAGTATTCCAAGAATGTTAGGTGTCAGTGGACAACCTGATTCTGAAGACGGTAAAACATTAGAGCCTAAAATCGGACATGGTTTACAATCAATGTCTATCGGACTTTTAGTTGAAGAAGATACGCCTATGATTTGGAGAGGACCAATGGTCACTCAAGCATTAGAGCAACTACTTACAGATACTAACTGGAAAGATGTTGATTACTTAATTATCGATCTACCACCTGGTACTGGTGATGTTCAATTAACACTTTGTCAAAAGATTCCTGTCAGTGGAGCGGTTATTGTAACTACACCACAAGACATCTCACTTATTGATGCTCGCAAGGGACTTAAAATGTTTGAAAAAGTTGAAGTGCCTGTCCTAGGTATTGTTGAGAACATGAGTACACACGTGTGTAAAAAATGTGGTCACATTGAAAGTATTTTTGGTGAAGGTGGAGGAGAGCAACTAGCATCTGAAGCTGGAGTTAAACTTTTAGGTGAGCTTCCACTTGAAAAACAAATCAGAGAAGAAATGGACAAAGGCACACCAACAGTGTCTTCTAATCCAATGGATCCTGCATCTTTAGCTTATCGTGAGATTGCTCGTAAAATGACTGCAACATTATCAATGCGTAAAAAAGATTACAGTTCAGCTTTTCCAAAGATTGTTATTCAAAATGACTGATAGATCGACATTTTATGGCGATTAAATCAGATAAGTGGATAAAAGAAATGGCAGAAAGCCATGGAATGATAGAGCCATTTCAATATGATCAAGTAAAGAAAAATGAAACCGGTTCTATAGTATCTTATGGAACTTCAAGCTACGGATATGATGTCCGTTGCTCAGATGAATTTAAAATATTTACTAATATTAATTCTGCCTTTGTAGATCCTAAAGCTTTTGATGATCAAAGCTTTGTAGATATTAAATCTGATATATGCATCATCCCACCTAATTCGTTTGCACTTGCAAGAACGGTTGAATATTTCAGAATACCCAGACAAGTGCTTACTCTATGTTTAGGTAAATCAACTTATGCACGATGTGGGATCATTGTAAATGTCACTCCTTTGGAGCCAGAGTGGGAAGGACATGTCACATTAGAGTTTTCAAATACAACACCACTACCTGCAAAGATATACGCGAATGAAGGTGTAGCACAATTTATCTTTTTAGAATCCGATGAGGTATGTGAAACTTCATATAAAGATCGTAAAGGTAAATATCAAGGACAAAAAGGTGTCACATTACCAAAAACATAATATAATGTAGCTTTAGGAGACTAATATGGATTTGAATAGAGACGGCGACGGATTTTTAGTAAATACAAATGACTGGTCAGAAGAAGTCATGAATCAAATGGCTGATGCTGATGGTTTTGTCATAACCGAAGAGATTAAAACTTATATCGATAAAGCTCGTGAGATGTATAATGCTACAGGAACCGTTCCAGCAGTTCGCAATTTTGCAAAAGAATTCGGCATGGATAGAAAGGCAAGTAAACTGTATGAAGTATTTGAATCTGGTCCTATGAAAAAAATTGCAAAGTATGGCGGACTTCCAAAGCCTACCGGTTGCGTTTAAATCACTCTTTAAGTTAGTAAAGTTCTATTGAAGCTAAATCAATTTGTGCTTCAAATTTTTTCCCAATCGCGACAATACCAATAGTTTTAATATCTTGCGATACCACACTCGTAGGTTGATAAAAATTAGATTTTTTAAAAGATTGGAAAGGAAGCTCAATAGTGGTCCACTCATTAGTCACTAGGAATGTTGAGTTATAATATTGCCATGGAAGTAGTAAATATTTAGTTCTTACATGAACTGCATATTCATGATTGTTTCCTCTAACTCTTAATCTTACTCCTTTAAAACTTTTATTTTTAGGATGATTCTTAATTTTGGTGCGAAACTGTATAAAGCCACCATTATTTTCAAGTGACAGCTCACCTGTCATACGATAAAAATAATCATCACCTTCTTTTTTCATTTCAAGAGAACCCTCTGAAAGACCCCCCATAACTTTATCAGTTACAAAACACCATTTCGCATTTCCACCTTCACAAAATTCTTCATCTGGCTGACCAGATTGATTTTTCATATCATCAATAATCATATTATCTGCTAGAGAAATATTGCCCATTAAAAAGGTTAATAAAAAAATTTTTTGTAAAAATCTCATATTCATCTGAAACTCACACAATCCCAATCTCTATTTTTACCTATTTCAACTAACTTGTCATCACCGTCGACTATAACAGGAGTTTTAACTTTTTCTAAAAGAGGTAAGTCATTAAATGAATCTGAATAAAAAGACGCTTTCGATAAATCAAAATTATTGTCATCAACCCACTTTTGTACTTTATTAAGCTTTCCTTCACGAAAACAAGGTGCGTCTATGACCTTACCTGTGAATTGTTGATTTTTAATTTCAAACTCAGTTGCAATGAGCGTTTGGACATTAAATAAATCCGCTATAGGTCGGGTTACAAAATCATTGGTTGCTGTAGCAATGACAACTGTTTTGCCATGTTCTATTGCATGATTAATAATTTCTTTACCTGTTTGTGTAATAATCGGTTTAATCTTATCTTCTATGAATTGTTGTCTTAGTTTTAATAAGTACTCCATATCATTTTCAATGAGAGGTTTAAGACAGAAAGATAAGAATCCATCAATATCCAAACTACCGTCATAATAGTTATTATAGAATTTTTCACTTTCATCAAGATAAGATGATTCAACAACCTTTTGCTCAGCTAAAAATATTCCCCAATTTCTATCGCTATCACCTGCAAGCAAAGTATTATCTAGATCAAAAATTAATAGTTCATTCATATTTTATTTAGTAAGGAATAATTAGTCGTATATACTGGTAGTAGTATATCGGTTCAAGGGGGATGTTAAAAGCCGTGTATCTTAAAGTCACAAGTTTATCAAAAATCATTTATGGATAAGAAAAATTACAGAAGAGGGGTTGGTATGATTATCATGAATCATGAAGGACGTTTCTGGCTTGGGCAAAGAATTGGAACCGATACTTGGCAGTTTCCTCAAGGCGGTATTGATAAAGGCGAATCTGTAAGAGAGGCTATGTATCGAGAACTTCAAGAAGAAACAGGTTTAGAAAAAGAAGTAGTTGAAATAGTAAGCATCAGCAAAAAATGGCTTGTTTATCACATACCTCATCTATTCCAAAGACATAATAAAAAATTTGATGGTGCTATGCAGAAGTGGTACCTGCTAAAGCTTACGGGGAATGATTCGGATGTTAATTTAAATGCATCAGGACATGCTGAATTTGATGATTGGAAATGGGGTGATAAATCAACAGCTATTAAAAGTGTCATTAAATTCAAACGCGATGTGTATAAAAGTATTTTTAGAGAATTTAAAGATAATTTAGATGGGTTTGTAGACAACTAAATAAATTATCAACACCAAAAATATGACTGGCACCTCATTAAAAATACGATACCAGACATGACTATGAGCATTCGCATCAACTTTGAATTGTTGAAGAAGAGCCCCGCACCATAAATGATAGAGCACGAGAAAAAATACCAGCAATATCTTCATTTGTAACCAAAATGACATTCCATGATATTCAATGAGTAGTCCACCAAAGATTATTGTGAAAATAGCACCTGGAGTCATTATTCCCCAAAAAAGCTTTCTCTCCATAATCTTAAATCTATCTTTTGAAATCTGATCTTCTGCTTGCGCATGATATACGTAGAGTCGTGGTAAATAAAAAAGACCGGCAAACCATGTAACCATAAAAATAATATGAAGTGTTTTGTATAGCAGCATGTTTATTATTCTACCTTTAAATGTATAATGTGCCTAAATAAATAGCTAATAAATATTTAGGTAATAATATGATTTCAATAGGCATAGTCGGTGCATCAGGTTACACAGGTGAAGAACTGATAAGGCTTCTTCTTCTGCATCCCGAGGCATCTATAGATGTTTTAACATCAAGAACCTATGCTGGAAAATGCGTTGACGATATTTATTCATTTGATAAAAAATTAGAAAAAGACTTTTTAGAACCCGTTACAGATAATCTATTAACATGCGATGTAGTTTTCTTTGCTTCACCTAATGGCGTTGCCATGAACATGGCAAAAGAACTCATAGAAAATAATGTAAGAATAATTGATATATCTGCTGATTTTAGAATACCCGATGTTGATACTTGGGAGAAATGGTACGGACAAAAACATGCTTGTCCAGAATTGATTAAAGAATCTGTATATGGTCTTCCTGAAATGAAAAATCAAAAAGAAAAGATATCAAAAGCAAAAATCATTGCTAATCCTGGATGCTATCCAACTGCATCACTCTTAAGTCTCCTACCGATTATTAGTTTAATTAAACAACAAAGAATTATTATTAATTCAACATCAGGTATCTCAGGTGCAGGCAGAAATCTAAATCCTGAAAAATTATTTTCTGCTGGCACAGACAACTATCAAGCTTATGCCATTGCTAAACACAGACACTACCCAGAGATGTTGGCTCAAATAAATGGTATAAATAAAGATATCGATTTACTTTTTGTCCCTCACTTAAGCTCTATAGACAGAGGTATCTATTCTACACATTATGTAACTTTGCCAAATTTAGACCTTAAACAGCTTTATGATATTTATAATGATTATTACCAAGATAGTGAATTTGTAGGAATCTTAGATCAAACTTATCCCAAACTATCCCAAGTAGATAAAACAAATAATTGCATCATTTCGTTATTTGAATCCTCTGATAAAAATGAAGCATCTAATCTTGTAATCATGAGCGCTATTGATAATTTGATTAAAGGTGCCTCAGGGCAAGCAATTCAAAACATGAATATCATGTTCAACCTCATGGAAACACAGGGACTTAAGTAAAATAGCTTAAAATTCCTATTGTAATACACCGTCTATACACGGTAGACTAATTATCCGATGAGTATTTTAGATAAAATTACAGCTACTACGGCAACTGGCAATAAAAACTCTACAGTAATTGGGGAGAATTGCGTTATCGAAGGCGATGTAACATTTGAAAAAACTATTGAAGTCCACGGGAAGATTATAGGCACACTTAAGATTGCCGAAAACTGTACAAGCGCTTCTCTTGTCATAAAAAAAACTGGAGTCGTTGAAGGTGATGTTTATGGGAGTGATGTTGTGATAGAAGGCGAAGTGGTCGGTAACGTTTCTGGCAAGAAAGAAATTAAGATTGTAAATTCTGCTTTTATCTCGGGAAATGTTTACTATGACATTTTGGATGTTCAAGGTGGAGCTACAATTAATGGTAACCTTATTAGAAATAAGGGCAAAGAGCCTCAAAAATTAGAAAACAAGTCATCCGCTCCAGTAGGGAGCATTGATAAGAAGGAAACAAACGAGAAGTTACTCTAGCATAAATTGTTATTTCTAACATTTTTGTTATAATGTAGCCACCGCAGGGGCAAAGAAATGGAAAATACTACTACAACAATTCAGGATATACAGCCGCTTATCTTTACAGAAAGTGCTGCCGAAAAAGTCAAGAAATTAATCGAAGAAGAAAAAAATCCTGATCTTAATCTAAGAGTATTTATTACTGGAGGGGGTTGTTCAGGTTTTCAATACGGATTCACGTTTGATGAGAAAATTCAAGACGGTGATGCTGAGATAGCTAAGTGTGGCGTTAAGCTTCTTGTAGATCCAATGAGTATACAATATCTAAGAGGCGCTGAAATTGATTATCAAGAAGGTCTTGAAGGTGCTCAATTTGTAATAAAAAATCCAAACGCTAAAACTACATGTGGTTGCGGCTCTTCCTTCTCAACATAGAAATATAAATGACAGACTCAAGCACGCACTTATATAGCCCTGGGCTAGTTGGCATAATCGCTACCGAATCATCTGTATCTAATATCAATGGCGAAAAAGGAATACTAAGCTATAGAGGTTATTCTATAGAAGAACTAGCTAAAAAAAGTACATTTGAAGAGACTTCATACCTGCTTTTATTTGGTGAGCTTCCAACAAAAGCTGAGCTAGAAGAATTCACCACTAAAGTTACAGAATACAGAGAACTACCGACGGACTTAATCAAAATCTTAAAATCATTACCTAAAGAGACAAAACCCATGGATGTTCTTCAAATGGCGGTCTCATCTCTTGGTACGTTCTACAATCTTGAAGTTAGCCCAGAGATGGTCAAAGGTAAAAAATATAATAAAGATTATTTTATGAATACCTCAGCGGCTTTAATTGGCGCATTGGGCTCTATAGTTGCTGCGTGGCATAGAATAAGAAATGAACAAAATCCTATTTCTTCAAACCCAGAATCAACCTATGCAGAAAACTTTTTACTTATGTTAGGCGCTGAGAAGATCACACCTCTTATGACAAGAATTATGGATGCTACATTAGTGCTTCATGGTGAGCATACGATTAATGCATCAACCTTTACGGCTATGGTAACCTCGTCTACTTTGGCTAATGCATCACAAGTGGTTGCTTCAGCAATTGGTTCATTGTCAGGCCCGCTTCATGGTGGTGCTAATGAAAAAGTAGTATCGATGCTTTCTAAGATTGCTAGCAAAGATGATATCAGGCCATGGCTTGATGATACTCTTGAAGCTAAGAATGTTGTCTGGGGTATGGGACATAGAGAGTACTCAGTAAAAGACCCAAGGGCAAATATCTTAACAGATATGGTTCAAGAGCTTTTCAATGAAAGAGAAGGTGGTGTCACTGATATTTTCGAAAAAGCGATAGAGCTAGAAAAAGCTTGCGAAGAAAAATTAGCTCACAAAGGCGTATACCCTAATGTAGATTTCTATTCTGGAATTTTGTACAAAGAAATGGATATTCCAACAGATATCTTTACCCCTATTTTCGCGATGTCACGCGTGTCAGGATGGCTTTCTCATTGGATAGAACAAATCCAAGATAATAAAATCTTCAGACCCACTCAAAATTATGTTGGATCTGATGACCGTGAATACACAGATATTAACGATAGATAGCCCCAAGTTTTCTGCTACATCGCGCCCCTGTTAAATAAGCTTTTGGAATCAATTTTCCCTGATCTCTCTTCATGGCAAGCCATGCAAATGCAGAAGACTCTAAATTTTTATAATCAAAATTGCTAGGTATAGATTTCATTTCTATTAGCCCAGTTCTTTTAAGAATTTCGTTTTTAATAAAAGTATTTCTAGATCCACCGCCTGCAAAAAAAATATATGGGGAATCAAGATGACTTGAATTGATAGCATCGGAGATACTAATAATGGTGAGTTGAGATACTGTTGCAATCATAGAACTTTTATTAGTTAATTTATACTTATCTTTAAATTTTGTAAGCCATTTAAAGTTGAACCTTTCAAAGCCAGTACTTTTAGGAATTGCTTGGTCAAAAAACCTATCTGATAACATATCAACCAAAGCTTCATTATTTATTTTACCTTTTTTAGCTAATGATCCATTTCTATCATAGGGAACATTGAAGTATTTATTTGATACTAAATCAATAAGATAGTTAGCTGGCCCAGTGTCAAAAGCCATTAGCTTATTCCTTGATTTAAATGTCCAATTTGCAAAACCACCTAGGTTTAAAATATTTATGAACGGTCTTTCTCTTAATGAAATATAATCATGAAAGTATGGCGCTAACGGAGCACCCTGACCACCCGCTTTCATATCAGTTAATCTAAAATCTCCTATGACTTTAAATTTAGTTTTGGCTGTAATCATTTTGGGATTACCTAATGTTTTCGATATGCATTTATTAGGATTATGAACTATCGTAATGCCAGGATAACCAATGGCCTGTATCTTATTTACTTTACTAAAAATAATAAATTTCTTTAAACATCTAATAATAAAAGCTGTTACATCTTTATCTGTATCGTTAAATAAGGATAAATTGTTAGGTTTTGTTTTACATAGATTAATTTTATCTCTAAGTTTCTGATTAATGCGGTAAGACTTGAAAGTTTTTAGTTTTTTTACTTTTTCAAAGCAACATAAAGAGAAGTCTAGTGAGTCTAGACTTGTTCCGCACATAATTCCTATATAATTTTTTGGCATTTCAATATTAAAGTATATTCATATATTATATAGTTTAGCTAGGTATAATGAAAAATATTAACGAACAACTGAAAATTATCAAACAGGGTACAGCTGAGGTTATTCAAGAAGCTGAACTTATAGAAAAACTCAAATCAAAAAAGAAACTCATTGTAAAGGTAGGACTTGATCCTACAATGCCCGACATGCACCTTGGGCATACAGTGGTTATTAATAAATTACGTCAGTTCCAGGAATTAGGACACAATGTAATATTTCTTATTGGCGACTATACAGCTTGCATAGGCGATCCGTCTGGAAGAGATGTTACAAGACCTGACGTTGATCCTAAAACTATCAAACAAAATGCCAAAAAGTTTCAAAAAGAAATCTTCAAGATACTTGATAAAGAAAAAACACAAATTAGTTTCAACAGCAAATGGCTTGGTAAGCTCAAAGGACTAGATTTAATAGAACTTGCATCACACTATACTGTTGCAAGAATGTTAGAAAGAGATGATTTTGACAAGAGATTCAAAGTAGAAAAAAAACCTATAGCTATCCATGAATTTTTATATCCACTTCTACAGGCAAAAGATTCCGTAGAGCTTAAAGCGGATGTTGAACTAGGAGGTACGGATCAAAAATTCAATCTATTATTGGGCAGAAAGCTTCAAGAAGATCATAAAATGAGGCCTCAGATTTGTATCATGATGCCAATATTAGAGGGACTAGACGGTGTTAAAAAAATGTCGAAATCTCTAGATAATTATATATCAATAAGTGATGAGGAAAATGATATGTTCGGCAAAGTGATGTCTATTAGTGATGAGTTAATGTGGAGGTATTATGAATTATTAAGTTTTCAAGATTTAGATAAAATACAAGCATCTCATAAAGCATGTAACCATGATGAAATGAATCCAAGAGATGTAAAAATCGATTTAGCATATGAAATAGTTGAACGCTTTCATGGGAAGAAAAAAGCAAATGAAGCCAAGGATAATTTCATCGGAAGATTTCAAAAAAAAGATATAACAAAAGATATTCCAGATGTTGAAATTGATTCAGAAGGAACTGTATTGAAAATAATTGACCTAATTACTCTTAAACTCAAAGCTATTGCTAGCACCTCTGATGTAAGAAGATTAGTTAGTCAAAATGCAGTTAAAATTGATACAAAACCCATCACAGATATCAATTATGATTGTAATAAGCATAAAAAATTTCTCCTACAAATTGGCAAAAAGAAAGCATACAAGATTTCTATTAAATAACCCAGATAAACCCAATAAAACACTAGGCGAAACACCTAAATCTATGTATAATCTCATTCACTGTGCTCATAGCGAGCACAACCAATTCGATCTATAAAAATTTGGAATGATTTGTGCGTAGTGCCTGTATTTTACTCACTAATATATATGATTAGCACTTAAAGCTATTGAAAAAAATTAGTCTATTAAGACTTAAACTTATATAAAG
>MDTG01199065.1_pt1 | contig 12757 bp, 12 predicted proteins | sample 811421 | NCBI WGS metagenome assembly MDTG01 (sample SAMN05326645, study PRJNA326480) | marine metagenome | isolation source: seawater | place: Pacific Ocean: South East | collected 2011 | reverse complement strand
ACAATTGGAGGACTGGCTTTTAATAGACTTAGATTATTTTTTGTTTCAGTTATGCTAATTACATATACTTTCTATATTGATACTTGGTCTAGTATAAATATAGATTATTTAACATTAATTATAATTTCTGGAATTATTGGTATTTTTCTAGGTGATACACTTTTATTTATTGCTTTACAAAAAATAGGCCCTAGAAGAAATAATATTTTATTTTCATTAGCCGCTCCTTTTACAGTTGTTATAAATATTATTTTTTTAGAGGAAGTAGCTTCTTTTATCAGTATTTTAGGGTGTTTTATTGTTTTTTTTGGAGTAGTAGTTGCAATAGCTTATGGAGATAAAAAAAACATAAATCACAGATGGGAAAAGATAGAAGGGTCCCTTTCAATAGGTATTTTTTTAGCTATTTGTGCTGCTCTTTGTCAAGCAATTGGCGTAGTTATGATGAAACCCATTTTAAATTTAGGCGCAGACCCAATTGCCTGTGCTGCTGTAAGGACTACTACTTCATGTATGCTATTGGCATTAACATTTCTTTTAAATTATGAAGTTTTTAGAGCTAAAAGAACGTTAACAATAAAAATTGTAATTCAATCAATTATAAGCGGATTTTTAGGGATGGCTTTAGGAATGAGTTTACTCTTAATAGCTTTACAAAAAGCTGATGCTGGTGTTGTCGCTACATTATCATCAACTAGTCCAATTATGATTTTGTTTTTATTGTGGGTATTTACAAAAAAATTACCAACAATTGCTGCTTGGATTGGGACTTTTGTTGCAATTTTTGGGACAGCTCTAATTTTTATCTACTAACTTTATTCCTAATTCTTCTAATCTTTCTTTATCAATTTCTGCTGGTGCGTTCATCATTAAATCCATTGCCTGCTGATTCATAGGAAAAGCAATAACCTCTCTAATATTAGGCTCATCAGCAAGTAACATAACTATTCTATCTATACCCGGTGCGCTACCTCCATGAGGGGGAGCTCCAAATTTAAGAGCATTTAACATTCCTGAAAATTTATTTTCAAGATCATTTTTACTATATCCTGCAATTTCAAACGCTTTATACATTATTTCTGGTTTGTGATTTCGTATAGCGCCAGAGGATAATTCTACTCCATTACAAACTATATCATATTGAAATGCTTTTATATCTAAAGGATCTTTTTTTTCAAGTGAGTCCATTTCTCCTTGTGGCATTGAAAAAGGATTATGACTAAATTGTATTTTATTTGTTTTTTCATCGACTTCAAACATTGGAAAATCTACTATCCAACAAAATTCAAATGCATTTTTATTAAGTAAATCTAAATCATAGCAAACTTTATCTCTTACTTTGCCTGAAAATAATTGAGCTTGTTTTAATTTATCACATATAAAAAATATTGAGTCACCATTATTAAGTTTAAGCATTGATAATTGCTCTTCATTCAAGTTTTTTGCAATAGGCCCTTTATAATTATTTGACTCAAAAGAAATATAACCTAAACCTGCAGCTCCATCATCTCTTGCCCAATTATTTAATTTATCAAAAAAACTTCGCGGTTTATTAGCAGTATTTTTAACAATTATACCTTTTACAACTGCCCCACTGTCAATTTGATTACTAAATATTTTAAAATTTGAGTCTTTAAATATGTTTGTGTAATCAGATATTATCAATGGATTTCTTAAATCAGGTTTATCAGATCCATATTTTTCTAGCGCATCATAATATGGAATTCTTTTAAAAGGAAATGAACTTACAGTAATATTTTGATTTTTTTTATTTTCATAAAATATTTCATATAATACTGGTTCGATTGCTTCAAAAACATCTTCTTGAGTAACAAAGCTCATTTCAAAATCTAATTGATAAAATTCCCCAGGAGATCTGTCAGCTCTGCTATCCTCATCTCTAAAACAAGGTGCAATTTGAAAATATTTATCAAAACCTGCAATCATTAATAATTGTTTAAATTGTTGTGGTGCTTGAGGTAAAGCATAAAATTTACCTTGGTGAATTCTAGAAGGAACCAAATAATCTCTTGCACCTTCAGGTGAGGATGAAGTTAATATTGGAGTTTGAAATTCAACAAATCCTTTCTTAATCATTTTTTTTCTTATGTCAGATATTATTTTATTTCTAAGTAATATATTTGAATGTAACTTGTTCCTTCTTAAATCTAAGAAACGATATTTTAATCTAATTTCTTCTCCATAATCAATATCTGAATTTACAGGAAGTGGAAGGGTTGTAGATTTAGATAGTAATTCAAACTCTTCAATTTTTATTTCTATATGACCAGTTTTAAGACTATTATTAATTGTTTCTTCGGATCTTTTTACAACAGTTCCAGTAATTTTAACTACACTTTCATTATGTATTTTACTTATTTCTGAAAAAAGTTTGTTTTGTCCATCTACTACACATTGTGTTACTCCATAATTATCTCTTAAATCTATAAACAGTAGATTGCCATGATCTCGTATTGTATCAGCCCATCCGGAGAGTGTTACTTTATCATTTAAATTATCTAAAGATAACTCAGAACATAAATGTGACCTATAAAAATTCATTGAAATTGCTCTCTACAATATTTCTTTAATTAATGGTATTGTTAATTGTCTTTTTTTTTCTAAAGATAATCTATCTAATTTATTTACAATTTCAAACATGTCTTGATAAGATCTATTCGCTCTTTTTATTATAAAATCAAATATTTCATTAGAATTTATAACAAATTGTTTCTCTGAAAATAATTTTTTTAGAATATTAAACAACATATCATCATCTGGGTTATTAATTTTGAAATAAGAAAATATTTTTAATCTTGATATAAGGTCATTTAATTTTAATTCTAATTCGTTGATACTTTTATTGGAAATAATTAAAATTCGAAGATTAGAATATTTACAATGATTAATTATGTGAAAAACTTTTTCTTCATCATTAATTTGATTAATATCATCTATTAAAATATTGATTTTATTATTAATTATATAATTAAAATTATTATTATTATAATTAATTGCAGAATATTTCTTTAACCATAAATTTGCTAAATATGTTTTGCCAGATTTAATTGGACCATTTAAAAAAATATTTGTATTTAGATCATTTAATACTCCATTGATGGCATTTCTATTTGTGGAATTGATATACAAATTAGTTAAATTTTTATTATTAGAGAAATTAAAATTAAATATTTTTTGAATATTCATTTCAATATGATTTTACATTTATTATCATTAAAAGTAATATTTAGATTGTTCATATTAAATAATTTAGGTAAAATTTTTTTATTACCAAAAAAAATTATATTATAATTATTACTCTGAAATGAGATTTTATTTAATTTTATACTTTCAATTGTTGACACATTATTCATGTTTTTTTTAATCTGCTTAAGCTCAAGAACATTAAAATATTTCACATTACAATTAATTTTATTTGTTTTAATATTTTGTATTTGGTTTTGTATTTTCCAATGATCTAAAATATTTTCTTTAATTTTTTTAAAAAGAGCATCGTAATCATATTGATCTATTATAAAGTTATTAATTTCTAATAAATCATTGTTTGTAAATAAATAAACTTTGTATTCAATATTATTTTTACTCTCTATTGATTTAATAATAACCGAACTGTCAAAGTTGTATTTTTCTATAAATTTTAAAATTTTAGTTTTATCTAAATTTTGAATATTATCTATATTTAATAAATATCTGTCATTAATATCCAAATTTGGAATTTGAAAAAAATTATTGTAAGGGTTTTTACTAATTAAATATTTATAATGTAAATTATTTTTTGAAAATAAATTTTTTTGTAAATCATTACTCTCATAGATTAAAGTTAAAAATCTATCTGGTAAAATTTCGACATATGGGATTTTATTATTGCGTAAATAATTAATAATTTTTTTTTTATCAAAGTTTATTTTAACTTCAGAAAAGTAGTTATTATTAATAATTTTTTCATTTTCTACAATTATATTTTTAATAAAAAAATTTATTAAATCTTGATCTAAATTTCTTTTAATAACCGCGTAGTCTTCATTAATTAAAATATTTTTAAAAATATTATCAATACTTTTATTTTTTATATAATTTATCTTATTTTTTTTTTCTTCATCAACATTATTTGAAATAAAATTTACTTCATTAAAATTTGAGTCAAATAATGATTGAGAAAGAGCTTCATAACTAAATATAAATATAGATAAAATTAATAAAAAAAATTTCATTATTAATGTTGTAATAAATTAATTTTCAATTTAAAAAACATATATGGATTATAATAAGGATAAAATAGCTAAAGATAAGGCACAAACATGGAAATTATTTAATAAATTAACTATTTATACAATTATATTCATAGCTTTTATATTGGTAATTATCTTTTCACTTTTTTAATCATCCGACAATCTCTTCAGAATTAAAAAAATGCTCTATTTCTATGTTAGCATTTTCCTCTGAGTCAGAACCATGCACAGAATTTTCTTGAACATTTAAAGCAAATTTTTTTCTTATAGTGCCTTCTTTAGCATTTTCTGGATTTGTAGCTCCCATAACATCTCTGTATTTTTGAACTGCATCAACACCCTCCAACACTTGTACTACAACAGGTTCTGATGTCATATAATCTATTAAATCATTAAAAAAACTTTTATCTTTATGTACAGAATAAAATTTCTCAGCATTTTCTTTTGATAATATAATTCTTTTTTGCGCTATTATTCGCAAACCATTTTCTTCTATTACTTTGTTAATTGCACCAGTTAGATTTCTCTTTGTAGCATCGGGCTTAATTATTGAAAATGTTTTAATCATATATTTTCTCCTAAGTGTTAAAATTAGCTTTATATATAAAATAAAATGAATCTTGTAACTTATAATTTGTTTATATTAATGTAAAATTTGAGACTAGTTTTTATTAATATTTTTTAAAAATAGGTTTTTATAATAAAAATAAGCTTTTGTATTTATTTTGATATGAATAATGAGAAATTATAAATATAATAAAAAAAGTTAAAAATTATGCCATCATGCTAAACAAAATTAACCTATATATATTTAATCAAATTTTGAAATCATGTATATTGATTTTTTTCATATTTCTATCGATATCATGGCTATTACAACTTACTAGATTATTTACATTAACGAATTTAATTCAAATAGACATTTTAAACGTTATTTTTTTATCTTTATACTTAATACCAAATTTATTGACAGTTATTATTCCTTTTATTCTTATATTTGGTATTTTACTATGTTTTGTAAAATTAAATAGAGATAAAGAGATTATAGCAATTTACAGTTTAGGATTACAGTTAAAGCCTATAAAATTCTCATTAATATTATTTTCACTAATTATTGTTTTAATTTACTTAATTTTAAATTTTTATTTGTCTCCAAAGATTTATGAGCAATATAAATTAAAAGAATATGAATTAAGAAATACTATTAATTTTGATAAAATGGTAATATCTAATTTTATACATCTTAACAATAATACAACAATCGATTTTAAAAAAAGTGATAATCAATTTGAAGATATTTTCATAAGTTTTTTTGATAAAAAAGAAAATATTATTTATTCGAAAAATGGTTTTATTAAAAGTAATAAAAACCAATATATTTTTCAACTTAACAACGGATTTAAAATTAGTATAGATCAAAATGATGAAATAGAAAAGTTAGAATTTGAAGACTATATACTGAAAGTTGAAAAAAATAATGTTAATGAATTTGATAATTATGATCGTAATACATTAACTATATTTGATGATATTAAAAATAAAAATTATATAAATATTTCTTTTAAAATTAGTGATATAATTATTGCTATATTAATTATTTATTTTTTTTACCAAAATAATATAATAAAAATTAATTTTTCTATTAAAAATAATATTTATTTTATTGTACTTTCAGTAATACTATTAATAATTAACCAGTTATTAAAAAATACAGATGTTCAAAATAGTTTATATATTTTTTTTATTTTATTATTATCTGGTCTAATAATCATTTTATCCAAAGTAAGAAAATATGAATAAAATTAATTTATATTTATTTAGTTTATCATCAAAGTACATATTTGTTAATTTATTGATATTTTCTATATTTATAATGTTTTTAAATTTAATCGAATTATCAAGAATAATTCATAGAGATGATCAAACAATAATAAATTTTGCTTATTTATCTATCTTAAAATATCCATCTATATTAAATGAAATACTTCCATTTGTTACAATAATTGGTATTTCTTTTTTATTTAGAAATTTAATAAATAATCATGAATTAATTTCAATGAGAAATGTTGGTTATTCAATTTTTGATATTTTTTATCCTATTGGAATTGCTGTTTTTTTAATAGGTCTTTTTTTCTTATTTTTTATTAATCCAATTGCTGTTAATTTTGAAAGTAAATTTGAAAAATTAATTAATAAAAATGATCAAAATTTATACTCAATAAAAGTATTAAATAATGAAATGTGGATAAAAAATAATATTGATGAAAATAATTCAAGTTTTATAAATATACAAAATATAGATTTAAGAGATATGCAGGCTAAAGATATTAAAATTCTATTAATTAAAGATGATACAAATAAATTTATATATGCAGAAAAAGGTGTGTTTAATAAAAATAACTTTAATTTGAGTGACGTTAAATATTATGATGTAGATAAAGAGAATTATAAAGAAATTAACAGCTTTAATTTGAAAATAAATTTTAATAAAGATAATATAATTAATTCAATTGAAAATTATAGATTGATCCCATTTTATAATTTTTTGACTCATACAAATACATTAAAAAAATTTAATTTATATTCTTCAGAGATAGGATTGTACTATTTGTCTGAAATATTCAAACCTTTATTTATTGTAATGCTTGCCTTCATTATATTAGGTTTCTCAGGAAAATTTAAAAGAAATGAAAATTTTTTTAAAATTTTGTTTATATCGATTTTGATTGGCTTTTTAGTTTTTTTTCTCAAAGAAATTGTAACTAAACTTACAATTTCCTTATCAGTTAATTTTTTTATCTCTTATTTAATAATTTTTTTTGTACCCTTTCTCATAGGTCTATACCAAATAATAAAGATTGAAAATGATTGAAAAAATAAGTAATTTATTTGTTATCTTTGTATTTTTTTTATTACTAATTGCACCTAAATTTAATAATGCAAGTGAGACATTAATATACGCAGATGACATATCCTATGATGAAAATGAAAATATTATTGCTCGTGGAAATGCAAAAATTTTTAAAGAAAACCAATTTGTAATATCTGAGCTAATTATTTATGATCAAATAAATAAAAAAATATATTTACCTACAGATTTTACATTGAAAGATGAGCAAAATAATTACTTTTCTGGAAGTAGTGGCTATTTTGAAGAAAATTTAGACAAAGGTGAATTTGAAAATATAAAAATTAAATTAAATGATGGATCAAGAATAATTGGTAATAAAAGTAAAAGAGATGGTAATATCGATATTATATCTAAAGGTGTATATACCCCATGTAAATCAAGAATAAAAGTTGCCAATTTTTTATGCCCAATATGGCAGCTTGAGGGTGAAAAGATTCTACATGATAAGAAAAATTTATTTTTATATCAAAAACACTCAAAAATGAGAGTCATCAATACCCCTGTTTTTTATATTCCCTATTTAGTAACACCATCACCACTAAGAAAGGAAAGAAAGTCAGGTTTTTTATCCCCTAGTCTAGCTTTGAATTTCTTTGATACCAAAACTTCTCAATCAACTTCTTTTCCTTATTATTTTAATTTATCAATTGATAAGGAGTTAACTTTTACTCCTATTATAAATTACGGTGGCGGAGTTGATGCTTCTCAAAGATTTCTTTTTGATTATAACCAAATTATTTCTGGGGGAAATTTAAGTACAAATCTAATTTTTGACTCAAATTTTGAAAATGAAAATAATAATAAATGGTTTTCTGATGCAAGTTTAGTTACAAAATATAAGAAAAATATAAATAAAAATTATAGAGTAAAAGTTGACTCAGCATTACAAACATCTCAAAATTACATACAGATAACTAACCCTAATGATGACTTAAGTTATACAAATTCACTATCGACTGCAGTAAATGTTGAGGGATTTAACCTAAGAAAAATGGATGATCATTTAAATGTAAAATTTAATTTCTACCAAACAAATCAAAAAAACGAAGACAATAAAACTAATCCAACTGTTTTTCCAAATGTAAAATATTACAGTGGAAACAAAGTAATAAAAGAACATAATACAAGTAATGTTTTCGAATTTTACAATATTTTTAGGGACAAAAATACTATTATTCATTCTAGAAATCAGCAGAAATTATCTCATAAATTTAACGCAAACAGAGAATTTATTAAATTTAATTCAAAAATTTCTTTCAATGCTGAAGTCTATAATCAGGTGTTTCAAACTGAAGATAAACTTATAGAAAATAATAAGTTCCACACAGGAACATATTATAGGATTTTTCCAATTTTTGGTTTAAATGCTAAAAGTCCATTTAAATTAAATAAAAATAAATATGATTTAACTTATGAGCCCTCAATTCAATTAGTTGTAACTCCAGGATACTCGAATACTAACAAAATATCTAATGAAGACTCTTCGAATAATAGTTTTACTTTGGCAAATATATCATCATTGAATAGATACATAGGTTCAGACAAAATGGATAATTCTAAAAGAATTAATTACGGATTAAAAGCTTATAATGACGTAATAAAACTAAACCTTTCTCAAAGTTACGAATTTACAGACAATAGCAATTTTCATAAAGAACAAGGTAATGATGATAATTTAAGTGATTTATTGGGTTCAATTGAATATTACAAAGTTAATACAGTGAATTATAATTTTAGATATGATGCAAATGAAAGATATTTAAAAAGGCAAAATATAAACTTAAAATCACCTACACTAATTGGAGATTTAAATCTTTCATATTTAGATCAAAGAAGTAAGGTAGATGATATTATAACAAAAGATACTGAAACACTAAACTATGGTATAGATAGTAAAAAATTTCTAGAATTTTCAAAAATTAGAATTTCCGGACTTTATGATCTTAAAAAAGAAATTAACACAGAATATAGTATTAGATATACCTATTTTGACGAATGTTTTGGTATTAATTTAGATTTTAGTCGCAAATCGTATGAAGAAGATAATTTAAAACCTCAAGATGTGCTTACATTAATGTTTTCTTTTAAAAATATTGGAAGCTATAAATCAACGAATTTAGCAGTATCAGAGGATGATAAGCAGGAAATTGAATGGGAAAATATAAATTTAGATAATACACTATTTGAAAAGATTGATGAATAAAAAAATATTAATAAGTTTAATGTTAATTACTATGATATTTTCGAGTAAAATTTATAGTTTAGAAAACAAAATTTTATTTAAAGTTAATAATAAATCATTCACAACTGTAGACTTTGAAACAAGAAAAAAATATCTGGAATTTATTGGTGATAATAGAGAAGTTGATCGAAATATTATTTTAGATGATTATATATCTTCTATTATATTTTACGAATACTATTTAAATTCAAAAGTCAATATTGATACAGATGATAAAATTGAAGAGATTTACAATAATATTCTTAGAGAAGTAAATAATAAACCGGTGACAATTAAAAAAAATAAAATTCTTTTTAACCTAAAATTAGACTACATCAGAAAAATGATTTTAGAAGATTTTCTTAATTCAAAAAGAGATGAAATATTTAACAAAAATGAAAAAAATGAATTAATTTACGATTATAAAATTAGATATATTACTTTTAATTTAAAAGACCCAAATTTTTTAGAAGCAAATGTAAATTATCTAGATTTTAATAAAATTGACGATGTTAAAATTTTTTTGGAAAATAATAATATTAATTTTTTTGAAAAAAAAGAGGAAATAAAAGATATTAACAATATTAATAAAAATATAAAAAATAATTTAAAAAACAATAAATATTTTTTTTATATAAAAAATGAAAATATTATTTCATTTATAAATATAAATAAAAATTTTGAAACATTTGAAGGTCTTATTGCTCAAATTTATAGCTTAGAAACAAATTTACAGATTTCAAAAAACGATCTTAATTGCCAAAATCTTGAAATGAATAGTAATTCAATAGTTAAAGAATATGAGTTTTATAAACTAAATAATGAACTTAAAGAAAATTTATTAAACATTAATGATTATATAGTATTTTCAAACCAGGATAAATTAACATACGTTGTTTTATGTGATATTAAATTTGATGAAGATATATTAAATAATATTAGTATTAATAAAAAAATACAAAACATAGTCGAAAGTATTGAGTATAATTTTACTAAAAAATATTCAAAACAATATAACTTAATTAAGTTAGATGAATAATATTATAGCTATAACAATTGGAGATATAAACGGAATAGGCATAGAACTTTTAATAAAAATATGGAAGAAAAAAAATAAAAAAAATTTTGTTTTATTTACAAATTTAAATTTGTTTAATAAATACTTAAAAAAGAAAAATATTAACTTAAAAGTGAACCAAGTTAATAAAAATATTAATCAAGTTTCTTTTAAAAAAGATTGCTTCAATATCTATTCATATGAATCTAATAGCAATGTATCTAATACTTTAGATTCAATAGATAATGCTTTTATTGAGTGCTCTAAAAATAACTTTATTGGTATGATCACATTACCCTTAAGAAAAGATTTAATAATTAAAAATTTAATGAAAAATTTTATTGGTCATACTGAATATTTACAAAAATTAGACAAAAAAAAATTTTCTAATATGATACTTGCACACAAAAAAATTATTGTAACACCAATTACTACACATATAAGTTTAAAATCAGTTTCGAAAGTAACAAGTAATAAAGTTTATTTGTACAAAAAATTAATAAGTATTTACGATACAATAAAAAAAGATTTTAATATTAGAAATCCAAAATTATTAATTTCAGGATTAAACCCTCATAGTGGTGAAAATGGGAAAATTGGTGTTGAAGAAGAAAAATTTATAATTCCTACTTTAAAAAAACTTAAAAAAAATAAATATATTATTGCAGGACCTGTTGCAGGAGACAGTATGATAAATGCAGTCAATTTAAAAAAATTTGACTGTTTTATTTTTTTTTATCATGATCAAGCCCTAATTCCCTTTAAATATATAAGTAATTTTTCAGGCGTTAATTATACAGGAAACTTAAATATTATAAGAGTTTCACCTGATCACGGTACTGCTTATAATCTTTTAGGGACAAATAAAGCTTCTGATAGGTCATTATTGAATTGTTTTAATTTAATAAAAACAATTAAAAATAATAGAAATAATTATGAAAAAAGCAAAAAAATCACTGAGCCAAAATTTTATTAGTGATAAAAATATTTGTAAAAAAATTGTTAAACAAGTAAAAATTAAAAATAACAATATTTTGGAAATAGGGCCAGGTTATGGTTTTCTCACTGATTTTATAATAGATGAGAAACCAAAAAATCTTTTATTAATAGAGAAAGATAATGAAATTTATAAATACCTAAATAATAAATACAAATCTTTTAAAAATATAAAAATTATAAATGATGATATTTTAAATATGGATTTAAAAGATTATATAGATTTAAATATTATTTCTAATCTACCATACAATATCAGCTCTAAAGTAATTTTATTTTTATTGAAAAATTCTAATAATATTTCAGAAATTTTATTAATGTTACAGAAAGAAGTTGCAATTAAATTTGATTATAACATTGAGAAACTTAATAAATATAAATTTTATTTAAAGCTTGCTTGTGAATTTAATAGATGTTTTAATGTTCCTTCTACTGTTTTTTTTCCAAGACCAAAAATTGATTCAAGTGTAGTGAAATTAAAATTCTTTAAAAATAATAAAAAAATTGACTGGGATAAAGCTGATAATTTTGTTAATAAAATATTTATAAATAAAAGAAAAAAAATTTCAAATAAAATAAATAGTACTAAATTACCTAAGTCGTTATCAATAAAAAGAGTAGATGAAATAAATATTGATGATTTATTAAGAATATATGATATTTTTTAATTTCTTACTTAAATTAAAATTATTATTATCAATCAAATTTTGTAATTCTATTATTTTCTTTATATCATTTACTGTTTTGTGAACATTTTCATTTATAAGTACATATTTATACTCTCTAAAATGTTTCATTTCTTCAATGGCATATGAGAGTCTTAAATTAATTTCATTAGAATTATCTCTACCTCTTTTTATCAATCTTTTTTTTAATTCTTTTTTAGATGGAGGTAATATAAAAAAATCAATTATTTCATTTTTTTTATATTTTTTTCTAATTTTTCTTGCACCCTTCCAATCTATATCAAAAATTAAATGCTGATTATTCTTTTTTGCTTGATTTACATTTTTATAAGGTGAGCCATAATAATTATTAAAATTTTTTGCAGTCTCAATGAAATAATCTTTTTCTTTAAGTTTCTTAAATTTATGAATATCAACAAAAAAATAATCTCTACCATCTTTTTCATTCAACCTTTTACTTCGTGAGGTGTAAGAAATTGATAGTTTAATATTTTTCATTTTCTTAAGTAATAACTTGCACAAAGTGGTTTTTCCAGCACCTGATGGTGAAGATATTATTACTAGTTTATTATTTTTTTCTATATTCATTTAATTTTTTTTTATGTTCATGATAGTTTTTAGAAAATATATGCTTTT
>MDTG01106440.1_pt1 | contig 12757 bp, 13 predicted proteins | sample 811421 | NCBI WGS metagenome assembly MDTG01 (sample SAMN05326645, study PRJNA326480) | marine metagenome | isolation source: seawater | place: Pacific Ocean: South East | collected 2011 | reverse complement strand
GGCTGGTGTAGGTTCTAGATTGAAAGATTTTACTATCAAACCTAAATGCTTAATTGATTTTGGAACAGATGTTTCAATAATAGAAAGAACTTATAACATTTTGAAAAGAAATAAATTTAAAAAGATAATTGTTGTAACTGGATTCAAGCATAATGAGATAAAAAGTAAGTTAAAAAAAAAAGTTTTTTATAAGTTTTTTAAAAATTACGAAAAAACAAATAATCTTCAATCTTTATTAAGTATTAAACGAGAATTAAACAGGGAGTTCTATTGTTTCTTTGCAGATCTAATATTTGATGAAAAAATTCTTAAAAAATTAGAAAAAAGAAAGAATAATTTTTGTATGGTTATAGATAGAAGTAAATCATTAAAAGATACTATGAGAGTAAAAGTTAAAGGAAATAATTTGCAAGATATTGGCAGTCATATAAGCCCTGCATCTGCTGATGGAAATTTTATTGGAATGGCAAAATTTTCTAAAAAGGGCGCAATAATATTAAAAAAGTATTTAATTCGTGAAAAGAAAAATATTAAAGACTATTACACGAAAGCAATTCAAAATATGATTAAAGATAGAGTGAAAGTAAATTACTTGGATAATAATAGGTTGTTTTGGAATGAAATTGATACTAAAAAAGATTATAAGAAATTTAAAAAGATGATTGACTCAAGAAAGATAAAATATGTCTAAAAGAGTTTACGTTGCTTTAGCAGCAGACATAATTCACGAGGGACATATTAATATACTAAAGAAAGCTTCTTCTTTTGGGAAAGTAATAGTTGGCCTATTAACTGATAAAGCTGTAAATGAGTATAAACAGTTACCCATTTTAAATTATGAAAAAAGGCTATCTGTAATTTCTAACATTAAGTTTGTAGATGAAGTAATTAAACAAGATACTATGGATTATAGACCAAATTTAAGAAAAATTAGACCTGATTTTGTAATTCATGGAGATGATTGGAAAAATGGAGTTTTAAAGAAAAGCAGACAACAAGTTATTAATGAATTAAAAAAGTGGTCTGGAAGTCTTATCGAAATTCCTTATACAAAAAATATTTCATCTAGTTCTATTAAAGATCAAATTCAAAAAATAACTAATTTTCCTGTTACAAGAATATCTAGATTACAAAGATTACTTTCTACAAAAAAACTAGTAAGAGTTTTAGAAGCACATTCACCTTTAGCTGGAATGATAGCTGAAGAAACAAAAATTTCTGACTCAAAAATTTCAGAAGAATTTGATTGTTTGTGGTCGTCAAGTCTAACTGAGTCACTTATTAGGGGAAAACCTGATAATTCTTCGGTCCCTTTATCTTCAAGAATTTCAGCATTATCAGAATTAATGGATGCTACAATAAAACCTGTGATTTTCGATGCCGATAATGGTGGTAGAATTGAGCATTTACCATACATAATTAATTCTCTGGAAAGACAGGGAGTTTCAGCGATGATAATTGAAGATAAAATCGGTTTAAAAAGAAATTCTTTGTTCAAAAATCAATCTAGTGCCAAACAGGACTCAATTAAAGAATTTTGCAAAAAAATTAAAAAAGCTTCATTGTTAAAAAAATCTAAAGATTTTTTTATAGTCGCCAGAATTGAAAGTTTTATCTTAGGCAAAGATCTTAAAGATGCTTTGAGCAGAGCAGAAAGTTATTCGAAGGCAGGGGCTAATGCCATAGTAATCCATAGTAAAGCCTCGACTTCTAAAGAGGTATTCTCTTTTGCAAAAAGATTTAGAAAAAGTAAATATTTTGTACCAATGATAGCTATACCTTCAAGTTACTCAAAAACTTTTGAAAGAGAATTGATTAATAATGGTTTTAGTATAGTAATTTATGCCAATCATATGCTTAGAGCGTCGTATAAAGCAATGAAAAAGGCCGCCATGCAAATTTTGAAAAATAGAAGATCATTTAACATTGAAAAAGACATTTCTTCAGTTAAAGAAATAATAACTTTAAAGGAAGAATAACATGTTAAATAAAATAAAATCCAAAAAAATTGATCCAAAAAAACTTATAGAATTTTTGAAAAAAAAAAAAATAAATTTTTTTTCTGGTGTTCCAGATAGTTGTACTCTGCAATTTTGTAATCAACTTTTAAAGACAAAAAATATTAAAAATATTGTTGCAGCTAATGAAGGTGTAGCAGTATCTCATGGCGTGGGTCATTATTTGGCAACTAAAAGACTTCCATGTATTTATCTTCAAAATTCAGGAATTGGCAACGCAACAGATCCGATAACAAACTTATGTGAAAAAAATATATATAACATCCCTCTATTGCTATTAATTGGATGGAGAGGAGCCCCTGGAATTAAAGATGAACCACAGCATTATTTACAAGGTAGAATCATGACAAGAATTTTAAAACTTTACGGAATTAAATATATTGAGATTAAGTCAAATGGAGATTTTAAAAAAATATCAAAACTCATAAGCTATAGTAAAAAAAAATCGGCTAGAGTAGCTTTAATTGTTAAACCAAACTCTTTTGAGAAACTTCACAAAACATCTAATACTAAAGAAAAATCTGATATTAAAAGGATAGATGTAATAAATGTAATATTAAAAAAAATTAAGAAAAAAACAAAAATTATTTCATCCGTCGGTTACAATTCTAGAGAACTTCATCAAATGAGATTGGCTAATAAAAATTTCCTAGGTCAAGATTTTTTAATGGTAGGTGCAATGGGACACACTGCGGCTACTGCTATGTCCATGAGTAGTTATTTTAAAGGTCAGGTGCTTTGTTTGGATGGCGATGGATCTTTCATAATGCACTTAGGGTCATTTTCATCTATAAGTAAATTAGAACACAAAAACTTCAAATATATATTAATTGATAATGCTTCTCATGAGTCTATAGGTGGTCAGCCAATTAACTTAAAACATATTGATATTAAATCTCTTGCTAAATCTTTAAACTTTAAAAAATTTTTCTCAACAAATAAAAAAGCGAACTTACCAAATATATTTGAAACTTTTTTAAATTCAGACGGACCATCTTTTTTTCATATTAAAATTAATAAAGGTACGCTTGAAAATCTTATAAGGCCAAAAAATTTAATAGATATAAAAAATAATTTTATTAATAAAAATTAATTTTTTTCTCAATTTGACCTTTCATTTCACTACAAAGATCTTTTAAATTTTTTTTGTAGTTGTTGACAATTAAGATATCGGGTCTTTTAGGTATTTCAGCTTTGATATGTAAACCTACAATATTTTTGCCATTTTCTTTATAAACTCTTGGCTTTTTCTTTAATTCAAAAGTTTTTTTTACAGATGACTTAATATAAATCTCACAATAATTTTTAAAATTTTTTCTTTTAATTTTTCTTAGTTTCTCTCGCAAACCAATAGCGTCATAAATGATGTTAACTTTTTGGTTTATAATGTATTCAAGTAATTTTATGTTGTTTTTGCCAACCTCTTCCCTAGCTTTTTGAGAAAAACCTTTTAACTTGAAAATATTTCTTAATCTCTCGCTTGATATTATTATAGTTTTTCCAAATTTTTGTTGTATATAGGGTTTAATAAGCCTTGCTAATGAGGATTTCCCAGCTCCAGATAGTCCTGTTATAAAAAACAATATTCCAAATTGAGAATTAAAATTTTTTTTCCTTTTCATGTTTTAATTTAAAATTTATAAGCTAATAATTAATCAATAATCTATAATTGATAATATGCAACAGATATTTATTACAAGTAATTACCGTTCTGGTGTAATGCTGCTCACAAAGATGTTAAGCGCAAACTCGAAAGTTAATATAGGGTCGTCTGTAATAAATTATTTTAGATTTTATTACAATAACAAGAAATATTATCCTATAAAAAAAAAATATATAAAAGTAATCAATGATGTATGTAATAGATTAAAAAAAAGACAAAAAATTCTTATTAATAAAAATAATTGTCTGGATTTTGTTAAAAAAAATGGCATAAGTCATAAAAATTTAATTCAAATTTTAAATTTTGAGCTATATAAAAAACTTAATTCTGAAATAGTTGGTGAAGCTGAAACTAATGCATGGAGAAGTATACCAACTTTTTTGAAAATGTTTCCTGATTCAAAAGTGATAATTGTCTTAAGAGATCCTAGGGATATCCTTTGTTCATTTAAAAAACTTACAATTTCAAAAAAAAATAATTATTTAATATCAATATTTAATTGTTTAGATTTAATTAATAATACATGGAAACTGAAAGCTAAATATAAAAGAAAAATTATTATTGTTAAGTTCCATGAATTTAAAAAAAATAAAATTAGGTTAATCAAAAATATTTGTAATCAGCTTAATATAAATTTTGAAAAAAAAATGTTAGATGAAAATTCTTTCTTAGATTTAAAAGGAAAAAAGTGGGATACAAAATACTCCTATACATTTAAAAATAATTTACAAAAAAAAACTATCAACAGATGGAAAAAAATTGTTTTACCAGAGGACTTATATCTTTGTGAAATAATATTAAAAAAACAAATTAAAAGCTTGGGGCTTAAACTATCTAATAAAAAGTTTACGAGAAAAAATATAGATGATGCTGATAAGAAGATTTCAGCGAGCAATTTAATATTAGAGTCTTATAAACATTGGAAAAAAACTGGTCAAGGAAATGATAAGTTTCCCTTAAATCCATTAGATCCAAAAACTTGGAGAGATCATAAAAGATAGAAATTATGATAAATATCTTTTAAGTTAAAAATAATGCTTGGAAAAAAAAATAGACCATATTTAATTGCCGAAATATCTTCAAATCATAATGGAAATTTAGATAATGCAAAAAAACTTATTTTAGAGGCAAAAATTTTTGGTGCTGATGCAGTTAAATTACAAACTTATACACCTCAGTCAATGACAATTAATTCAAGTAAAAAAATTTTTAAAATTAAAGAAGGAATATGGAAAGGTTATTCTCTGTGGGATTTGTATAAGAGAGCTCACACACCCTATAAATGGCATAAAAAGTTATTTGATTACGCAAAAAATATTGGAATAAAAATATTTAGCACTCCTTTTGATGAAAAAGCTGTAGATTTTTTGGAAAAGCTGAAATGTCCTTTTTATAAAGTTGCCTCATTTGAAATGACAGATATCCCGCTTATAAAAAAAATTGCTTCCACAAAAAAAAGAATTATTATTTCAACAGGAATGGCTAGTCTAAAAGAAATTGAAACGACTTTCAATTATGCTAAATCTTTTGGCATCAAAAAAATTACTTTGCTTTATTGCGTAAGTAATTATCCCTCAAAGATCGAAGATTTTAATTTAAATAATATTAGTATAATGAAAAAAAAATTTAATTGCGAAGTTGGATTTTCAGATCACTCTACCGACAACACGATCGCGAGCGCTGCTTCTTTAGCTGGGGCTACAGTTATAGAGAAACATATAAGTCTCAAAAAAATAAAAGCCCTGGACTCTAAATTTTCGATATCTGGAGGTGAAATTCTAAGCTATAGGCGTCACATAAATAATCCAAATTATTTTATCAAAAAAAGAACTTATAATAAACTTTTAGGTAAAAAAAATTTCTATAGAAGTAAAACTGAGGATAAAAGCAAAATATTTAGAAGATCTTTATTTATTGTAAAAAAAGTAAAAAAAGGTGATAAATTTAATAATTCAAATTTAAAAAAAATTAGACCAGGTTTTGGCATATCTCCGGTCTTTTATGAAAATATAATAGGCCAAAAAAGTAATGTTGAAATAAAAAAAGGAGAGCCTTTATCTGCAAGATTAGTAAAAAAAACAGGAATTGTATTAAATGAAAAAAATAGATAAATTAAAAATCATAGATCGAATTCAATTTATTAGAGGAAAAAATAACGTAAATTGGATGAATTTATTAAGATTAGCTTACAAAAAATCCCCTAAAGAGGCTACTAAAATAATGTCTAAAATTTATAAAGATGACATTAAGATATCAAAATTAGTAAAAAAACTTGCGAAGAATTAGTTTGATTGATGAAATGCTTATTTCTTGGCTATAACAGAAAAAAGACCAAAATAATTAAATTCATAGAAAAAGAAGGTTTAGATGTTCACCAAACTGATCTATCAGTAAACGAGAATATATCAAATTATGATCTTATTATCTCTTTTGGATATAGACGTATCATTAAAAGAAAGATCTTAAAGCTTGCTAAAAGGCCAATTATTAATTTACACATGTCGTATTTACCTTTTAATCGAGGAAGTCATCCAAGTTTTTGGTCTTTTTATAAAAATACTATTAAAGGTGTAACTATACATGAAATGAATGATAAAATTGATGCAGGACCAATAATTATTCAAAAAAAAATTAATTTTAATATCTCTAAAAATAAGAGGACAACATTTAATCAAGTATATAAAAAATCATTTATAGTTTTAGAAAATTTATTTATAAAGAATTTTAAAAAAATTAGACTTAAGAATTATAAACTTAAAAAAAACCTTATTAGCAAAGGGTCCATTCATAAAAAAAAAGATTTGCCAAAAAAATTAAAAAGCTTTGAAGTTATTATACACACTTTTTTAAAATAACTTTTTTATAAATATGCTCTTGCAAACTTTTGTGTGATTTTGGTTCTCAAAATAGCAAAGTTTATTTAAGTCTCCTTCTCATTTTCCATAAAGTCTCTGCGTTTTTCCAATCTGTAATATTATCAATATCCTGAGATCTATACTTTGGTAAATCTATAAATATTGATTTATTAGTAAAAAACTTTTTTTTCTTTATCCATGAACTCTTCCAACCAAAATAAAATTGACCGGCATCATGATAATTTGTAGGTAAATCTTGTGTCCTTTTTTTTTCAGCATTAACAAAATTCATCCTGATTTTTTCTCCTACTTTATTAAATGACCTATAAATTGGGTGGTCATACTTTGTAGCTGAAAAAATATAATCTTTATTTTTATTAAGTTTTTTTAAAGCACTCTTTAGGTCTGATAAACTATAGAATATTGATGTAGGGTAAATACAACAAATCTTTTTGTAAAAAAAACCTTTTTTTTCTAAAAATAAAATTACATTCTTAATTACGGTAACCGTGTCTGTATAATCATCAGAAAGTTTTTTTGATCTTATATGGACTTCTGCTCCATTTTTTTTTGATATATCTGCAATTTTTTTACTATCGGTTGAAACTATAACTCTATCGAAAATTTTTGTTTTTATTACTTTTTTAATACAACGGGATATTATTGGTACTCCATGAAATTTTTTAATATTTTTAAGAGGTATTCTCTTGCTGCCACCTCTTGCAGGAATTATGCATACGTTTTCTTTTTTCTTGAGTTCCATTGTGTAAAAATTAAAAATTAACTAGTTTATTTTTTTTTAAGATTACTAAAATTTTTTTTCCAATGCTCACAGGAATTTTTAGTTTAGCACATATTTCCTCTAAGGAAAAGTTACCATCCGAATAACTTATAATATCCCAAAGTGTTTTATTGTATCTTTTAAAGCTACTTTTTGTACCTGGCTTAAAGTATAAATTTCTTTTTGATAAAAAAGGTTCACAAGTTACAAGGGAATAAGGTATAATTTTTTTTTCAAAATTTTCTATAACTTTTTTTATATATATAAAACTTTGATTTAGGCCTTTTGAGGTTACAACAGTTCCTAATTTATCAAGAGATGTATGATATTCTTTAAATGTACCGTACTTAGACCTCGTTAAGGAACCAATATTCAAATCTACTCCTGGAGCATTAAATTGTCTTTCGTCACTACCTCTGTTTTTCCATGAGTAAACTTTTTTTTTGTATTTAATTTTTTTTAAAACCTCTAAAGCGACCTTATCAGAAAGAGAGTTCTCTTTTTTTGTCTTTAAATATGAATATTCTTTTTCATCACCTACACAGGTAATAACGTAACCACCAATTACATTTTTTTTTAGTTTTAAGAAATTATTATTTATATAAGTAATTGCTCCAATAGTCTCAGAGGTAAAAACTATCCTATAAGAATATTTCCGCTTGCGACTGGAAATCCATTTGGATAGATATATCAAAACTGCTGGCCCAGATAATTCATTATTAGCCATTTGGGGATGGCAGATATATGTAGTTAATAATATTTCTTTGTCCAATTTACCTTTTATAAATATTTCACCGATACGAAGTTTTCCATCGCTAAATTTAGAGTCTATCTTTACATGATATTTTTCAGAATTTAGTTTTTTCTTTTTTTGGTGGGTCATGCAAAACCCCCAATTTTTAGAATAATAAAAAAATACGTAAGGTGTGGCGTTAGTCTGGTTTTTCAATGAAAAAATATTTTTTTTTAGTGTTTTTAAGTTTACAATTTTATCTATTGGTTGAGAATAACCAGCAATAGAGAGCATATTTTCTCTAAAATTTAAAATTTTTTTGTTTGTTTTTAAATCTTTAATCCAACCATCTTTTATATTCCACTCTTTAGGAATTTTCCAATCATAAACTTTTGAGCCTGATTTAAAATTTATAATTTTTAATTTTTTGTTTACACTTCTCAAAATTTTCAAAGTTTTGAGATTTCCTTTGCCTAATATTGATCTGTAAATGGGTTGAATTTTTTGACAAAGTTTAAATATTTTATTTTTTGGATTCATATTCTAATATTTCACCTTTTACCATCTGCGTTTTATTAAATACTTGATTTTGATTACTCTATATATATATACTAATTATAATTATTATTAACTATATAAGTAAATTTCAAAAGATAACTAAATGGATAAAGGTTTATTCTCAATTCCGGTCTATAACCAAAATGTTTCCATGGAAAAAGTTATTGATGAAATAGTTAACCAGGTAGTTGAGGCAGACAGATGGGGGGTTAATGAAGCTTTTTTCGGAGAGCATATAACCGATAAACATGAAAAGATAACTTCCAGCCTATTAATGGTGTCAACTTTATCTAAACTTACAAAAAAAATAAAATTAGGAACACTGACAACTAATTTGAATTTCCATAATCCGGCTATTGTTGCATCAATGATTTCTATGGCAGATAATTTGAGCAGGGGTCGCCTTATGCTTGGCATAGGAAGTGGTGCCAACATGTCTGATATAGAGTCTATTGGATATGCGGAAAAAAATAATCATGATATTACTTTAGAAACTGAAAAAATTGTTCAAGAACTATTAGTTAGTAAAAAATTAGTTGATATAAAAGGAAAATATTTTAATGTATCGACTAAGAAATTTGGAAATGAAGATTTGGGCTTAGGTTTCTTCAACGGTCTTTATAAAAATAGAAATAATCTAGAAATTGTTATGCCGGCCTTAAACGAAAATTCATATAATGTAAAATTATGTGCAAAAAATGAATGGACGATAGTTATTTCAAATTTTTGCTCGGAAGAAATCATAGAAAATCACATTTCGAATTACTTAGAAAATTCAAATCTTCCAGAAGAAAAGGCATATAAAAAGATAAAATTAAGTAAGCTTATATTTGCAAACGAAAAAAAAGATGGGGGTGAGGAATTAGTTTTTTCAAATGAATCACCGTTTATGGAAGTTGTAAGTACACTTTTTAAAAAATTAAAAAAATTTAACAAACATGGGTGTTTTGGAAAAAATATAGACAATCCTTTAGAGGCTGCTAAAAATACTGTAATATATGGAAATCCTGAACAAATTTCAAAAAAAATAGACAGCAAATACAAAAAATTGTCATCAATAGTTTACGTAACCGTACCTCTAACAGGTAATGATAATTTTGACAGATCTTTAGAAATATTTTCAAAAAATGTATCAGTATAACAACGGGTTTATCAATTCTAAGGTTTCAAAAATAGTTTTAAAATCAATAACAGAGGATAAAAAAATTAATTATAAGAAATTAGGAATACTGCATGATAAGTCTAAAATTTTAAAATTGATTAGTATTTACAATAAAAAAAAAAAATTAATTGGTAATTTAAATTATAAATATGAAATATTTTGGCAAATGGTTAAGCAAAAATATAAAAAAAAAATAAATATAGTAAAAAGATCTCAAAAGAAAAAAGAAAAAAAATTTAATGTTATATATTCTGACTTTGCGAATGTAATGGGTCACTTTCCATCTTTATTAACTTTATTAATTTATGATGATCAAATTAAAAAGTTAATTCAATTTGAAGATTTTTTTAAAAAACTGCAAGTATCTGGTGATTTTGATTATATTTCTTCATATCAAAAAGTATCATTTATTAATAGGATTTTAAAAGGCAAAATTTCTATAATTACTCCTTTGTGTCCTGATTACGAACATGTTTATTTGGGCCTTGGTTTATACAAATACACATTTAATAAATTAAATTCTGGCTTAGGTCTTATCGGAAAAAGATTAATTAAAATAATAAATGATATACATAAAGTGCTTAAAGATTTTAATATACCTTTTGAACATTTGGCTTATTATGGAGATTTTGAAGCCTACTCAAAAGAGATATGCAAAAGAGTAGGCTCTCCTGAGAAAGAATTCATAAGTAAATTGAAACATAGCTCTAAATTGATGAAACAGTCAGTAAAAGAAATAAACTTTGCAGGATTGCTTGTAAACGAGTTAGCAAATAAAAAAAAATGGAACTCTTTATGTAAAAAGAATGAAAAAATAATTAAAGCAAAGGTAAATTCGGATAGTAATTTTAAAAAAATTTTATTAGATATTTTATCATCCAGAATGGATTTATATAAATCATGGTATCCTGATTTAAGCAAAAATAATTATATGAAACTTTTAATAAAACAAGGAGCAGAATACACTTCAATGGGTGATTTATTTTCTGAGAAAATTAAAAACCCAGTAGTTTTTGGTTTAGACCACCCGAAAATGGGAATATTTTATAATATAAATGCGAATATTCCTGTCCTTTACGGCAAACCAAAATATATTTAGGAAGATATATCTTTATTTTGGATTTTAATTTATAATATTTGATGGTAGTTATTTGAGATGTATAAAGAAAATTATTCAAGCTTAGTCAAAAATTATGAAAAAAGAGGTACTATTTTGGTTCCTTTTTCGAGTGCTCAGAACCCTCTTTCTTCTGAAGATTTTTCAAAACTAAAAAACTATTGCACGAATGTAGAAAAGGAATTTATAAAAATTGGTGATGCTGGAGAGAAAAATCATCTATTAGTTGGAAGATTTATTACAGATGTAAAAAAACCCAAGATAGTAAAAAATAAATATTCTAAAAAAGTAATTTCAATTCTTAAAAAAAAAAAAATATTTAATTTTATAAAAAAAATACTTAAGACAAAAAAAAATATTCATTTGAGAAGGGTTCAATTTAATGAAATTGGAAAAAATTGTTTTGTCGGGTATCATTTAGATATTGATAGCAATCCAGACTACATAGCTGCATGTGTTATACAACTTGGTTCTAAATTTAAAGGTGGTATTTATAGAGTTTATCAAAAGAGAAGCAAAAAATTCTATGATTATGCTCCAAGTAAGGGAAGTTTGATAATTAGCAATTGTTTATACCCTCACGAAGTTACTAAAGTCAAAGCAGGTAAAAGGGGCTCTCTAGTATTTTTTGTTTCTTACAAAAAGGGATTAAATAGTAAAAATTCTTAATGGATTTTTCAAAATTAAACGGGAAGATTTTTTTCCAAAATAAATTCATCGATTCTAAAAAAGCTAAAGTTCATGTTTTAAATCACTCACTGCATTTTGCTAGCTCAGTATTTGAAGGTATTGGGGTTTATAATAATAGACCATTATTTTTAGGGGAACACATCGATAGACTTTTTCTGTCAGCTGATTTAATGCGGTTAAATGTAAGTTTTTCAAAAAAAAAGATTGTAGAAATATGTAATAAGTTGGTAAAAATAAACAAAATTGATAATGGGTATATAAGACCTTTAATTTTTAGATCTAGTCATTCTATGTCCCCTGAAACTAGGAATTGTAAATCAATAATTGCGATTGCATCATGGAAGTGGGGAAAGCTTTTTAATAAAAGTTCTTTGTCACTAAATATTTCAAAGTACCCAAAACTTAATGAGAATATTTATCCAACACAAGCAAAATCATCAGGCTCTTATCAAGTATCAGTTTTGGAAAGATCTAGAATCGAAAAAACCAAGTTCGATGATTGTTTAATGTTAGATTTAAAAAAAAATGTAGCTGAAACAAGTGCATGCAATATATTTTGGATAAAAAATAATGTAGTTTATACCCCAAAAAAACATTCTGTTTTGAATGGGGTCACGAGAAGATGTATCATAGAATTATGTTTAAAAAACAAAATCAAAATAAAGATTAATGATTATAGATTAAAACATATTATAAATGCTGACAGCGTTTTTATGACTGGTACAGCTGCAGAAATACAAATAGTCAAAAACATAGAAAAGACAAAATATGAAACAAAATCTCAAATTATTGAACTTTTAAAAAAAAAATACGAGATAATAAAAAAATTTTGTCCATCTTATATTAAAGAGATAAGAGCTTAAAAAATGATTAGCTCATTTCTCAATCAAATTTTAGTTAATTTTAAAACATCTAATAATTACTTTTTTACTAATAATGATACGAAATTAACTTATAAGAAGGCCTATAAAAGATTATCAAGTTTTAATACCTTTTTTAAAAAATATAAAAACGAAAAGATTGCTTTATTTTCAGATAAATCTTCTGATTATTACATTGCTGTTTTAGCTATATTCCTTTCAGGGAATACATGGGTACAAATTTCACCTATTTTACCTACAAAAAAGGTGAAAGAGATAATAAAATTTTCAAAAATTAAAATAGGTGTTTATGATAATAG
>MDTG01372582.1_pt1 | contig 12758 bp, 12 predicted proteins | sample 811421 | NCBI WGS metagenome assembly MDTG01 (sample SAMN05326645, study PRJNA326480) | marine metagenome | isolation source: seawater | place: Pacific Ocean: South East | collected 2011 | reverse complement strand
TTCTGTATTCTTCTATAAAATCAAAATAATACGAAAGTGCTTGAAAAAGTATTAAAATAATAATTCCAGAAATTAATCTAAAAAATAAATTACTCCTCAATAATTTAATATTTTTTTGTTGAACAGATATTAATCTAATATTACCTGAAAGCATTTGAGTTAATGCTATAAATGTAATGTTTGTCAGACCAATTTCAGCTGCAAATTTACTATCAAAAGAAATAAATGATAAAAATAATATGATGTTTGGTAAGAAAACATTTAAACTATGAACCAAACTTGTGACATAAAAACTTTCTAATGATACCTTAGAATTTTTAATATTATTATTTATTATATTTAAATGTAGTTTATCTAATTTTTGTAAAAGTAATTTTTGACTTTTAGCTTTATAATAATTAAAAAATTTTTCTGTTCTTTCACCAATTGATTTTCTTTTTAATAAAGACCAATTAGAAACTTCTATTATTTTTTTTATGATTAAATTTTCTTCATTTTTAACTTTAAGTGTAATTTTGTCATCTTTTAAAGTTTCAATATTATCTGTTATAATGCTTGATAAACCATATGTTCCTGACTCTAACACAGAGAAACTTAAAACTTCTGATTTTGATATCAGTATATTTGCCCAGGCTGTTCTAATAACATCTGTTTTTTCTTTTCCAAAAATAGGATTTAAGATTTTAATTCTAGGATAGTTTTTAGTTTTGTTTTTAATTTTATTTAAATAGTTTTCATCATCTTTGATACCATATATTTCTAATAACCAGCCATCATCCATTAATTTAGATTTAATGAACAAATCAATTAACAAAAGAATATTTTTATGAGGATGAATTCTTCCAAAAAAAACAAATTTTTTTTGATAATAAGATTTTTTTTTTTGATTAAGATAATTTTTGAATGGAATATTGTTTGGTATTAGTTTTATCGATGAATTAGGAAATAAATTTTTTATAGTGTGATATTCTTCATTTGTAATTGCGATAAAATTTAAACTATTTGTATTTGAAGTTATAATTCTTAAAAAAATTAAAAAAATATTTTTAAAAATTTTTTTTAAAAATCCACCATTATTAATTGCAGGAAGAAGCAACATTCCATGAGAATGGATAGTTATTTTTTTAAAATTTATAACAGAAAAAATAATTGAAAAAATTTGAATAGGAGCCCATATCCCATGTACATGAATTAAATCATATTTGTTGAATTCATTAAAAAAAATTTTTTTAAATTTACGAAAATTTATCCATTGGATTTTTTTTATAATTAAATATTTTTTTTTAATTATTAAGCTTTTATCACTTTCCGAACATAAAACTTTAGAATGATTATTTTTAGAATTTTTGCTGTTTGTGACGATGAAATTAATCAAGGATGAAATACTAAAATTTTTTTTAGTTATTTCATTTGTAATATGTAAAATGTTGTGCATTTATAATAAAATGGATGTTTTTAAATTTTACAATGAAGTCGGTTGGACGGAAAGAAAAAAAGACACAAATGATGCCATATTATTTGAAGATTTAAGATTATCCGCAAAAAAATATGTTTCTCATAGTAGAAATAAAATTAATAAATATATTGCTAATAGAGGAATTCACATTCTAGATTTTGCTTCAGGACCCATTCAGTATAGGGAATATTTAAAATATTCAAAAAACTTTAAGTTTAGACACTGTGTTGACTTTTCTAAAAAAGCTATTTCTGAAGCTAAAAAAAAAATTGGGAAAAGGGGTAAATTTTATAATCAAGATTTTTTAAAAATTAATTTCAAAAAAAATTACTTTGATACTATTATAAGTTTACACACTATTTATCATATTGATAAAAGAAAACAGGCTTTAGCTGTTAAAAAATTAATTCAAATTTCGAAAAAAAACTCACCTATTATAATAGTCTACAGCAATCCTAATACTATTGTTAATTATATTAAACAAATTTTTTTTTTAAGAAAAAATAAAAAACAAAAAATATATTTTTTTTGCCATAAATTAGATTGGTGGAAACAATTTAATAAATTAGCAAAAGTTGAAATGTATCCGTGGAGATCTTTTGCTTCTCAGCATCAAAAAAGAATTTTTCCTAACAATCGGATTGGAGAGATAATGTTCAAAATTTTAATAATTTTAGAAGATAAATTTCCAAATTTTTTTGTAAAATACTTTCAATATCCAATAATTGTATTAAAGAAATATTAGTTTTTATATTTAATTATTAAAAATATATAAAAAATAAGTTGAATCATAAATGCTATAAAAAAATTATTCCATACTTCAGAAATTAATAAAGGTATCCATATCAAAAATTGTATTATTAATGCAGAATTAGTTTTGGAAAATTTTTTAAGTAAATAATGATGAATATGTTCCCTATCACCTTTAAAGGGATTTTTTTTATTTATTAATCTATAAAAAAATAATCTAAACAAATCTAATCCTGGAATTAAAAGTAAGATAACTATTTGATCAGCATTTATTTGTGGGTTATTATTATAACTACTTATAAGTAGAGATCCCAAGAGAAAAGGAAGAAAAAAAGATCCGCTATTACCTAAAAATGTTTTTGAATTAAAATTAAGATATAAAAAAAATATGTTTGCAATTATGATTACCAATATTATTTCAATAAAAAAATTGTTAAATAAAAAGAAAAAACAAATTGCAAAAATTAAACCTGAGCTTTGAACATTCAAGCCATCAAAAAAATTAAATGCATTAATCAATAGAAGAAAACAAATTAAAGTCCATAAATATGAAAAATTTCCTATAAAAAAACTATCAGAAAAACTTAACCTTACCTGTTTAATTATTAACATTTCATTAAAAAGCAAATTCAGAATTACAATTATTACAAGAAATAATAATCTTAACCTCACAGATAAGTTAATTTTATCATCAAGAATACCTATACAAAAAATTGTACAACAAGAGATTATAAAAATTGAGTAGGAAAAGTTTGTTGTAAAACCAAAAATAGATAAATTATCATAAGGGGACAATAAAGATGAATAAATTAGAAAAATTGATAAATTTAAAAAAAAAATTACTCCACCTAATAAAGATATTTTTTTATTATGAGTCTTATTTATTCCATCAGGAAAATCATAAATATTCATTTTTTCTTCAAAAAATTTAAAATTAAATAAAAATAGAAAATTAAAAAAAATTAATCCAAGATATAACATCGATATAAAATTATTTATTCATGATTTTGTTAAGATATATTGAGATAATTTTATTCATATTAAATTAAACTTTATAATATATAAAGAAAAAATAAAATTTTACCTAATAAAAGTAATTTTATTATAAGCTAATAATATAAGGTTTTGAAAATATAATTAATGAGATATTCAGATGATTATCAAATTTTTATTTTTTTAATCTTATCATTAATATTTATTTTTTTTACAAATACATTTTATAATTTTGAACAATCTCTTGTTTATGGAGCAGCGGATGGTGAAACATATATGCGCATCGCAGAGTCCTCTCCAAACTTTTCAACTGAAAAAGAGCCATTTCATAAAGCTCAAAGATTTACTATTTCATATATTGTAGGGTTAATATCTACTCTTACAACTTTAGGTGAATATTTTATATTTAGATTTTTTACGATAACTATTTTCTTTTTCAATCTATATTTCTTATTCAAAATATTTAAGAAGTTGGAAGCAACTAAATACATTCAAATATTTTTATTTTCTTTAATAATTTTTAACCCTTATATTTTGAGATACTTTTTGTCTCTACCTACACTAATTAATGATTTAATGTTTGTTTTTGCAGCAACACTCCTATTATTTTCTTTATTAGAAAAAAAAAAATTATTTTTTTTTATTTCAATTTTTTTAGCTACTATTTCAAGACAAAATGTTATTTTAATATTGTTTGGATTAATTTTAAATAAATTAATCTTTAAAAAAAAGTTTCATGTTACATTTTTTGATTTATCTATCGCTTTAATTATTTATTATCTAACTCATTCAGTTAATAATTATTATGCCACCACAGTAGGAGGGGAAAATTACGCATATGATATTAAGGTAAGATTTGGAATATTTTTTTCGGACTATTCCTTAAAAGATCTCATTTTTTTTACAGCTTTTCCAATTATTAATTTTTTACCGTTCTTTTTATTTCCTTTTTTTTTAAAATCTACTCTAAGTAAAATAGATTATAAAAATGATACAATTATTTTTTTTTCAATTTTAGTTTTTATACAAATTATATTTATTGCTTATATTGCTGGTCCTGAAATTACTGGTAAAAATATTATTAGATTGATTAATCTCTCATATCCTTTTTTAATCCTTATTATAATAAAAACTTTCAAAGAAAATAACACCATAAGTAATATCAAAATTTTTATTGGTATGTTATTTTTTATTATTTGGTCAGCACATCCGACGTACTCAAAAATTGATATTTTTTCAAGAATTGTAAAAATAATTTAATATTAATTTTTATAGCAGTTAGTTTTTTTTAAATCTTTAAGTTTAAATAAATAACCATGATATGGAGATGAATCATTAAAAGGATTTCTGCCAACATGTCTTCCAACGTTATTTTTTTTTAAAAATAAATAATCTATACAATTTTCAAAAATACTTAAGTCTGGTTTATTCCCATATGACAAAAGATATGTAGATCCGTCATGATCAGATAATAAATTTTTTATATGATAAGGCATAATTTTATCCTTATCTCTTCTAACCCAATTGGCAAAATTTGTTGCAATTGTATCTGGTCTACTCATTTGAACTGATCGATGCATTGATACTACTCTGTCTGTCTCTTTGTTCAAAACTGAATTTGACCATTTAAACAATGAATAGCCATTAGCTGTATTAGTCATCACATAATCTCTTAGATCTTTTGCTAGAAAACCATAACTCATAGTAAAAACCCCATACCAGATTGCAAATAAAGATACTATAAATTGCGCAAAGCAAAATATTTTAATTTTTTTATTAATTTTAATTTCATTAAGATAAGCTAGCAATAAAACCATCCATACATATGTCTCAAAGAAAAATCTGGAACTGGGTTGACCAAAAAAATAATTAACTAAAATTACAAATAAAAATATCGGTATAAAATAAATCATAATTTTGTTTCTTTTAACAAAAAAATAAATAAAAACTAAAACACCTATCCCTAAAGGATCTGTAAATTGTGCAAAATTCTTAGGTATTATTAAATTTATTAGAGATGCCTCTCTTTTATAGTTAATCAAGTATTGATAAAAAGTTTGCATACCTTCTAAGTGAATAGGAAGTGGATTAGAAATATAAGCAATTATATCTCCACCCCATGTTAGATATTTCCAATATATAAAACCAAAATAAAAGACAAATAAAAAACTAAAATTTAAAATAAACATTTTTATTAAAAATTTTTTTTTATAAGCATAAAAAAACAATAATGTATAAAGAATAGCTCCTGATAATATAAAAGAAAACTTAGCGTTTATTGAATTAATAATAAAAATGTTTACCAAAATAATCAAACAAGTTGAAAAAAACTTTTCATTTTTAAAATAATTAAAATTTAAAAATAGAATTGTAAAAATTACTGAATTTGAAATTATATGAAAAAGTTGAGGTTTTGGAGATGATGCTAAAAAAATTAAAACTGGTGATGATAATATTAATAAAGAATAGAATGAATTATTTTTATTTAATTTTTTTATTATTCCAATTAAGCTAATTAATGCTGAAAATTGAATTAAATTTCCAAACTGTTCAGCACCAAAAAATACACCAAGAGACATAATAACTTCTCCAGAACCAATCAATAAATGTTCAAAATTTTCTAATGCTATTGGTAATTTTCCAGTTTTAAAAATATACTCTGCGCCTGCGAGATGATAACTTAAAGAGTCAGCATGATTAACAGGCGAAAAACATATTAAAAAATATCCTATAATTATTGCTAAAAATAATAAGTATTCAAATCTACCCTCTCCATAAGTTAAAATTTTAATTGATTTTTTTTTTTTTAAATAAGTAAATATTTTAAATAAACCTAAACAAAAAATGAAAATAGATAGAAAATTTAAAAAATATTTACTATGTTTAAAAAATAAGACCAATGGAAATAAAAAAAACATTGCAAAATTTATTCCAATCAAAATTTTTTGATACTTCAATTCAGAAATATTTTTTATAATGGAACGAAAACTATTGCCAATTAAAATTAATTCACCAAATTGGTAAAAACCAATTATTAAAATTAAAGAAAATATTAAACTTATAATTGGAAAACTTTCCGTTAAATTTTGAAAAAAAATCATCTAATAAATAATTAAAAATATAAAAAAAATTGAATTAATTTCATATTTCTAGTAGTTGTTTTTAAAATTTCATCTAATTTTTTTTTTATAAGCTTTACAGTAAATCATCTCTAATTTGTAATTTTAACAATTTTAGTGTTGGCTATGAGCATATTAAATTTTTTTTCAAAATTGATATAGTTCAGTAATTTTAATTTATTTAATAAATTTAACGACTTATATAGTTCTTTAGGTAGAGGCCAATAATTTTTTGAGATAATCTTATATTTTATTTTATTTTTGTTTAAAAATTTAAAAATTTTTTTTTCATTAGATAAAGATATTATAGGTAAATACATTTTACCTTTTTTACTTAAGTATAGTTTAAAATTTTTTAATACCTCAATAGTAAGGTCTGTTCCATCAGATCCACTATTACAGGGAACATTTTTGAACCAACTTGAGATAGGAAGTAGTTTTTCACTAATTCCAGATACATCATTGATTATTAAGTCAAACTTTTCTGATTCCAAGTTTTTAAAAACATCAGATTTTAATAATTTTATATTTTTTAAACTTATTTTATTATTAATAATATTTTTTCTTGTTAAATTAAGCGCTTGTTGGCTTAAATCTGTAAAATAAAACTTTTCAAAATTTTTGAAAACTTTCAATAAAGATATCCCAATAATTCCATTTCCACAACCCATATCAAGAGCAATAATTTTTTTAAATTTATAATCTTTTACTATTTCGTCTAATAAAAATTTTGAAGTTTGAGTAGGCTTAAATACTTTGGCGCTAGTTATTAGTTTTATTTTTTTATTTTTTATTAAATATTCCATTATTAATTAATTATATTTTTTTCTATTTAAAATCTATAATTATTCATAGGAGTTATCTGATAAAAGTCGTTACAAAAAATATTTTATGAATTTACAATTTATTATAGAGGTAATGTTTGCCATATTAACTTTTTAAGTTTATAAATAATTTAGATACTGCATCCAAAAACATATATAATTTTTAAGAGTTTTGTCTGTCATTCTTCTATTTTTTTATCATTTACAAAACATTTATTTGAATAAATATATCTTATGTTGATATTTTTTTTTATTAAATAAATAAATATTAAAAGGAGAATTTTTTTATTTTTTTTAATTAATTAATTAAATTAATAAAAGCTTAGATTGATAAATGATAACCTCTATACTTTTAACGACACTACACCCCAAGACAATCCAACGCCAAAGCCACATAGTAAAACTTCATCATTTTTTTTTATGAGTTTTTTATCCAATGCATCTTTTATACTAATTGGTATTGAAGATGAAGTAGTATTCCCGATATTTTTAATATTTTTATAAACAAAATTTTTATTGACAATTTTTGCATTATTAATTTTTTCATTCAGTCTATCTAAAATAATCCCACTGGCTTGATGAAAAAAAATTTTTTTTATTTCTTTAATGTTTTTTTTTTGCATTTTTAAATATTTTGCTATTATTTTAGGGATTTCCATAATTGTAAAAGTATAAACGCTCGCACCATCCATTTCAAAAGATTGTTTTCCATCTTTGTTCTTTCTAATAATAATTTTATCAAATTTAGAGCCGTCTGTATTAAATAGAAAATTTCCAAATTTATTTTTTTCAGATTTGGATAATAAGGTGACAGAAGCAGCATCGCTAAATAGATATTTGCTGTTATTATTTTTATCTATGTACTTACTATAAGTATCAGCACAAACTAATAGTATTTTTTTCAAAACATTACTTTCTATTAGTGACTTAGCTACTGACAAACCATAAATATATCCCGAACACCCCATATTTATATCAACTGCAAAAATATTCTTGCTTAGCTTAAGCTTATCTTGCAAAATACATGCACATGATGGGAGTAAATATCTGGGAGTTTGTGTAACAAAAATTATACCATCTACATTATTTAATTTTTTTTTTATTTTTAAAATTGCTAAGTACGCTAAATCTATAACGTCTTCATTTTTTTTTGAAATTCTTGTGTTTAAAATGCCAGTTTTTTTGTAAATTTTACCAAACAAGATTTCATTTTTTTTTGATAAATTATTTGTAAGGGGCAAATGATAAGAAATTTCATCAACTTTGGCATATGGCATTCTTATTTAAATACTTTTTTCTTTTTTAAAAAAACAATTATTTTTTTAACATCATCTGCCTCGGTTATTTCATTTAAATTTAACTTACCTTTAAATTTTTTATCTAAGGAAGTGATAATTGCTAGTTGACCCAGTGAGTCCCATTCTTCAAAATCATTTGATTTCGACTTATCTTTAATTTTTTTAGCTGAAATATTTAATGCCTTAGAAATCAAACTAAACAAATCTTTTTTTTCTATTTTCATGATGGTATTTTAATTTTATTTAGATTTCTATCAGCATATATACCATAAATTCTATTAGAATAACAAGGATTGTAAATCTTTTCTAAATTTTTAAAGTGATAGTGAACTACTTGACTATATCTCGATCTATTGTTTTTTAGAATTTTAGATCCTCCATGCATTAAATTTGCTGCCCAGATAATAGCATCACCTGGATTAACATATAGTTTTTTTTTAATTAATTTCTTTTTTTTAATCAATTCAGACAAATAACCTTCATAAATTGTATAGTTATGTTTTAATTCCTTTGGGGTTTTAGGTATTGATAAATTTAAATTAGAAAATTCTACTATAGGAAGTTTATGACTTCCCGGAACAACAACCAAAGGGCCATTACTTTTATCAACTTTTTCCAATGCGAACCATACACCTGCCAAGTAAAGTTCGGGTAAAGTACCAAAATGAATATAATCGCTATGTAAAGGCTGCTCTGTTCCAGCTTTAAAATTTATAGTAGAAAATCCAACTGGCTCATTGTCGTAAAAAAACTTTAAATATTTTGTAATTTTATTTTTGTAAACTATTTTTTTAATAACTTTACTAGATTTCCACCCCTCAACAATTCTTGGGCTATTATTGTAATGAAAATATTTTGGGTTTGTTTTAAATTTATTCGAATTAATTATTTTATTAAAATCATATAAACATTCATTAATTTCAGATTTAGGTAAAACATTTTTTAAAATTAGATAACCATTTTTTATGAAAAATTTAGCATCTTTTTTCATTTGTTCATTTACTTTTTTTTTGGCAAGAATTTCTAATGCGAAATCAGTCTCTATCCATGGTTTATTAATATAATTTTTGGAAACTTTATTAAATTTTTTCATTCTAAATGTTTATAAACAATTTGTGAAATTACGCACTATAAATTTATAATATCTTTTTTATATTTTTTTCTTAAAATTTTGTTAATTATAATACTTGGTAAAAAAAATTTTACTAATTGACTAATTAATTGAAATAAAAAATAGTATGCAATTTTTAGAAAATTTTTGAAAGATAATGCGTGTCTAAAAACAATTTTTGTATTCTCCATAAATGCTATAAATCTATTTTTATCTGATAAACCTCCAGCTTCTACAATACTTATAATTAAATCTATTTTTTTAAATATTTTTTTTTTTTTATAAATTTTAGTAAAAAAATTAAAATCTGAACAAATTTTATATTTTAAATCAAAATTATTTTTTTTTAAAATATTAGTTTTAACAAAACAAGATTGATGACAAAAAGGAATATTAATAGAATTTTCATTAAATAATTTTCCATTAACTCTATATCGAAATTTTTTATTATCGACGATTGTATCACCGAATATAATATCGTTGTTATTAATCTTGCATGAATATATCTTTTTCAAAACATAATTGTTGTAAAACAAATCTCCAGAGTTCAAAAAAATAATCCATTCACCTTTTGCATATTTTATTCCTTTGTTCATTGCATCATAAATTCCAGAGTCTTTCTCTATAATTAATTTATCAATTTTATTATTTTTTTTTAAAATTTCTTCTTGAGTGCCATCTATTGACATTCCATCTACAACAATTATTTCATAATTTTCACGATAAATTTTTTGTTTATAAATTGACTCTAAAGTATTAAGTAATTTTTTTTTAGTATTTAATGAAACAACTATGACGCTAAAATATATACCCTGATTAATCATTGTAACTCAAAATTTTTAAATAATTTTCTAAAAAGTCATTTCTCAATTTTTCATAATTTTTTTTTAATTTGATTATATTTAAATTCTTGCTTTTTTTTCTTTTTAACTTGATTAACTTTTTTGATAAATCTAGATAATTATTAGGATTAAAATAAATTGCTTTATTTGCTCCCTGTTCCAAATGGACATTTATATTTGATAGTATCATCTGTTTATTGAATATTTTGCCCTCCTCTACAGTAGTACTCCATCCTTCATAAAATGAGGGATTTATTAAAAATTTTGCGTTATAGACTAAGTTTATTACCTTTTCATGACTAACAAAACCTAGATATTTGAAATAATTCTGAAGTCTATTTTTTTTAACATACTTTAAAAATAAATCATACTGATTGGTATTTTTTTGATTAAACTTATTTCCAGTTAGTAAAAATTTCATATTAATTTTTTTTGATCTTAAGATTTTACATGCTTTTGCAACAACAATATGATTTTTATGATTCCAGAATTGATTTGGTAAATATGCAAATGTATTCTTAATTTTTTTGTAATTTTTTATCTTTTTAAAATTTATAAAGGGTACAAAGTTTAGAACGTGAATAGGAATTTTTTTTTTATCAAATTTATAATATTTTAAAATTTTTTTTTTTGTATCTATACTGCTTGTTATGATACTACTAGAACTAGTTAAATAATTATTAAATAGTTTATCTCTTCTTATTTTTTCAATTTGAGTAAAGTTTTCTTCAAGTGTTCTATGCTGCAAATCAGGTATCCATGCTATATTTTTACACCATCTTGATGGTTGAAAGTGTGAAATGACATCTATGTTATATTTTTTTACAAAATAAAAAATTAAAGGATTGTAATAACCAAAAAGTTTGTTCAATATTTTCTTTAAATAATATAAAATTGATTTTTTGTTAAAAAATCTTGAACTAACTATATTTTGTGCTTTTATCTTTTTTTTTTTAAAAACTTTACATCTGTTTCTGAACAAAAAATTTTTAGTAAAATATTTTTATTTTGAGAAATTGTAGTTATAAGTGATATTAAATAATTCCTTTCACCAGCCCACTTATCATCACTTTCAAAAAAGAATGCTACAGTTTTCATTGTTTATTAAACCATTTAACATATTTTTTTACCCCTCTTTCTAGAGTAACGGTAGGTTTCCAGTCCAATTTAAAGATATTTTTAAGAATTATTTTTTGATGGTTTGGATATCCCTTTTTTTTTATTCCATTAAATAATAAATTTTTAGAGTTAATTTTAAAATTTTTAGAAATAATAGACAAAATATCTTTAACTTTAATCTGATTTTTAGGTGCTACATCTGTTATCAAAAATGACTTTTTATTTTTTATTACACAAATAATTGCTCTAATTACATCTTTAATATTTATCCAAGATCTTGTTTCTTCTCCATTACCATAAAAAATAAAATTATTATTTCTTAATTTTTTACATGCCTCCCAAATTAATTGTTTTTTTAAACCAACTCCATATACAGAGAACAATCTTAAAACTGCTAAATCTAATTTATATTTTTTATGGTGCTTTATGCACAAATTTTCAGCTAATAGTTTATTTTTTCCATAGGGTGATAATGGTTTTATTTTTTTTAAATCTACAAAATTTCCATATACAGCTGCGCTGGATATAAAAATTAATTTCTTTATAGAATATTTTATTCTACAATATTCTAAGGTATCTTGAGTTGTTCTAAAATTTTCAAGATAATCATTACTTTTGTTGCTATAAGAACCACCTACTGAACCTGAGCCTGCGCAATGGATTATTATATCTGGTACTTTTTTTAATGATAATAAACTTTTTGTTGTAATTTTTGTATATCTTATGTTTAAATTTTTTTTTCTTTTATATTTTTTGTTTGTACCAATTCCATAAACTTCAAAATTTTTTATTTTTGATAAATATTCGAAAAGACTAAATCCAATAAACCCATTTACACCAGTAATTAAAATTTTTTTTTTCATATTAAAAAAATATCTTTATACTTTTGTAAAAAAATATTTTTCTATTAAGTTTTTTTCAAAAGTTTGATCTTTAACTATGTTATTTTCTTGATCAAATGTTTCAGTAAATGAATTAATATTAAAACATTCATTTGGAGTTTTAGAAACCAAAATTGAACCAGCTAATAATTCATTTTTTACAAAGAAAGCATTATTACCATTCACATTTGTTCCAACTAAACTATATCCTTTTCTTATACCAAGATTGTATAAAGCTTTTAATGATGCTCCATAAAAAACCTTATTTTGATTTAAACCTCTTTGAAAGTTTTCCTCATATGGTATTGAAAGAGACTTATCAGGACCTAATCTAGCATTATATTCAATTACAACAATATCAGGAT
>MDTG01202140.1_pt1 | contig 12758 bp, 8 predicted proteins | sample 811421 | NCBI WGS metagenome assembly MDTG01 (sample SAMN05326645, study PRJNA326480) | marine metagenome | isolation source: seawater | place: Pacific Ocean: South East | collected 2011 | reverse complement strand
TGTCGAGAGAACACTGGTGGTCCGGGCCGGAGCGCAGAATCTCTTTTTGCTCCGCAGTCAGGACGTTGAGCATGTGTCCACTGATCCTTCTGGAATCCATTTTATCCCACCCTCCAATCTTCGCCTGGAAGAGCAGGAAATTCTCCGCCACCCTGACCGCTTCTACGCTCTCGTAGAATGAAGGCTCCTGTTCATGAACTACCTGCCCCCAGGTAACCCGACTCTCATTCTGGCCGAGGGCTTTTCCACCCAGGATCAACGCCAGCAGCGAGCACACAGCCACTCTCATTTAATGAATACTCTCCTCAAAGTCCGGCCGGCGAGCGCATGTGAGGGGTTCAAGTATCAGGTCCTTGTGCCTGTCAGCAGCACTATTCGACCGTGATCCCCATATTTACATCACAGTCTTGCACACTTTTCTTGAACTCCGCAACAGCGCCAGGTGTGACCTTGGTCTGCCAGAGATAGAGCTTTTTGAGATTCTTCAGGCCGACTAGCTTTTTCAGCCCGGCATCGGTAACTCCAGTGCCGTAGAGATTGAGATATTCCAGCTCACCCAACTCCTTAATTGCATCAAGTCCAACATCCGTGATCCCGGTACCGTTTAACCAAAGACGCCTTAGCCGTGGCATCCGCCCCAGATCGGCCGCCCCGGCATCGGTGATCGAAGTAGCCCCCAGGTTAACATCTACCAGGCCTCCACTCACCGGAGCGAGCTTGGCAAGATGCTCGTCCTTGAAATCCTTCCGCATGCTGACCGCGGTGAAGGTCAGGTCACTGTCCTGCTGGGAAATAAAACCCACCGAATTCGGAAAGCTCTGGGACACCTGGGCGATCGGAACTTCCAAGGCCTTCCGGCTCGCTGCAAGCTTAGCCGCGCTGGCACCAACCTCCGCATAGAATTTTGCCAACGAACTCTTCACTTCATCATCGGTCGGAATCTTTCCAGCAGCCGCAATGATGTCAGCAGGAGCTCCCGCATCCTTCATGCTCTGCCCCGAGGGCAGGTTGGCATTGACCCACCACTCCAGCACTTTCAGCTCATGCTCCTCGACCTGCGGCTTTCCCTCAGGGGGCATGTGTTCATCATCATCATGCGGAAGCATGATGCGCGCGATCATGAGACTCTCTTCCAGGTCCCCGGCCACCGCCGCAGGCGCCTCGGCCCCACCGTCTAGGATATCGTCGAGGGTGGTAAGCACGAGGTCCCCCTTGATCTTCTTCTTTCCACTCGGGTTCTCCGCCACGTCTGCATGGCACTGGTAACACTTGGCGCGCAGAATCGGCACGACCACCTCTTTGTAGGCGTCCCGTTCGGCCGCTGGCTTGGCAGCGACCGGCTCGAGAAGAAGCAGGCTCCCCACTGTCATCGTGAAGAATACCGGTATCAGGGTCTTGTTAATCATGAGCGTAATGATCGGACAATACGATGTATCCAAGGCAACTTATACCCCGGGAACCCCAATATGCCATCACTTCCATTCCTGCCAAACAACGGAAAACTGGGGAACCTGAGTAGCCTCTTCACAGGATCACCGAGGGCGGGATCAATCCCCCGGGATCGTTGGCTAATGGTCGTTGCGGAGGCCCAGGGAGAACTCTGGTCACGCCCTAGCCTCCTGACCACGAACACCCTGAGTAAATTAATTTTTGATATCTCCGCCCCCTCAGGGAACGCAGCACCCCTTCCCCACGGTTCTGAAACGGATCCTGCTGCATCGAGGGGGAGAACTGCCCCGGGGAGCGGGACCAAAAATTTTAAATAAAAGTTGGGCTCTCCCGGACCCACTTGCGTCCCGGGCCCTCTCCCCGATGGTGAGCCCAGCACCGGTAATGAGAGGGTTGCTTCCGTCCGTTAGCGTGGGCTCCTCAGGCTAGTCTTCCTGCTGCTCCATCTCGGGCTCCCCGCCGTGGCTCAGAATAAACTGAAGATCTTCCAGTCCGAGATTACTGGCAAATCCTTCGTCCCCGAGCACATTTGAAACCAGGGCTGTTTTCTGGTGTTGCAGGACACGAATCTTCTCCTCCACGGAGTCTCGAGTCAGGAGCCGATAGGCGATCACCTTGTTTTTTTGTCCAATACGATGGGTCCGGTCGATAGCCTGATTCTCTACCGCGGGGTTCCACCAAGGATCATATAGAATGACGTAGGACGCAGAGGTCAGGTTGAGGCCGGAACCCCCCGCTTTCAGCGAGAGTAAGAACACCGAGGGCTCCTTGCAGGTCTGGAATTTCTCGATCTCCCCCTTCCGGTCCTTGGTTTGCCCGGTAAGATAATTGAATGGCCGACTGTCTACTTCCAACTGAGTTCGGATGATCTCAAGCATCGAAACGAACTGGGAAAAGACGAGTACCTTGTGCCCCTCCTCCCGTAGCTGGTCGAGGAGATAGAACAGGGCCGTAAGCTTCGCACTCTCCTCCTTCAGGTATTTAGGGTCAATCAGGCCCGGGTGACAACAGATTTGCCGAAGTCGCATGAGCCCCTGCAGGATGGCAAAACTGTTTTTCTTAACAGCCTCGTCGGAATCAAGCCCAAGCAACGCCTTCTGGATTCTCTTCAGTTCGGCCTTGTACATCTCCATCTGGATACCATCCATGTTGGCATACACCTCCTCTTCTGTCCTCGGAGGAAGATCCTTGGCAACCTGGCCCTTGGTCCGACGGAGCAAGAATGGGCGCAGACGAGCCGCAAGCCTGTTCTGAGAGTTGGGATCCTTGCGCTTGTCGAAGCGCTTCTTGAAATACGCCCGCGAGCCCAGCACGCCCGGCATCGCGAAGGCCATCAGCGACCACATGTCCATAAGACGGTTCTCGATGGGAGTTCCGGTTAGAACCAGGCGGTTCTCGGCGTCGAGTTCCCGTGCGCACTTCGCGGCCTTCGAATCAGGATTCTTGATCTGCTGCCCCTCATCCAGAATTACCACCAGCCATTTCACCTTGTTCAGGTCCTCCCCGCCCACCCGCAACTGGGCGTAATTCAAGACGAGCACGTCGAGTTCACTGCGCAGAGCCTCCAGATCGAGTTGGTCACGACTGCGCAGGACCTGTACTTGCAAATCGGGTGCGAAGCGGGCCGCCTCCATGGCCCAAACGTCGAGCACCGACTTCGGACAAACGACCAGGGCCGGCATGTGCTTTCCCTGTTCCTTGGCTAATCTTCTCAACCAGAGAACATAGGTGATGCTCTGGATGGTCTTCCCGAGACCCATGTCATCGGCCAAAATCCCCCCGAATCGGTTCGTGGCGAGATAGGCAAGGAAGTTAAACCCATCAACCTGATAGGGCCGCAGATCCGCCTGCAACTCGCCGGGCACCTCCGGCTCTACCTCGATCTTGATCTCTTTAGCGCTGTCCTTGATGCGCTTCCATGCTTTGGGATCGAAGACCTCAGCGGCCTTCGGATCAGCAAGCTGCATCGCATGCATCCGGTGGGTGTCACCGGAGAGATCAAAGGGGTCTAGCCCAAGCCTCGTCACGGCGTCCCGTTGATCGGGATCCAGCTTGATTTCCAGGCGCATCCAGGACCCATCATCCATACGGACATACCCTCCCCGTGCAGCCACCAGCTGGCGAATCTGTGCCTTCGAAAGATTAACACCTTCCACATCAATCACTACCCGAAGGTCGAACCAGTCGATCTCTTGGTTGACTACTTCAAAGCGCACCGCAGCCGAAACCGGATCCGCGAGGATAGTACGCAGTTTTCCGTCCATCTCGATCTCGACGGATTCCGGCATCTTCTCGTTCCACTCCGCGAATTTCTCCGGAAACTGCTTTGTGATGCGTGTCTTGAAAGCATCCAGTTTCTCATCGTATGAGAGGCCCAGCTCAGCCAGGAGGTCGGGAACAGGATATAGCTTCTCGCGAGCAAACCGGAGGAGCTGCTTGCCGCGGACCGGCTTTTGCTCCACCAGCTCCCAACCACCCTTGACCAGCTTCTCGCTCCGGCGCTCCTTCTTCTCAAGAGCCGCTACATCAATAACAAGGTGCTCGGTCTCAGCCGCGGTCAACCCCTGCATGATCTTCATTTCAAAGCGGGGAAAAAGGTCGAGATCCACTACCCGACGGCGCATCGATTCAGGCAGCCTTGCTCCAATTTTGCGGAGAAACTCTACCCCCTCCAGGCTGTCGATAACTGTCTTTGGGATGAGATACCGCGGCATCACCTCGGTTTCCTCGAGCCAGCGAGGGGGGCCGGGAAACACAGTCTCGTCAGACTGGTAAAGCTCTTCCCGTCCCGGCAGAAGCCTGACGGAGTGAGAAACATTCTCTCCACCCTTCGTGACGAGCTGCAGCGCGAAGCAGTTGGGGTTGGCCGGATCGTCCTCGCACACCCACTTGAGGGGATCTTTCACCACTTTGAACTCCCGAGCATCCAGATTGACCAACCGACTGCTCAAGGAAGCCTGGCAGAACATCTGGTTCAGGAAACGGCATGCTACTTCCTCGTCGAGATCGAGACCTGTTTCACCGTGCTCGTTATAGAAGCCCAGAAAGTGCTCCCACAGTATCTGGCTGGCTTCATCAACTCGCAGAGCCGAGTCCCGGTACATATCGAGTAAACGTTCGATCTCCTGCTTCTCCCGCAGGGCGTACCATTCCCCTTCTCCTTCCCGCGCCTCAATACGTGCCTCGTTTATGGTAGATACGAGACGGAACTCTGCCTGTATAGGACCCAGTTGAGGTGGCCTTTCGTTGACCCGCTCAATCCGGTCATACCAGCCCGCGATTTCCCGCTCCTGTTCCCAGTCGCTCATCTTGCGCTGCACCGCCCCGAGGTCGGTGATCGCATTCATGAATTCGGGGTAATTCAGCTTTCGCTTGTAGAACGCGTAGGCGATATAGTTCCAGAACTCGAGTATGTCGCCCGGGGGCACAGGCCAAAGTTCAAGCGGCTCGTAACTGTTGATTTCCCAACGCGGGCTGAGACGCACCATGTCGTGATCGTGAATCTCACCTTCGATCACGTAACGCCGGTAGCGTTTCTCTACCTTGCTGACAAAATCGGCTTCCTTATCATCGATTTCACGATCGAGCTTATCCTCAATCAGATCGGTAACCGGGGTATCATCAAACTCGTTGGGGGACTCGGGCAAGTCCTCGCCCCGATGCATGCGCTCCAGCATGGTTGCATACATCGCCGCTCCTGCAATCGCTTCATCCTCCTCCGTGCAGTTTCCAAACCAGCGATTACCCTGAAGCCGCAGGGTGGTACGGTGCTTGCCATCCTTGTCCTCCACCCGTCCTTGGATGAAGAGATGGTTCCCGAAGATTTGCGTTACCGCACCGTCCTGTTGCAGCTTTTCCCCGCGCTTACGGACTTTTTCAGGAAATCCGTTGAGAAAGTTGAGCGTCGCGCGGTCGGGATTGAGCGCGGACATCGTTGATTCTGTCATAATGGGCTACCTCTGAAACCTGTGAAAGACCGACGAAAGATCTCCCAAGGAAATTCGACGGGGCCCAATCTTAGCACAGCCTGTTTCGATCGTGCAACAACTGATCGCAAGCGCTTTTAAGGCAGATTCATGAACAGCCCCATCGTTGTTAGAACGCTTCAATCAGCTCCCCCGGAGTAACCCTACGAACCTCGGACTCTTTTCAGTCGCCGCACCAGCAAACCCTGCAGGGGGCTGAAGAGCCACGCCAACGCAAAAAGCAGCCCGGCTGCGGCCGCCATCATCCCTGAGGTTACCGTTCCCCGCAGATCGAACAGAGCAGGAATAGCCAGGGCCCCGAGGTGACCAAGGAATGCCGCCGCAATTCCAATTCCAGCACTGAGGATCAACATGATCGGAAGACTATTGGTGAGCAGCAAAGCAGTGGCTGGAGGAACGATCAGCATCGCAATCACGATAATACTCCCAACAGCCTCGAATACTGCCACCGTAGTTACAGCCACCACTACCATGAGCAGATAGTGTATCAGGTTGGCCCGCAGCCCCAGCGTGGTAGCGAGCTCCGAATCGAATGCGCAGATTCGCAGCTCCTTGAAAAGCAGTGTAATAAAGATAAAATTGCCGATTAAAACTGCCCCGACTGTAAAGGCCGCCCGCGGAATTTCGTATCCCCCAAGCAGAATCGTATCCAGAACTGAAACCTCCAGCGAACCGTAGAGCACGCAGCCGGGGTCAAGGTCCACGTGAGATGCCGACTGCCGAATCAGGATAAGGCCAAGCGCGAACAGGGTGGTAAACACAATGCCCATTGCCGCCCCCCGGTCGACCTTGCCGAATTTACTTATCCATTGCGTAAAAACTGCGGTCAGGAGACCGACCAGGGCGGCTCCTAAAAACATGACGAGGCTGGCCCGGGTGTGCGTAACGAGAAAGGCGACCGCCAACCCCGGCAGGACCGCATGACTGATTGCATCCCCCATCATACTTAATCCCCTCAGGACCAGAAAACACCCGGGAAGGGCGCAGGAGACCGCACACAATGCCCCGATCAGAGCTATCCAGGTATCCAGACTATCCCAGATCACCGCCTCGCCTCCCCTACGGTCGGGCCATCTCCTGGCTGATTGATTAAATGGGGACTGGGAGGTACTCCGAGACTGGGTTTTCGGTCTTCCAGTTCTGATTCCAGCTGGTCTACGACCTCGGCATCAAGAACGTGCTCGACCAGGTCGGCATCACGGTCCACGTGCGAAGGCGCTATATCCGCGTAGCGGATGAGATACAGCTCCCAGAGACGGTGATTCCGCGTGACCCGCGAAGCTTCCCCGAATCCAGCCTCTGACAGCCGGATCTGACCCTTTCCAGCCTCTTCGAGGTGATCCTCCGAACGAGCGGTTCTGAGCAGGCGACTGACCTCCGGGAGAGACCACGACCGGTGGGAAAGAAGCGCCTCACGGGCAATCGGAAGGTTCCGGACCTGACTTGAGGCCTCCAGCTGCTGGCCCTCCAGAATTTCATAGACCGCTCGCAACAGGTGCTGGCGCCCTACCTTGCGCTGGAGACGGCGGTGCCGCAGCGCTCTTGGCAGCACCCCCCCGGCCGATCCCATGAGCATGCTCACCAGGAAGAGAGAAGCCGCAACGAGCACGATCACCGCGCCCGTAGGAAAATCAGTAAAGAGGGCACTCAAGCTGGACCCGATCCAACCGCTGACGCTGCCCAGCATGGCGGAAAGCAGCAGCATTCGACGCAGGTCCTGCGTCCAGAAACGAGCCGCGGTGGCCGGGATGATGAGAAAGGCGATGATCAGGACGAGACCAACCGCCTGTAAGCCAACTACCGTGACCGCGGTCACCAGACCAAGCATGACAAGGTCCAGCAGGAGTGTCGGCCAACCCTGGCTTGCCGCGAAGTTCTCGTCGAAGCATAGAATAGCAAACTCCTTGAGGAGCAGGACGGAAAGCAGGACGGAAAGCAGGGTGGTGAATAGGATGAGCAGGAAATCAGAGAACACCATGGAAGAGGCCGACCCGTAGATAAAACTGTTGAGTCCTGCTGCCTCGGATCCGGGAAGCTCACTCACGAGCTTCATGAGAGAAACACCCACGCCGAAGAACACGCCCAACACGATACCCATTGCGGCATCATCTTTAAGACGGGTCGTGTTCCGGATGGCGAGGACCAGGACCACCCCCATCACCCCAGTGACGGCAGCTCCCAAAAGGAGCCCAGGCAGCCACTTCCCATCCCCACCAAGTAGCAGCATGGTAAGAAATGCGAGCGCCACCCCGGGGTAGGTCGCATGCGAGAGGGCGTCCCCGAGAAGCGCGCGACGACGGAGAAGGAGAAAGGTCCCGACCATTCCCGAGGCGCAACCGAGCAAGGTAGCAGACAGAATTACCAGCCGCGTATTGTGAGATTGCAAGGTCAACACCTTCCAGAGCAGAGATTCCCCAGGACCCTGCTGCCCTGCAGCCACCAGTCCACTCCCCAGCAGGCTCAAGACCAGAACAGTCGGCAACGGTTTTCTTTTTCTGGAACTAAAGACCAACATGGCGCAACCGATCTGCGACGTCGTCTAGCAAGCTGAGCTTCCCCCCATAGGTCTTCTGCAGGTTCTCCCGGGTAAAGACCTCTTCAGTGGGCCCTGAGGCCACCACACGCATGTTGAGCAGGACCAGCCAGTCAAAATAGCGCATCACGGTCGCAAGATCGTGATGTACGACCACGCAGGTCTTTCCGGCCTCGTTCAATTTCCTGAGCAACGTTACAATGGCGTCCTCGGTTGCGGCGTCTACTGCCGCGAAGGGCTCATCCATGAAATAAAGCTGCGCATCCTGAGCCAGGGCTCGGGCGAGGAAAACCCTCTGTTGCTGCCCCCCTGAAAGCTGACTGATCTGTCGGTTTCCCAGATGTGCTATTCCGACCCGCTCGAGGGCCTCAGCTGCAATCCGCTTTTGCTTTCTTCCCACCCGGCGAAACCATCCAATGCGCCCGTAGGTCCCCATCGCCACCACCTCCAGGACACTGACCGGAAAATCCCAGTCCACACTTTCGCGCTGGGGGACGTAGCCAACCATACCCCGCCTCTTCCGATAGGAATCTCCGTAAACCCGGACTGCCCCCGAAGTCTTGGGCACCAGGTCGAGACAAGCCCTGAGCAGAGTACTTTTGCCGGCTCCGTTCGGCCCGACCACTCCCACCAGTTTACCCTCTGGGATATTTAGATCTACATCCCAGATTACTGGCCGGCGGTGATAGGCTACCGTAAGGTCATGAATTGCGAGCGGAACGTTGCCCGGATGCTCTGGACGCCCCTCGGTCGCCACCCTGGGATCATCAACGAAGGACTTCATTGCTTGCTCCTTAACCATTGCTGGAACCCGCCTTCCGGAACCGTCCCCCCCAGGGCTCGGGCGATCGTGGATACATTATGATCGATCATGCCGACATAACTGCCCCGGTAGGTGCCCTCCTGTCCCATCGCATCTGAAAAGAGTTCGCCCCCCACCTCAACTTCGTGTCCTCGCGCCTGTGCCCCCTCAATGAGGGCTTCCACACTTTTCCTTGGCACGGAGGACTCGACAAATACTGCTGGGATTTTCCTCTCCACAAGGAATGTGACCAAGCCCTCAACGTCCCTGAGACCCGCTTTAGCCTCGGTAGTGATCCCCTGTATTCCTCGCACCTCCAGTCCGTAGGCTCGAGCCATATAGCCAAAAGCATCATGGGCCGTCACTAGCACGCGCTGCCCGGCGGGGATCGTTCCGATTGTTTCCCTGGCGAAGGCATCAAGATAACCCAGCACCTCAAGGTAAGCAGCAGACCTCTCCGAGTAATCATCCTTGTGACTGGGGTCGAACTCAATCAGCACGTCACGCACGCCCTCTACCGCTCTGATCCACCCGGACACATCCATCCAGATATGGGGGTCGTAGTGATCGGAATCGTCCAGGATAACGAAATCTCCCGAGGTCTGGATCGCTTCCGTAACGGCGTAAACTTTTTTACCCTTCCGGGCCATTTTCGTGAACACGTCGGCCATTTTTCCTTCGAGCATCAGACCGTTGTAAAAGATGATGTCAGCCTCCCGGAGTGCTTTTACATCCGCCATTGAGGGAGCATAGAGATGGGGATCAATCCCCTCCCCGATGAGTCCCTCGACTTCCGCATGCTCGCCTGCGACCTGGGCCACTATGTCAGTGATCATGCCCACCGTCGCCGTTACCTTGAACGGATAACCCCGCGGCGCCTTGGCCCCCGTTTCCGTTTTGTCAACGCACGCGGTGAACAATCCCCAGCTGAAGAGAACTGCCGCGCAGACGCAGAAGGTCCAAACTCGTTGCATTGGCGGAGAAATACGCAGGTGGAGCCGTCCCCGGCAAGAAAAGTTTAGCCCAGGCTAATTTTTATTTTTCAGGCTAAACGTTCTGGAGCAAGGCTAGAAGGACCAAATCCGCCCACGTTCTGGAGGAACCGCCTGAAGATTAAAGGGTATCAGCCAAAACCAGAACCCTATCCCCAACTCCCGGACCAAACAGGTCCTCTCTGGCTGAAAACCTGCTCGCGCTTTCCTTTACCCGGATCTGCAGTAAAGACTCTTACAGCTCATTTATAGCAGGTATGATTCTATCCCAGCACCCCCGCAACGCGTGAGCGCACTAACCTTCAGCCCAGTCGAGGAAATCGTAGCCGACATTGCCGCTGGCAAACTGGTGATCGTAGCAGATGACCCCGGACGCGAAAACGAGGCCGACCTGATTGGGGCGGCCTCCGCTGCTACCCCGGAAATGATCGCCTTCATGGCCACTCACGGAAGGGGACTGATTTGCTCGCCAATTACCCGGGAGAGGGTGGAGGAGCTCAATCTGCCGCCCATGTCCCGCCGCAACCGGGAAGGTCATCGTACAGCCTTCACAGTTTCCGTCGATGCCGCCGAGGGAATAACAACCGGAATCTCAGCGGCTGACCGCTCCCTCACGATCCGACTGCTTGCCGACGACAATGCGGACGAAGGGGCTCTCGTTCAACCCGGACATGTATTTCCCTTGCAAGCGGCCGATGATGGCGTGCTACGCCGGGCGGGCCACACTGAAGCGGCAGTCGACCTCGCCCGCATGGCCAACCTTCCTGCAGCCGGGGTCCTTTGCGAAATAATGCATGAAGATGGCAGCATGGCCCGGGTAGGAGACCTGGGCGACTACCAGATCACCCATGCACTGAAGGCTTGTACTATTTCCCAAATCATTGAATACCGGCGCCGGACTGAACGACTCGTCGAGCGCGAACAGGTTATCGACCTGCCCACCGATTACGGCTCGTTTACCTGCCACCTCTACCGCGTTCACACTGATGGCTCGCACCACCTGGCCCTCACCCGCGGAAAGATTGATCCGGAGAAACCCGTCCTTGTTCGCGTGCATTCCGAATGCCTCTCTGGCGATGTCTTTGGTTCCCGACGCTGCGATTGCGGCAGCCAGCTTCACACCGCGCTTGAGCTGATCTCGGAGGATGGAGGCGTGCTTCTGTATCTTCGCCAAGAGGGCCGGGGAATTGGCCTTGCCGCCAAGATTCATGCATACAAGCTCCAGGAAGAGGGCCTTGATACGGTGGAAGCCAACGAGAAGCTGGGCTTTGCCTCCGACCTGCGTCACTATGGCATGGGAGCCCAGATTCTCCATGACCTTGGAGTCCGGAAAATTCAGCTCCTCACCAACAACCCAAAGAAAGTTGTGGGCCTCGAGGGGTATGGGTTGGAGATCGTGGAACAGCTGCCAATCCGGACCGAGGTAAATCCACATAACGAACGCTACCTCGAGACCAAGCGTGACAAACTGGGACACAAGCTTTAGACCGCGCCCCACGGTTTGCTCCTGCAGCCCCAAAGCGCTTTCGGCCACCCTCCACACGAGCATCCCGATACAACCACCAAAACCTGCCTCACTGCCGGGGCCGACCCCCGTCTCCTCACTGACCGTCAACCCTCAGCTCCCAGCTCCCCCTCGATCATGTCTCTGGCGCTTCCACCAAAGCCACGCGTTCTCAATAACAGCAAGAACAAGAGGCTAGCCATAGTCGCTTCAAAATATAACGAGGTCTACACTGACGCCCTGGTTGACAACGTGATTGATGAACTTGGCGACTATCTGCCCCAGTCCCGCGTGGACTTGGTTCGAGTGCCCGGAGCCTTTGAAATTCCTGTTGCCATCAAGGCTCTGCTCGAACTGGAACAGCCGAACTGTGTAATTGCGCTTGGTGTTATCATCCGAGGCAAGACTGCCCATGCAGACTTGGTGGCCCAGAGCGTCACGGACGCCCTTCAGAACCTCGCCCTAGAATACAAGACACCAGTTATCCACGAGGTCCTCCTCGTGGATGATGAGGCTCAGGCCCACCTCCGCTGTCTGGGAAGTGAGATCAACCGGGGAATCGAAGCAGCCCGGGCGGCAGCTTCCATGGTGGAGGTCTTTTCCGAACTCGACCGCGGCGACTCCCTGCGCATGCATCCAAGCAATGCCTGATACCTCACGGCACCGCATTCGCGAGGCGGTAGTGCAGTTTCTCTACGCGATTGGCCCCGCGGATGAACTGCCGGAAACACCTAACCCCGCAATTCTCTCCCTGCTCCTTGAGTCGGCGCGTGATAAGTCTTCCCGTGCTCGCGCTCGAGCGGTTGTTCACCTCCAGCAGGGGCGAGAAAAGATCAAGGAAGGGCTGGCTCCCCTTGTCGACGTCCTTGCACAGATGGAATCAGCGGAAGGAGAGGGAGAACTGATCGGGGCCCTCAGGACATGGGCCGCAGAAGAAGAAGCCCTTTGCCAGCATCTTGATGGCTTGCGACAAGAACTGAATGGTAACCGGGACGCCACCCGGCTGACCAAGAGCCTGAACAGTACTCGCATCGCCAATCGCTCCGCCCTCGTGGCGGCCGCCAGTCTGCTGGAGAACGCTCCTCAGTTTCCGGCCCTGGAATCACTGCACCGGGAGGCCCTCGCCTTGCGAGAAACCCTGGTACCTCTCGGCGAACGCCTGGCCCTCGCACTGGGAGATGAGCTGTCCTCCCTGCCTGAGCTTAAATCGATTGCTCGCGCCGAAGAGTCCCTTACCGCAACGAGAAAACGGATCGAGGACTATTACCAGTCCCTGCGGCTTAACCTCCACAAGATTGACGCTATCCTGGTCACCGTGCTCGAAAACTACGCCCCGGAACGCCTCGACCGTGTCGATCGCGCTATCCTCCGCCTTGGAGCCTTCGAACTCCTGCACGACGAGAACGTTCCCCCGGCAGTAGCTATCAACGAGGCGATTGAACTGGCCCGGGAGTTCGGAACAACCGAATCACCCGGGTTTGTAAATGCCATC
>MDTG01128490.1_pt1 | contig 12758 bp, 6 predicted proteins | sample 811421 | NCBI WGS metagenome assembly MDTG01 (sample SAMN05326645, study PRJNA326480) | marine metagenome | isolation source: seawater | place: Pacific Ocean: South East | collected 2011 | reverse complement strand
TTATTTTTAGTGAATAGCCGATATCGATACTTGCCCCCTTGGACTCCTCATTATACAACCCAAATTGGACATAAGATAATGAAATACCAAAGCTGCGATTAAACCGTTGAAAAGCAATGCCCGCATCTAAAATCAGTCCGTAAGCACTAAAATTTGCAAACGGATCATCTTGAGGTCTATCCTCTCTAAATTCAAGATCAGATAGGCCTGAATATCGCAGCCCCAGATGAATGATCTTGTCTAAGCCGGCCATGTTGTATCCGATTTGTGATAGAGTTACATCTCCAAACCAATTTCCTCTATTCAAATAGAGATATGGATGCTTCTCGCTTGCTTTATATAGCGCAGGATTCAGGGGCAATAATCCGTCAAGAGTTGGGTGACTGCCAATGCTTAATTCATCCGCAGATGATGGGAGGTTTAACATCTGAGTTCCCATGCTCTGGACCTGGGTAAGAGCAATTAAAAAGAAACTAAAAGTTAAACGCATAGGAAATTGTATGTGCTGATTGAGAAGCCCAGTCTAAAGAAAAAGCATAATCAATGTTTGAGTCACGTGATTTAAAAAGCGCGTATTCATACCCAATACCAAAAGCCATCCTCCCATTTCCATATCCTCCCCTAAAAAAGTACTGCTCAAGGAAGCCATATTCAATTCCAGCCCTTGGGAGTACTCCTGAAAAGGTATTATGATCGGAAATAATTCCAACATCCCACACAAACAGGAGCGAGTTTTTATTGTATTTTGATCCGACTCGGTAAATTGTTGGAAAATCTTCTTTGTAGGGACCCCCTTGAGTATATAATTCGTTTGTATCCCATTGGTAATTAGAACTCACATCTTGAACCATTATCCCAAAAGTGCTGTAAGAGCCAGTCTTTACTAATATGCCAATATCAAATCCAATCCCTGAGCCTGATACCTGATCTGATTCAGTAATTGGAAGATCGTATCTCAAAATTTTAAAATTAGCACCAATGGATAACCAAGGCAGAAAACGTTGAGCAAAAGTTATTAACAAAGCGTTTTCACCTGTTTGCATTTTTGATGATTTCATTCCTGTACTGTACCGACCCTGTATATTACTTACTCCACCAAACACCCAAGCCACACCTAAACCTGCAGTGGGAGGAAGAGACATTGCAAAACTTGTTGCTGCCAATCTTCTATCAAGTGTCAAGTTTGTATAAGAGCTACCAAAATGCTTTCTTTTTAAAAATGCAGACCACGCCGGATTATGGAACACAGGAAAATTTTGATCTAATTCAGCAGTGAAGCCACCACCCATTGCAAGAGATCTAGCTGTCATTCCCATTCTCAAAAAACTTCCTGATTGCCCACCCCAATCTTGTGAAAATGCAATTGAGATTACCATTATTTTATAAAGAAAAATCTTCTTCATTACTTTACAACTATTAGTTTATCCCAAAAATACTGCGGGCTTTTGTTAACAGAGGGAGCATATTTCATACGAATGAAATAAACACCATTATCTACGAGGACTCCATTCATGTCTCGCCCATTCCATTTTAGGGCTCCATCATATAAATTGAGGTCAAAGTTGTTTTGAAATACTTTTTCCATTGCAAAATTAAAAATATCCAGCTCAACCTGAGTATTAATGATAGTACCAGTATGGAAACGCACATAACCCTCACTGCCCATTTGATTGTGATTCAAAGGCGAGAATGGATTTGGATAGGCATAAAATTCAGTTGAGTCATATTCTGTTTGAAATATGGTCCAACTTGAACCTTGCAAGTCTGTTGAAAGAGCTGCACCGTTTGATGTCCCCACCCAGAGACTTGAAACATCAACTTTTCGCTCATCAATGACAGAAGTGTAAACGATATCAGTCAATATTTCACTTTGTGCCATAAATGTTGTATCTATCGCGGGATTATATAGAGCCCAATTTTCTCCATCAAAACTCTTCCACAATCCCGATTGACTTGAAGCAAGAACCAAGGAATCCTTAGCAGTAATATTATAAATCCTTTCACCCAATAGTGTAGTTTTCCAAGTCTGGCCTCCATCTCGTGTATAACTTAGTCCACGAACTTCTCCAGGAGTATCTGCATTCATTGTAGCTGCCCATATAGTTGTTCCACCGTTCCAGGATTGTTTAGCTAGACCGACAACAAAATTACCTGAAAGGTCTGCATTCTGGTAAGTATAGTGTACCCATTCAATACAATTAAACAGTTGAAAATTACCGGGTGTAACCTCCTGCCATTCATTAATCATAATACCACGATTTATCCCATTTGCAGTTCCTGCCCATAGAGTATCGCCATTAACCAGTACTGAGAATGCCTTGTGGTTGTGGTTCCCACCATCTGCAGGATCTCTTGGGTTAAGGTAATACCCCGGTAGTATATTTCTTCCTAGATCATCGGTTTCATCAAAACCAGAACAAAATGATAATGAGTCTTGCTGATCCATTGGCATTGGAATGACTTCCCAATTCCGATTATCTAGATGAAATCTTCTTAATCCTCCTGCCCAACTAGCGGTCCATAAGTAATCACCATACAAAAAGGTATCATAGGTGACATTTGCCTCTGGAACTGTGACTGGAAGACTACGGAAGAAACCTTCCCCAAATGGCCTCAAGGTATCTGCATCAAGATCCATAGGCTGATTTAAATATATCCAAGAAATTCCAGCACTATCCTTAACAGCTTGAGCATTGTAAGTAAGTGTGAGCCCGTAGCCAACTTGAATAGTCCCATTATCACCGGAATATGCAACTACCATGGTATCGTTCATTACTGCTACAGCAGGAATCCCGCCAAGGGGAAGCAATTTAGTAACCTGACCATCAGCTAAAGAGTCCAATGTAGTGCGGTGACTATACACACGCTGACCATCATGCATTGCAAGACCACGTCCAGTTCCAAACCAGGTCAATGAATCTCCAACAATTCTTATCTCTGCAACTATGTTACTAAGTAGCCCCTCACTAAGAGAAGTATCCTGGGCGGCTAAACGGAGTGCAAAACGATCAGGTGTGCTTGTTTGTGCACTCGTAAAGGAAATACCTAATACCAGAAAAGTTAATATCCTATTGTATAACGATCTCATGTTCTACCATGTTACTATAATCATTAGCCTTATCTTGCGCTAGGAAACGCCACTTGAACGTTCCTGCTTTTGTCTGAAAGTTTGGATCCTCAAACCCAACGCCATAGACTGGAATTCGAAATGAATATAACCCATCTCCCTTAGCTGAATCTCCACTGGTTATGTTTGGCTCATAAAGAATGACCTCGCTACCATCGTCATGAAGATAGATTGTGCTTCCACTGTTCATCATAGAATCTCCTTCAACATGGAACGATGTAAAACCAACCCACTTGATATTATTCAACCCATCCGCGTCAAATACTTGTGCCTTAATCAGATGTAAACTTACCGTTGCATCAGAGGGCCTTTGAATAATTGTATCCGCAACCACAGATTCAATTCTTGGTATAATATTCCCTATTAGAACAGAATCTCTCAGCATAAAGGATTCCGAACCAAATGTTGCAACATATTTCATATAAACACGGCCTGCTACATCTGTGAGGCTATTATTAAGATTTGATGAATTATTGGAAATTTTTTTAGAAAAAATAGCATCATTCATTATAATATCACCATTTGCACCAAAATCATTCAAACTAATCGTATCTGCTATACCGTCCTGACTTATCCCATGCCAAAGGACAACAACTTCATCTAATGAACTTCCTCTATAGGATGATCCGACGTTTACGGAAAAGTACAATTTGTTCACATCCTGTAAAAATGAGAAGCTAGGGTCCTGAATCGGATCTTCAAAGTTTTGAGTTTTTTCATCTGAGCAGGCTAAATAAACCAAGGATAAAATGAAAATATTTTTAGGTAAGTTAAGTCTCTGTTTGATTTTTGTACTCATGCTTGTATTACCAATATTGACCTTCTCGATTATAGATGTAATCCACCATTAGTCTTCCTACCTGTCCAAGACTCTCTGCGCTACAATTTTCAGGAAGATCATCCATTGTATGCCAAAAATTGGCATAAGAATTGGGATATTTGAAATCAATAAGGTCTATTGCTGGAATTCCAGCTATTTGATAAAGTGGGACATGGTCATCATAGATTGCATTTTGAGGAGTAAAATCAAATGCATCTAGCCCCATATTATCAGCCCGCTCCCAAAGATATCGTACCAGATCAGGGTGAAATTCAAGAGAATATTTTTCGATAGGAAGATGTAATTGTTTATCTGCGACCATGTCAAGATTTATTGCCTCTTTTGGTTTTGGTATCGGAAGATTTTTTGCAAAAAATCTTGAACCCTGGCAAAACGTTTCAACCTCACCAGGAATACCCATATCTTCACCATCAAAAAAGACAAGGTTTACTCCTATAGGTGGGGGATTCTCACCCATGATTTTACCTAACTCAAGGAGCACTGCTACTCCTGAGCCACCATCATTTGCTCCAATAATAGGCTGATTCCTATCTTTCCTGTTTGGCTCAGAATCTGACCACGGTCTTGTATCCCAATGACATGATATTACCGTTTGGATTTCAGAATCTATATTATATCTTGCAATTACATTTGACAGATCATGCCTCGTTCTGTGCTTTTTTTCTTGATAAGAAAATTCTTGAATAATGATATCATCTGCAGTTTTATCTAATTCTTCAAGCATGAATTCCAGGCACCTATAATAGCCCTCCGAGCTAGGGTTCCTTGGGCCAAACTCACATTGTTTTAATAGATATTCAAACGCATGATCTTCATCAAAATCTGGGCCACTAGGGCCACAGGACACATTCAATACCATTGCTAGAATCAATAATTTTTTCATATTATCCTGATATTGCTAAGTTCACATCAAATCCAAAGTCTCTATCAATTTTTCTGCCAGTTGTTCTTGTATCACTCTCACGATATTCATATCTAAGACCACCACTTACCTTTGTAGAAAACTGATAAGAAATCCTAAGACCTGTCTTCCAGCTTTCTGAAAAAGACCCGACCTCAAGATTTATTTTATCACCAGATCTTTCTTCACGGCTTTCATTTAGGTCGAAATTTAAGGTGAAACTTATGGTATTATTGAGATTGAGGTTGCCATAAAATGGAACTGGTATATTTATTCCTCCTCTATGTGTATATGTGCCTGTTGAAGTATAGCTATTATCATTTTGAATTGTCAGTCCACTTGGGCTCTCATTCAAGGAACGGCTCATGTTATTCCGAAAGGTTACAGAAATATTTTTCTGCAAGGTCATGTTTAAGCCTATAAGTGGTGAAAAGTTCTGATTGATTCTTGAGGATCTTTCATTATCCTTATACTTATCTGAGAACGTACCAAAGTTGAAGAAATTCATTTGCTCTTCTGCACCATTTTCAAATTGCCAGGATCGTGTTTCCTTACCGGAAAAGCTATGCTCCATGGAAGCAGACTTGGCTATCTTCTTTATAAAAGGCCATTTTTCCAAACCACTAACCCTAAAACTCCATCCAGGGAATGGAAGCCCCTGATCAAGGAGGTCACCATATGCAACAAAATCTCTTGTCATTGACATCTGCTCTAGACCAGTGTTAGATCGAGTGGTAGAAAAATTCTGGGAAAAATTTGCGCTTACCGTTATTGCTCGAGATAGTTTTAATCCACTTCTGATAGATGCATCGCGTTTATGGTCCCAAGAACCTAAATTGCTACCTACTTCTGAAGATTGATCAAGATCATGATAAGGTAACCAGCCAAACTTATAGCCGGTTGGGACATCTCCAATAATTTGATTGGCAGAACGGTTTAATGTTTCAGTATAACTTAGAGATATTGGATTAATTCGCTTGAAGAAACCATGAACCAGATCCAATGGATTAAAACTTACTTTTGTTTTTAGTTCTTCTTTCTTTTTTTCTGGCTGAGATCTGCTTCTACTCCTCGACCTTCCCCTTGATCGATTTCCACTACTAGCCTTATTAACTGATTTAGGTTTATATATAAGCTCTATCATCTGAACAGGCGTAATTGTAAAATTTGAACCAAATCTTAATTGAGTACTTATGTTTTGCCCTTCTCTAGTAAGGTCGTCAGACCAGCGAAAGTTAGCAGTATAGTTAAATGATGGTTTTATCCATTTAAACATTGTTGGATTGTATGTGGTATTAAAACTTTCACTTTTTTGAGTCACTGTACCGGGATCAAATTCCTTTAACGCAGTAAGTATGTACCCACGGTAGTCATTTAAATTGCTTTGACCTGACCAACTATACTTACTTGTCAATGTATTGGTAAATTTATAATCTAAATTAAGATCACGATTTAAACCAAAATTATATGTTTCTGGACTCTTAACTCCAGTTCTTGTTTCATTCCAAGTTAGTTTTTCACTCATGTTCATCCCCGTTTTGAAGGAAGAGGGAGTATAATAAAATTGGAAGTCACTAGCAGATTTACCAATTAGGGGAAAATCTTTTGCCCATTGTAATGGCTTTATGTAATTATTTCGACCAAAAGAAAGATTATATGCAAATTTCCCAGTGTACGTTTCAGACCATTTTTCACTATAGGTTACATCAGAAGACCGAGATTGCGATGCACTAAAGTTCAATGAAATATTGTCAAGTGTATACTTCATTATTTTATTATCTGACTTACCAGTCTTTTTGATAGATGTGTTTAGGGATATGGTATTACTTAAAATCATTATTGAATCTGGAGCGTTATCAGGATCAACTAAAATATCCTCACCTGAGAAAAATTTTGGGCGACTCTGATTTTGAGTAAATGAACCATTAATTGGAATTGAGATACCCAATGATCTTGGAAGGAAACGATGAAGATCTATTTTTCCATTCACATTAAAGTTTTCTGATGTATTGTTTGATTTTGATAATCGTTCTTGTAGTCTATGATAATCAGCATCTTGCCTGCTATAAACAACTGTAGCAGAACCAAGATCAGATAACTTCAGGCTTGATTGAACTCTCATTGCAACGCCCTTTTCCTTTTTCACACCACTCAATCGTAATTCATCTATCCAAACCTCACCTTCAATAGGAACGTTTCCAGTATTTTTTAGACCTACTGCAAAATACTGCAATCGATTTAATGCAGGTTTTCCTGATATAGTAACTTTTTTCCCTGTCTCTTGACCTTGTTCATCAATATAAATGTATTTTCTTACATTTGCTGAATCAAGGATACGATCTTTAGGCCCATATCTTTTTATTTTTGTTGTATCAGGTTGTTTTAATGCAGTTAACCAATTAAGATCTATTTTAAAACTATTTCGGTTTTCATCCTCATCCCATCCAGCGTAGACTGGTTGTGTGATTTCATAAAAATCTTCAGCAAGCCCAAATTTCAAAAATATTTCAACATTTGTCTCCATAGCATTTGTCCACGGACTGTTACCGTTCACATACATTTTCATAAAGTCATATGTCATAAAGCTTCTTTTTTGATCATCGTTTAAAGTATACAATGTTTTTTGAGCAATTCCGGTATGCTTTGGTGGTAGGTTATCAAATTTTAAAACTAATGATTGCTCTTTACTTTGAATCTCATTAATTCGATCATATTCGCCCTTAACTCCTTTTGGTGGAATGTAGTCAGCATTATCCTCAGTATTTATCACCGCAACTTGAAATTGAGGACCTTCATCCTGATCTAAAAGCATTTCCCCTGAGCTATTTGACTGGTAAGCCATTTCAGAAGTGTCTGGTCTAAAAATACCCATCTCCTGCCACTCATTGCCGACTATCTCCATCTTTGCTATTTGAAGTGTTTTTTGATCCTGCTCAAGGCCTGTAACACCGATACGTACATATCGTATTTCGTTCCATTCAATATTTTGAACTTTCTTGAAATTAGATAGCGGAATCCTAAAAAGTTTCCATCCTGTTGGCATTCCATCTTTTTCAGTCACACCGGCAAGGTAAGTTGTATCTGTCAATAAGAAGTTTGATGAGAAATAATCATTAGTTTTATCAAGAAAGGTTGACCTATCAAGATCCTCAGTGTCAGGGTATTTCCCTCCCTCTTGTATTTTTGATCCTGTCCCATTTGACTCAGTACCATTCACGTTTGAATAATCTGAGCTACCGGCATCATAGTCCCAATTATCTCCGTTTGGATCTTCTATATCAACATCCTCAGATATATTTACTAAAACCGTATCATTTGCAGCATAGAATTCAGAATAGCTTCCGCTTTCCAAACATCCACCCCACCCATCTTCTGTCTCATCAAAACAACCATCAAGACCGGTGTCTTCAATATCCTCCAAAAATCCGTTTCCAAGAGTTAATCCTGCAGCTGGGATGTCTTCGGTATTTAGTTGACCATTCCCATCTTTATCCTCAGAAATCTTTCCTAGATCCACATGCAATCTCCCTGAATTACCTTTTACCCAGATTTCGAAAAACTTACTCTGAATTTGATCGTAGTCTCCTGAATAAAGGGAGGTAGTTATCCCAACCCAGAGCGAGTCAGGATCATGATTTCTTTGGTGATCCCTAGCTCTGTACTTCATTACTAAAACATCTGTAGTCTCATTTCCAGCCCTGAGGGATGTTGATTGATTTGGCCAAATGTCTTTTGTACGAACTGGAACGTAGGGATTATACCAAAATAATTTCCCTCGGTTTCTTTGGCTAAATGGATCAGTAAATAATGAATCTTGCTCATCAAATTTTAATGGAGCAGAGGATGCTTTCCAAAAACGACGTTGTATCGATGGTGAGGTTGTTCTTTTGCTGCCTTCAAAATCATCAATGAATGCAACACCATCAGGATCGCCAGTTGCAGAGTTGCTGATAGAATTTGGATTGGGTAAAACTTGGGCAATTTCACCTTCTACAGAAAAAGAAGAGATCTTTTCAGCCTGGATTAGTGGTAACCTATCAAGCATTCTTGTTAATCCATCCATTTCCCATTCATATCGACCATTGAGATCCCAAATAAAATTCCTAGTAGGTTCATATCCCACTTCAACTTTTTCATTAATTATAGATTGATTGAAATACAAAGCAGTAAAACCAACAAAAGAATTGGGTTTTCCAAGGTCCATCTGAGCACGTGTACCAAAAATAGTTTTCTTATCAAAGCTAACCAGCTCATGCTTATCATAGTTGACTTTTAGTTTTGCGTTTGGATCATTTGCAGCATCTCCTAACAAAACAATCGTTCCAGTAAAATAATCTATGTTATAGTCCAAACCTCTTTTAAGAGTGACACCATTTTGAAGGACCTCCTCACTACCTTCAATAAGCATAAAGCCAAGATTTATTGTAGAACTTTGATTAGTATAGGCAGCCTCAATCATCCATTGATGATCTCCATTAATCTCAGATGAAGATGATGATGTATACATGACACCAGTCCCAAGCTGATTCTTTAATTGATCTGATGTTTGCCCACCAACAAGAGAGTCACCATTTGCAAATGGATGGAGTGCTGGAAACATAAGCTCTCCATCAACCATATTCATTATATTTGCCATATCTTTATCAATTATTTCATCATAACTGCGAGCACCATTTTCGTCTAAACTATCAAGGCCAAAAAGAGTGAGATAAGGAAAGCTTGAAACTTTATCTCTCTCAGAAACAGGAGTTGAATTTTTGTTAATTACCTTTATCTCAAAACCTTCAGGGTTAATTTGTGATGTTCCTAAATAATATACATTTTTAAACATCAGTGGCCATGTAGAATGATTAGGATGACTGTTCCTTGGTTTCAGCATCATTAGAGCTAAATTTGTTCCTGCTGAGTCAGGACCATTTCCTACTTCTAACAATGTTTGCCCCGTTTGACGATCCTCAATCGTAAAAGTACAACCTAATATATCTTGGGAGACCTGCTCACGAACTCTTATAAATCCAAGATCAGGACTAACGTAATAGTTTGTTCCTTGTTCAAGGAGGACAAAGCTTCCTTCTTCATTTTCACTATTATATTGAGTTGTATCATTAGGATTGACATATGCCATTCCTGTCATGGCACTTGGGTCATTAATATTAATCGATTTATATAATTCAAAATTCTTAACAACTACATCTCCAATTAAATGTAGTCCATTTCTTAATGGGTAAAAGGAGGGTATAGAAATCGGTTTTGTGGTAAGAAAAGTGTCAACTCCATCGCGAAACCACGGGTGAATGAAAAAGTAACGATTCTTCATCCAGTCCACATCTCTTATTTGTTGAGTACTACTTTGTCCTCCTCCTTCCCATTCAGACTGCTCTTTTTTTGATTTTTCAATTGATGCTATGGTAGTCACATCGACTGGCCCAAGTTTAGATATTGCTTTTATTCCAAATAACCCTTGATTTTTTCCAGAAAACGTTACGTATTTTGTGGATGGTAGAGACAATGAGATATTTCCGGCTTCAACCTTTTGAACTATGTCATCCTCATGTCCTTCATAAGAAATTCGAATATTATTTTCCCATTCAAATTGGCGTTCTGAATCTTGGTCCATGGCAACCGTTATTCGATCGCCAATCTTCCCCTGTATATTTAGATTTTGTTTTTGGTCAAATTCTAAGTGGGTATTTTGTGTCTCATTAAGCGTTGAACGCACAAGTTCTTGATCTTGAAAAACCATTTTCCCATTAATATTGACATTCCCGCTTACCTGGAGAGAGGCTCTTCCCAGTCTCCCAATATCCATTCCAACAACCTCCAGCATCTGTCCTCTACCTTTTCGCTTGTCCTCTTTTGAATCTTCTTGCATAAACTGCATGAATTTTACGTGCCACTTTTGTTGTTGCATCATATCTAAATACCAATCAACAGAAGCGGTAAATGGGATCTGAATTTTTTCACCATTGATAGACTCTGATATTGTAATGGTAGTCCAATCCCTAGACAATTCTATATCAATTTTTTTTATGCCAAAATAATATTTCAAAATCCCTTTGTATGTTGGGATAGAGTCATGCGGAAAAACTAATGCCTTTGGTTGACGAGGGAATGGATCGAAGACAAAGGTTGATGAAGGTATAATTGGAGGTAGAATAAAACCATTTGGCCCGTTCAAATCTGCATCGTTATTTTGTGAAAAAAGACAGGAAATGGACAGACCTAACCAAAAACCAAAATTATATATTTGGTTGGAGTTTTGTTTATATTTTTGTTTATGTTTCAAGTTATGTCTTGATTCTAATGATACCGTTTTTTCCTATATATTCTCCTTTTAAAAATATGGTTCTAATAATTTTTTCATTTGATTCAAAGCCTTCCCTCTATGGCTTATCTTATTTTTATCAATTTGAGTCATCTCTGAGAAAGTAAACTTACTATCTTTTGGTAAAAATATTGGATCATAACCAAATCCACCATCTCCCTTGGGGGTTTTGGTTATCATTCCTTCAACAATGCCCTCAGAATGAAGTTCCCTACTTTCATCAACAAAAGTGATAACTGTTCTAAATCTTGCAGTGCGATTTAATTCAGAGATTTTTTCTAAATTTCTGAGCAATTTTTCAATGTTATCCTGAAAAGAGGCACCTTCACCTGCATATCGAGCAGAGTAAACACCAGGTGCACCATCAAGCGCATCAACTTCCAATCCGGTATCATCTGCCAATGATGGAAGTCCCGTTGATTTATAAACAGTTTTTGCTTTGATAAATGAATTTTCAATAAGCGTAGACCCTGATTCCTCTATGTCTCCAATTTGAGGATATTCATTTAATCCAATGATATTTATACCTAAGGATTTCATAAAAGCATTCATCTCTTTTTGCTTGTGTTTATTATGTGTGGCCAAAACCAACTTTCTTCCTCGAGACATAGTGAACATAACTCCGCTAAAAATGCCGAGAAACATATGTGGAATCAAGAAATGAGTCAAGCAGTATATATTTATTGAATTTTCATCAAATATTTTTGTTTTGCTGTGTTGACCAAGTAATTTTCCCCCGCTTTTTAATATAATCACATCTGTTTTGTGTGTGGCTCGGTAGCTCAGTTGGTAGAGCAGTGGACTGAAAATCCATGTGTCGCTGGTTCGATTCCGGCCCGAGCCACTTTTATTTTATTTTATTAACTTCATCCTCAAAAATGTATTCTAGACCATTAAGTATATTATTTATTCTACTTCTGATTCTTTCATCATGTACAGAAAATGAAGAGAATACGGTCTCAGAAGGGTTAACTATAGACACAACCCTTGTTGGGAGACATGGTAGGTTAGAGGTCAAAGGAAATCAGATTGTTGATAAACATGGTAACCCAATGTCCCTTGCTGGAAACAGCTTTTTTTGGAGCAATGATAATTGGGGTGGTGAGCGCTATTATAAGAGGGAAATTGTTTCTTGGTTAAAAAAAGATTGGAATACTACTATTGTAAGGGCAGCTATGGGTGTTGAAGATCCAGGAGGATATATTGATAATAAAAATGGGAATAAAAGTCGTATCAAAATAATTGTGGAAGCTGCCATAGATGAAGGGATATATGTAATAATTGATTGGCATTCCCATCATGCTGAAGACTATCAAGATGAGGCTATTGAGTTTTTCCAAGAAATGGCAACGCTATATGGTGAAAATGACCATATCATTTATGAATTATACAATGAACCCCTAGACATATCTTGGAGCAACACAATAAAACCTTATGCTTTAGCAGTTACTACTGCAATACGTGAAATCGATCCAGATAATTTGATTGTTGTAGGAACCCCGGAGTGGTCACAAAGAATTGATCTTGCCGCAGCTGACCCAATCGTTGAATATCAGAACATTGC
>MDTG01095082.1_pt1 | contig 12758 bp, 13 predicted proteins | sample 811421 | NCBI WGS metagenome assembly MDTG01 (sample SAMN05326645, study PRJNA326480) | marine metagenome | isolation source: seawater | place: Pacific Ocean: South East | collected 2011 | reverse complement strand
CGAGGCTTCCAAATACCAGCTCTAAAAATAGTCGCTTTATCTACCAAGCCTTTAGCGGTAGTCAATACTTGCTCGCGGCTTTCTGCACTACACGGTCCTGCTATGACTAGTGGTTTTTGAAACTGTTGATTTTGTATATCCATCATCTATGTCCTTCTAAAACAATTACAAACTCTCCTTTTGGCTCTTTCTCAGTAAAATGAGCAATTACTTCAGCTAGTGTTCCTCGTATTGTTTCTTCAAATTTTTTACTTATTTCTCTTGAAACTGAAACGCGTCTGTCTAATCCCATATATTCTCCAAACTGTTGTAAACTTTTTACAATACGGTAGGGTGACTCATAAAAAATCATGGTTTTACTTTCCGTTGCTAAGGCTTTTAATCTTGTTTGACGACCTTTTTTTTGTGGCAAAAACCCTTCAAATATAAATCTATCACAAGGCAAACCAGAATTAACTAATGCTGGCACAAAAGCAGTAGCTCCGGCTAAACAATCTACCTCAATTTGATTCTCAATACACTCTCTTACTAATAAAAAGCCAGGGTCAGAGATAGAGGGAGTTCCAGCATCAGTAATTAATGCAATATCTTTTCCAGAGGAAATTTCGTCAGCCCACTTTTTCACTGTCTTATGCTCGTTATGCATATGATGTGAACGCATGGGAGTAGAAATAGAATAATGAGCTAAAAGTCTAGCACTTATTCGGGTGTCTTCAGCTAAAATAATATCTACTTCTTCTAACACTCTTGTAGCTCTGTAGGTTAGATCTTCTAAGTTTCCGATTGGAGTAGGAACAATAAATAATTTTGCCATTACACAAATTTAAAAGAAAATAGGGTAAAATTTGGTCTCTGGACTGATAATGATTGTAGGTGCTGGTAATTTTATATAATTAAGCCAATGTTTCACTCGCTTTGCTGTTGGCGTATTCCATTTTTTAAGCACTCTTTTCAAATCATAATCAAGAGCAACATAAATTTCATTGTTCCCCCCTACTTTGGTGTTGCGTTCATTCAAATATTGAGTGTCGTCAAGTCCAAAGCCTATTGAAATACCAACGTCTATATTATGGTCTTTCAAAGGGTAAATTGAAATCCAGTAAGTTTGATTCACATAATCGTCTTGATACGCATGTGGATGAGGTGGTGCCCAAGGCTTTTGAGCGATTCCTAAATTCCAATAGTGATTGCTTCTTTTATAATAACTGAATTTAAAGTCAATGTATTCCATAGGCTTCCAATACCTCTCTGCAACTGGCACTAAAGCACCTATTGATCCTGCTCCAAAATCCCACAAGCTAAATCCCCAATAGGGCGCGTAAGCGTCTTTCATTTCTATCGCCAATTGTATAAACGAACCCATACTTGCACCATACCAATAAGCCTTCTTTTCAGGTACTCCTGCCCATTTCAAATTAGAATTAAAAAAGTCAGATACCAATACTCCCCCAAAGAAATGCCCTCCTTTATCGATATTTTTGGCATAACGTAAATCCGAACCATCATCAAAATGAAAATCAGTAGACTGATCACTCCACCAAGAATTTTGAACATAAATGTACGATCCACCTAAAACTGAAGCCCCACTTCCCAAAACTAAAGCGAGCTTATAGGGGTTAACCTTTGATGTATCGGACTGAGCAAAAGATGATTTTACTACTAAAAATGATAAAAGATAAATAAGAAAATACTTTGACATATTATAAAATAAAATCAATGCTTACATTTGTTTTCAAAGTTAATTGAATGTTTTTAGAAAAGAGTAAAGAAAAAAGAGGAAGCATAGAAGTCATTTGCGGCTCTATGTTTTCAGGTAAGACGGAAGAACTAATTCGTCGATTAAGACGGTCTGAAATTGCCAAACAACGCGTTATAATTTGTAAACCGTCAATAGAAAATAGGTATGATAGCGAAAAAGTTGTGTCGCACAACCAAATATCAATTGATTGTAAAACGATAAGTAAAGCCTCTGAAATATTAACTTTTTCTGAAGAAGTGGATGTTTTAGGTATTGATGAAGCACAATTTTTTGACGCTGAATTGGTTGTTATATGTAATAAATTAGCTAACAATGGAGTACGAGTTATCATTGCTGCTTTAGATATGGATTATGAAGGTCAACCTTTTGAGCCAATTCCTCAGTTATTGTCAGTAGCTGATGAAGTAACAAAAGTAAGGGCTATATGTATTCAATGTGGAAGTCTAGCTAATTACTCCTACCGAATAGTAGAGAAAAATGAACGTATTCTGTTAGGCGAAAAGAATGAATACGAAGCAAGGTGTAGAAATTGTTATAAAAAGTAATGGCACATATTAATGAGACCGTATTGTATGTTAATCTCAAAACACTTGAAGAAAATTTCAAGTATTTAAAAAGTAAGCTATCAAAAGATAATAAAATAGTTGCTGTAATAAAGGCATATGCTTATGGTCTTGGTGATATCGAAATTGCTAAAAAGCTAGAATACTTAGGCGTTGATGCATTTTGGGTAGCCGATTTTGATGAGGGGGTACAACTTAGAAATGCAAGTATAAAACAACCTATTATTATAGCAAATCCAGGCTCAAAAAGTATGGATGTTGTTTTAAAAAATAACTTAGAGCCCGTAATCTTTAATCATAGGATATTAGATTTATATTCTACTGCTAATTCTAATGTAAACATTCATTTAAAGTTTAATACTGGAATGAATAGATATGGATTTGAGGCAGAGGATGTAAGTCTAATTTTAGAAAAAATCAGTCAACATCCAAATTTAAAGTTAAAAAGTATTTGCTCTCATCTATCATCGTCAAATAACCCAAATGAAGATGAGTTTAGCAATGGTCAAATAGAAATGTTTAATTCTATTAGTAACACTGTAAATGCTTTTTTCAATACTGACATCCCAACACATATATTAAACAGTAATGGTGCATTACGCTTTTCAGTAAACTCTTCTGACTGGATAAGACTAGGTATCTCATTGTTTGGTGGTTTATACCATAATGAATTACAGCAAGTTTTCACCCTAAAAAGTGTAATAAGTCAAATTAGAAGCATAAAAGAAGGCGATTGTGTTGGCTACCAAAATTCGTTTTCCGCTAAAGAAACAATGAAAATTGCTGTCGTGCCAATGGGCTACGCCGATGGCCTAAATCGTAAACTTGGTAACTCAAGGGGACATGTATTAATACACAATAAAAAATGCCCAATAATTGGCGATATCAGTATGGATAGTTTTATTGCTGATATCTCTAGCGTAATAGTTGAAGAAGGAGATGAAGTTGTTATATTTAGTCCAGAACACTCGGTATCTCTTCTGGCCAAGGAACTAGAAACCATTCCATATGAAATTATGGCAACGCTTAATAGACGTATAAAACGCATCTATTTAAATGAGTAATAGTTAAAGGCAAACGATAAGTAGACATATAATACAGCCGAATTATGATTTTGAAAATAGGTATCAAACATCATAATTACCAAAAACATTACTGGCATTATAATCCTGATTTTTCCTAATGGCTTTTTATATACTTCTCTAATTTGAAAATAAAATATTGAGATAAATGATAATAAACCTATAAGTCCTAGCTCAAACAAAATAAACAAATAATTATTATGGGGTGTCTTATGTAAATCCTCCTCAAGAATTTTAGAAGCATGCTCACTAATAGACGAAAACTCTTTGACGAAACTACCTGTTCCGAAACCCATTATAGGTCTTTCTTTCACCTTATCTAAAGCATATTTAAAAAGGTAATAGCGTGTATTCAAAGAGTTAGTACTTTCCTCATCTAGCTGTTGACTATGCGCTAATGAACTTTTAATTCTTTGATTAAAGGTCGAAGAAAAATTATAGGACAAAAGGACGATTGAAACAATAGAAAGGAGGGAAATAAATCCCCTCATTTTTTTATTCCAAAAAGAAATGATTAAAAATATAGTTGCACCAATAAGAAATGCTATTTGACCTGCTCTTCCCTTCTCAGTAAAGAGGCTTAGTGTGCATACTATTACAACTAGTATAATTGGAAGAAATTGACGCTTATCTTTAGATGAATAAAGAACATAAATAAAACATAGTAAAATTGTAAATGCCAAAAAAACATTGTGGTCTGTATAAGGCATAAAAGCAGGATTATTCCAGCTTTTGGTAAAAATATCAGAATACTTAAAAAGATGTTTTATCCATTTTAAATTAATCAATAATGCGACCACTGAGGACAGTGTCATTGAAAATACAAAAGCATAGAGTGAATGTTTTATCTGCTTATCAGAAAAGTCAAAGGAATACAAAATGGGTAGTAATAATAGAATAGCACTTTTTTGAAGAATCCAACTGCCATTTGAATGGTTTGTGCCCCATAGCATTCCAAAGAGATAAACAGTAAAAAGAACAACTATAGAGAGCATCCATTTGCTACCCTTTATTTTTTGCCATTTTACGGAAAAATTTCTTTCAACAAGCCAAAGCAAGATTAAAGCAAAGACTAAAACATCAGTAACAAAAATTGAAATTGGGAGACAAAAAGCAAGCGATATTAAGAGAATACCTTTAAGTTTCATTATTCTATACTATCTCCTGCTAGAACGGCATTATATTTTTCTAAATCATTTAAAATATTGATTGCTTCAGCCAACTCTTCATCGTGTTTAAAAGTCGCTTCTATTTTTCCTTTTTGATAATAATATCTTGTGGCTATTTCTGCTTCCAATACTTCAATAATTTCATCTCTAAAACGTTCGATATCATTATTCTTACTTTGTTCTATTTTGAGAGTAAGAGCTTCTAATTCTTTTTCCAAGTCTTCTAAATACTTCTCTTTTTCAGCGTCTTTTTTTATGGAGCTAATTGTCTTTTCTGTTTTAGTTTCATACTCATATTCCTTGTCGTTAAGGAACTGTTTGAAATTATCATATATGGCATCGTTAACAACAAATGTTTTAGCAGATGATATACTATCATTGTTAATTTTAAAACTATTGGCAAAGTTGAAAATATGTCTTTTGCTAATGATACTTCTTAAGATATTACTGTACTTGTGAGGTTCAATTTCTATGTCTGGAGTTATTCCACCTCCATCATATACCGTTCGCTTATTTACTAAGGTTTTGAATTCAGTACGTAAGCTATCTGGAGTTTTTCCAACACTACCGTCTTCATCCCGATTGGAATAGTCAAGTGCTTGAATGCATCTTCCACTTGGTATATAATACTTCGCGGTTGTAACCTTAAGTTGAGCGTTGTAACTTAGTTTTCGTGTTTGCTGAACAAGACCTTTACCGAAACTTCTTTGACCCAATACTACGCCTCTATCAAGGTCTTGAATGGCTCCAGATACAATCTCAGATGCCGAAGCAGAACTTCTATTTATTAAAACCACCAAAGGCATAATAGTATCTAGAGCTGCACTTCTAGTTTTATAGCTTTTATCCCATTCTTTTACCTTTCCTTTCGTGAAAACTATTTCTTGTCCCTGTTTTATAAATAGATTTGACATTTTTATTGCTTCATTTAGAAGTCCGCCTGGGTTACTTCTCAAGTCAAGGACTAGGCCTTTTAACTTATTATCCGAATTTAATTCATTGTATGCATCGCTTACTTCTTTTGAAATATTTCTAGTGAAAGAACGTGTTTTAATATATCCAATGCTATCGGATACCATTCCGTAATATGGAACTGAGTTTAATTTGATTTCTTGACGAATAATTTCGACTTCAAATGGTTTGTTTACGCCTTCTCTTTCAATAAGAACTTTCACTGATGTGTTTGGCTCACCTTTTAATACTTTGCTAACATCCTCAGTGGATTTACCTTTAACTGATTTGTCAGCTATTTCTATAAATTTGTCACCAGCAATTAGTCCTGCTTTGTCAGCGGGGAAACCTTCATAGGGTTCACTGACATAAACCCAATCGCCATTTTTTGTGATAACTGCTCCTATACCTCCATACTGACCAGTTGTCATAAATTCAAAGTCTTCTTTTTCAGACTCGGGAATATATGTTGTGTAAGGATCTAGTGATTCTAGCATAGCGTCTATAGCCGTTTTCATTAAATCACCCGAGTCAGTTTCATCAACATAATATATGTTTAGCTCCTTGTATAGAGAACTGAAAATATCAAGGTTTTTAGATATCTCAAAGTAATTGTCTATAAAGCCAACAGAAAAAATTGAGGCAAAAGACATCAATAATATTAGAGTGTATTTTTTTATTTTTTTCATTAATCTAAATTATTAAAATTAAGGGACTGGGTCATGTCCGTGTCCTCCCCAAGGGTGACAAGTGCTTAATCGTTTAAGCGTTATCCATATCCCTTTAAAAGGTCCATGTTTTTCAATAGCTTTAAGACCATATTCAGAACAGCTAGGACTGTATCTACAGCTAGCAAAAAATAAAGGTGAAATTGCACCTCTATATAGCATAATTAAAGCTCGAAAAATAACTGAAAATAATCTACTCATACCTGTTCAGCTAAACGTTGTAAAGTTACACTTATTTTATCTTTTATCTCAGATATTGACTTTATGTTTGACTGTGAATAAACAAGCATAAGATGTAATTTTACATTTTTTGATTCTAGGGCTTGCTGAATAATTGTCTTATTTTTGCGAAAAGCTTCTCTTACTAATCGTTTGATTTTGTTTCGCTCTGTTGCATTAGGGATTTTCTTTTTTGGTACACTAACAGCTATCTTTAGTAAAGTGTCTGAATCAGAATCTACTTTCCAAATAACATTAAAAGGATACTCAAAAAAGCGATTGCCATCTGAAAATAAAGACTCTATTTCTACTTTATTTTTTAGCCTTTCTTTTTTACTAAAACTGAATAAGGCCATAATAAAAAGTTTTTAACGCTTGTTGGCGGTTTTGATGTACTGCTCTAACGCCATTGTCATGGATGGATACTCTGGGCTTGGTGCCTTTATGTTTAAGGTCAACCCTGCATCTGCCACCGCCTTAGATGTTGTGGGCCCAAAAGCAGCAATTCGAGTGTTTTTTTGCTTGAAATCAGGATAATTTTGATAAAGAGACTTAATTCCTGACGGGCTGTAGAACACCAAAATATCATAAAATACATTTTCCAAATCCGAAAGATCACTGCAGACTGTGTTATACATAACAGCTTTTGTAAAATCGAAACCATTTTCAGCTAAAAATTCAGGAATACTATCTTTTAAGATGTCAGAACACGGCAGAATAAATTTACTGTTTTTATTTTTCTTGAAGACTGGGTGAAGGTCTTCTATCTTTTGTTTACCAATAAATACTTTTCTTTTTCTGTAAGTGATGTATTTCTGTAAGTAGTAGGCAATAGCTTCAGAAACACAGAAGTATTTCATTTCTTCAGGAACAGTAATTCTAGTAGCCTCACACATTCTAAAGAAGTGATCCATAGAGTTCTTACTAGTGAAAATAACAGCATCGTGACTCAATATACTTATCTTTTGTTGACGAAATTCCTTTGCTGTCAAGCCTTCAACATGAATGAATGGTCTAAAGTCAATCTTGACGTTACATCTTTTAGCTAAACTAAAATAAGGCGACTTATCTGACTCAGGTTTTGGTTGGGAAACCAAAATGGTTCTAACTCTATTCTCTTTCAAAAAGAAACGTTTTTAAATTATAAACAGCACCGTTGTAAAGCCTAACCAAGGTTTTTTGATAAGATTATTAACGGCAGAATTTCAAGTGTGCAAAGATATATAATTATATGTGCTTTAGAAAATGATGAGTTAAAAAAACTCAAATAAGACATTCTAACTATCTTATAAATTGTAAATAAAATAAGAAATGTATTGATACTATCTAGCAATAGGTCTTGCGAAATATTACTGTAAAACAATAGTAAAAGAAAAGGGGAAACAACAATGCCTGCTACTCGTTCATATAGAAATGATTGAAAAATTATTTCTTCAAACTGATATTTTTTCTGAAAAATGTATGCTAACCCTACTAAAAATAAATACTTAAAAAAGAGAAAAGAAATAATCCAGCTAAAATGATAAATAAAAGAGCCTATAGAAAATGACTGAGCAACAATATATATTGATAAAACAGCGGCAAAAAGCGGTAATAAATACAGTTTACTTGACGATCTAGATTCTTCTCTCAAAAACTGATTGGCATGTTTTTGACTAAATGGAGCCTTGATTATTAAAACAAAGTTTGAGAAATAATTGTACTTAAGAAAGGCTATGTATGAAAAAAAGAATAGAAAAAGAATAAAAACCCACTCTTGCCTAGTACTTCTATAAACGTCTGCTATTAAATCCATCTATAAAATATAGCCGTCATTTATCCAAGAAATTAAAAGGTCTTTATCTGTCTGGGAAAGCTCACCATTTGGAGGCATCTTATAAAATTCCACATCGGAGTTAAGCCTGTCAATCATAGTATTATCAGGATTATCTAAATAAGAACTCAGATTAGCGTATGATGTAAAATCTACTATGTAAGGATTTTGAGCTATGGCATGGCATTGGACGCAGTTATTATCAATAATACTTTTTATAGAAGCATAAGTTTCTATAATCTCAGACTCTGTCGCTATAATAGGCTCAGGTAATTCTTCCTTTTTGCAAGATGAAATTACAAGCAGTAAAACAAAAAAATTAAAAATCGTTTGTTTCATCTAATGGATTTTATTGCAATTTAGCCATTTATCATAAATTATTCAATAATTTTGTAGTCACTTAATATAAAACATTATGTCAATAGATTTATTTAATGCACCAGACTATTTTCAACTTGATGACTTACTGACTGAAGAGCATAAACTCGTAAGAGATGCAGCACGCGATTGGGTTAAAAGAGAGGTGTCACCAATTATAGAAGAAAGCTGCCAAAAAGCTGAGTTTGCTAGTCATCTTGTTTCAGGATTAGCAGAAATTGGGGCCTTTGGCCCATATATTCCTGTTGAATACGGAGGTGCTGGACTTGACCAGATTTCATACGGACTGATTATGCAAGAGCTGGAAAGAGGCGATAGTGGAATTCGTTCAACAGCATCTGTTCAATCTTCACTAGTAATGTATCCTATTTATAAATATGGTAATGAGGAGCAACGTCAGAAATACTTACGGAAATTAGCAAGTGGCGAAATGGTGGGTTGTTTTGGTTTAACCGAGCCTGATTTTGGTTCCAATCCTGGAGGAATGGTAACTAATTTCAAAGACATGGGGGATCATTATTTGCTCAACGGAGCGAAACTTTGGATATCAAATTCTCCTTTTGCAGACATTGCTATTGTTTGGGCTAAGAACGAAGAGGGACGAATTAAAGGGCTGATTGTTGAAAGAGGGATGGAAGGCTTTTCAACACCAGAGACTCATAACAAGTGGAGTTTGAGAGCTTCCGCTACAGGCGAATTGGTATTTGACAACGTTAAAGTACCAAAGGAAAACCTATTACCAAATAAAGATGGTTTAGGAGCGCCGCTTGGCTGTTTGGATTCAGCTCGCTATGGCATTGCTTGGGGAACTATTGGCGCAGCAATGGATTGCTATGATACTGCACTAAGATATTCTAAACAACGCATTCAGTTTGGCAAACCTATTGCTAGCTTTCAGCTACAACAAAAGAAGTTAGCTGAAATGATTACTGAAATTACAAAAGCACAGTTTATTACTTGGAGGTTGGGTGTTCTTCGTAATGAAGGAAGAGCGACAACCGCTCAAATATCCATGTGTAAAAGAAATAATGTGGAAATGGCGCTAAAAATTGCTCGGGACGCTCGACAAATATTGGGTGGCATGGGTATTACTGGTGAATACCCTGTTATGCGTCACATGATGAATTTAGAGTCTGTAGTTACTTATGAAGGAACTCATGATATTCATTTGCTTATTACAGGTTTAGATATTACCGGTGAAAGTGCTTTTTCTTAGTGTACATAATATTCAAAAAAAGCTTTCTTAATAGAAAGCTTTTTTTAGATTGATAAAAATATCAAATAATCACCCTTCACAACTTTCACATTCTTTTTTCTGCTTAAACTTTTGTGCAGCATTCATACTGTGTTGATAATATAATGACTTTATATTTAATTCCCATGCTGTGATATGTATTTTATTAATCTCTTTAGGTGAAATATCCGGATGAACCATTATGTTTAAAGACTGACCTTGATCAATATGATTTTGCCTATTAGCAGCTTGATAAATGATATCCATTTGGTCAATTTCTGAATAGGTTTTAAACACATTCTTTTCATGATCTGTTAATATATCTAAGTGTTGAACTGATCCATCGTTCTCCCTTATACTATCCCAAACTTCTTTGCTATTACATCCCTTTTCATCTAGTAAATGTAACAGAAAAGGATTTTTAATAGTTGTTTTAACTTTAGCAATATCCTTTACATAAATATTTGACCAAATTGGTTCAATCCCCTGTGATACTTGTCCTAAAATAAAAGCTGAAGAGGTGGTTGGAGCAATAGCGTTTAGAGTTGCATTACGTCGACCATAGCCCTTTAATGTTTTTGGTTCGCCAAATTTTGTTGCTAACTCTGATGACGCATTATAAGATTTCTCCTTTATTAATCTAAACACTTCACTATTCAAATCAAAAGCATCTTGCGAATCGAAAGAAAGTGACTTCGACTGTAATAATGAATGCCATCCTAGTACTCCCATTCCAAGGGCTCGATTATCTTTTGCAAAATTATAAGCACGTTCCATAAATAAAAACGTTTGTTTATCATCATTGGTGTCAGAATCTCTAAAGCGCTCAAGTTTAGTTAAAAATTCAGAAATGACAGCATCTAAAAAATAGACCATTGTTTCAACTGCATCAGTATCTTTCCACTTGTCATAGTGTAGTAGATTGACTGAAGATAAAACACAAACAAATGACCAATCAGAATTTGAAGGAAGCATAATCTCAGTGCAAAGATTACTTGCATTTATAGAAAGATGTTTATCTCTAAATACCTCAGGTGCTGAATTATTAGCTTTATCTTTAAAGAAAATATACGGATATCCAATCTCACATCTTCTTTGAATGACTTTGGCCCAAATTTTTCTTTTTTCGTCATCTCCATCAATCATTTCTCGCATCCACTTGTCAGTAATTGAAACGCCGTGGGTTAGTTCTTGAATTGGATTTCCTTCGGTCCCAATTTCTAAAAATTCTTCAATATCAGGATGCTCAACGGGTAAGTAAGGAGAAAATCGACCCCTTCTTACCGATCCTTGGCTAACAACATCAACCATAGACTCAAATAACTGCATTATATGCACAGCACCAGATGCAACACCATTATTTTTTACTTCTGCTCCTCTATGGCGTATATTTCCAAAGTAGCCAGATGTGCCGCCACCTAATTTAGACATCATGCCAACTTCAGACTGAGTATAAAGTATATTACCCATATCATCATCAATATTTGAACCAAAACAACTGATGGGCAGCCCTCTTTCTTTTCCAAAGTTTGACCACACAGGAGAAGCTAAAGAATAATAACCTTCTGACATGTAATTATAGAATTTATCAGAGAAGCCTGGAATATTTAAAAGCTTTTCCGCGTTATCTGCAATGGCCTTTATTCTTTCTTCTGGAGTCTCATCAACTGACAGGTATCCTGAAGCTAAAAATTGTCTGCTGTGATCTGTTAACCATTTAAAATTTCCGCTACTATCATTTGTATTTGAAGATTTTAACGACGTTTTTGTTAGATGATTCTCTTCCCCCTTTAATGTTTTTTTAACTTGTTGAGTTATTTTCATTTTATATTTTTTTAGAATAAATCGTCTGAAGTTATACTTTGAGTTCTCTTACTATAGTTAATAGATCTTTTAACAAAGAAGTCACCATGTTTGGTGCCGATAATTTCATCATTGAACCACTCGGTTTCTTCTAAAATTGTTGTATCAATTTCAAAGAGTTTAGGAAAACCTATACTTTCGAGTGACCTATTAAATCTATCTTTTAAAAATTCATCCACCTGATTAATTGGAACAAAATCTAGTTCACCTTCTTCAAAAATCCATCTTACTATATCCATTTCAGATTCGTAAGCTTCTCTACACATCCTGTGGATTTTATTTACATAGAATTCATCAAACCAATCAGGATTTTCTTTTTTTATAATATTTATTATTTCAATTCCAAAATCACCGTGAATTTGCTCTTCCTTTGACGTTGCTTCAACAACATTAGAAATCCCTTTAAGCATATTTCGGTGCTTATTAAATGCCATAATGATTAGAAATTGAGAAAATAACGAGACATGCTCAATAAATAAAGAAAATAAAAGTACAGACTCAGTATATTCCTGCTTATCAGAACTTTTAGCGTTCATTAATGATGCTTCGAGATATCTTACTCTTCTAGTTAGAACTGGATTATCTTTAATTTTTTCAAATTCCTGATTTAGACCTAATATTTCCAGTAAATGAGAATAAGCGTCTGCGTGTCTTACTTCACTTTCAGCAAATGTGGCTCCGACAGAACCAACTTCGGGTTTTGTTATTACTTTGTGAATATCGCCCCAAAAAGATTTAACAGCTACTTCTATTTGCGAAATAGCCAACATACAATTCTTAATGGCGCTTCGTTCTCTGTTTGTTAACTTTGCCTTAAAGTCTTGTATATCACTAGTGAAATTAAATTCAGTATGAATCCAATACGAGTGTCTGATTGCTGGAACATATTCATACAATTCAGGATATTCAAATGGTTTGAGATTAAGTCGTTTTGCAAAAATATTTCTTTCGCGTCTTTCTGCCTGCTTATTTCTGTATAGGATATAGGCCTTAGCAGTT
>MDTG01310230.1_pt1 | contig 12759 bp, 10 predicted proteins | sample 811421 | NCBI WGS metagenome assembly MDTG01 (sample SAMN05326645, study PRJNA326480) | marine metagenome | isolation source: seawater | place: Pacific Ocean: South East | collected 2011 | reverse complement strand
TAATGGAAAAAATTAGTAGATGAGAATATTAGTTACTGGTGCAGCAGGGTTTATTGGCTATCACCTCACTCTTTCTTTGCTTGAAAAAGAATATCAGGTTCTGGGAATTGATAATTTAAACGACTACTATGACCCCAACTTGAAAGAGCAAAGATTAAAAGAAATTTCTAATCATAAAAAGTCTAAAAATTTCAATTTTTTTAAAGAAGACATTTCAAATAGAAATTTTGTAAGCAATTTATTTTTGAATAATTCTTTTGATGCAGTAATAAATTTAGCTTCTCAGGCAGGTGTAAGACATTCACTCTCAAATCCTCACGCGTATGTGGATTCTAATTTAGTTGGTTTTGTAAATATTTTGGAAGGGTGTAGAAATGCAGGCTTAAAACATTTTATTTTCGCTTCTTCTAGCTCTGTTTACGGTATGAATAAAAAAAAACCTTTTAGCACAAGAGATAGAACCGATTATCCAATCTCACTGTATGCTGCAACCAAAAAATCAAATGAGTTAATAGCTTTTAATTACAGTCATTTGTATGATATTCCAACGACTGGACTTAGATTTTTTACAGTTTATGGCCCGTTTGGCAGACCAGACATGGCTTACTATAAATTTACTAAAGCTATTTTAAATGGAAAATCTATCGATGTTTATAACAATGGTGAGATGAAAAGAGATTTTACTTATATTGACGACATAGTTGACGGAATTCTAAAAGTCCTAAATAAACCCCCAATAAAAAATGATAATAAATATTCTTTTGCTTATGCTAAATACCAAATCTTTAATATAGGCAATAATAATCCTGTTTCTTTGAGAGATTTCATAAATGCAATCGAGATTTCCTGTAAGAAAAAAGCAATAGAAAATAATTTACCGTTACAACCAGGAGATGTTATTGAGACTTTTGCTGATATAGACAATTTCGTAAAAAACTTCGATTTTCAACCGAAAGTTTCTATTAATGAAGGAATTGAAAAATTTGTTTTATGGTATATAAAAAATCATTTTAATAAAGATGAGATTTGAGAAACCCATGGAATTTAAAAAAATAAGATTATTAATATTTAAATTTTTTTATTCAAATGAGTAATTTTTTTAATTCAAATAAGATAGCAATTATAGGTTTAGGATATGTTGGATTACCTCTCGCTTTAGAGTTCGGTAAATACTTTAATACCAAAGGATTCGATATAGATCCGAATAGAATTAAAAACCTAAATAAAAAAATAGATACTAATTCAGAAGTTGATTCAGAAATATTTTTAAAATCGTCGAAATTATCTTTAACACACGATCAAACAGATTTGTTAGATTGTAATGTCTATATCATTACTGTTCCCACCCCTATTGATGAAGAGAAACAGCCAGATTTTTCTCCATTAATTAGTGCAACCAGAACCGTAGGAAGTCAATTAAATGTAGGAGATTATGTCATTTATGAATCTACAGTTTTTCCAGGTGCAACAGAAGAAATTTGTGTTCCAGAATTAGAAAATTCTTCTAATTTAAAACTAAATAAAGATTTTTTTGTAGGTTATTCTCCAGAAAGAATAAATCCTGGAGATAAAAAAAGAAGTTTAATTGACATTAAAAAATTAACTAGCGGATCAAATAATGAATCAGCTAATTTTGTTAATAAATTATATTCAATAATTATCAAAGCAGGCACTCTCAAAGTAGATTCAATAAAAATAGCCGAAGCTTCAAAAGTAGTCGAAAATATTCAACGAGATGTAAATATAGCTTTGGTAAATGAATTTTATGAGATATTTGAAAATATGAATATTAGCACTAATAAGGTTTTAAAAGCGGCTTCGACGAAATGGAACTTCCTAAATTTTAAACCTGGACTAGTTGGAGGTCATTGTATTGGAGTTGACCCTTATTATTTGATTCATAAATCGTTGTCTTCGGGTTATAGCCCAAAAGTGATATCTTCTGCAAGAGAACTTAACGAAAGTATGGCTTCTAAAGTAGTACAGAAATTTATGAATGAGCTAATAGAAAGAAAGTATGATATTAAAGAATTAACTGTAGCAATTTTTGGTTTTTCCTATAAAAAAGAAAGTTCTGATTTCAGAAATTCCAAAGTGATAGATATTATTAAAATTTTAGATAATTTAAATATCTCTTATAGGATTTTTGATAATCTTGTAGATAAACAAATTGTAAAAAAGGAAACTGGAATTAAGATTGAAAATAAAGTGGATCAAAATTTTGATGTAGGACTTTTTTTAGTCCCTCATGACCATTTAATCGATTTTTGTGCAAATACAAAAAAATACATATTCGATTTTACAAATGTTTAATTTTAGTTTCTTTTTGACAAAAAAAATATGATATGAAAGCTGTTATTTTAGCTGGAGGTCTTGGCACGCGTTTAAGTGAACAAACAGAATTTATGCCAAAGCCAATGATAGAAATCGGGGGCATGCCTATTCTATGGCATATTATGAAAATATATTCTTTTTACAACGTAAATGAGTTTGTTATTTGTTGCGGCTATAAGGGGTATATGATTAAGGAGTATTTTTCCAACTATTTCCTTCATAAATCAGATGTAACCTTTCATATGGATAATAATAAAATAGAAATTCATGATGAAAGAGTTGAGCCTTGGAAGGTAACTTTAGTAGACACTGGAGACTCTGCTATGACTGGTGGGCGGTTATTAAATGTATCTAAATATATTGAAAATGAAGAATCTTTTTGTTTTACCTATGGAGACGGTGTTTCAGACGTTAATATAAAATCTTTGATTGATTATCATGAAGGTCATGGAAAATTGGCTACTGTAACTGCAGTTTCTCCTCCAGGACGTTTTGGTAGTTTAGATCTCGAAAAAAGTAGAGTTAAAGGTTTTATAGAAAAACCTAAAGAAGGAGGAGGAAAAATAAATGGTGGATTTTTTGTTCTTTCGCCAAAAGTACTAGATTATATTTCTGGAGATAAATGCGTATGGGAAAAAGAACCGCTAGAAAACTTAGCTGCCAAAAATGAACTTGTGGCTTTTGAGCATAATAACTTTTGGTATCCTATGGATACCTTAAGAGATAAAAAATATCTAGAAGATTTATGGATAAATAAAAAAGCTCCTTGGAAAACTTGGTAAAAGTCATCTTTACTTTAATAAAAATTAATTTATCTCGATAGTGTCGCTCAAATGTGTGGAATAACTGGATATCTTGCTACAAGTGATTCTTCTGACACAGAAATAATTTCTGACGTAGAAAAAATGACTTTATCTATGAGTAGAAGAGGGCCAGATGCAAGCGGCATCTGGATTTCTAGGAATAAAAATATTGTTTTAGGGCATAGAAGACTATCTATTATTGATCTTTCTGCTAACGCAAATCAGCCAATGATAAATGATGATGAATCTTTATCACTAGTTTTTAATGGTGAAATTTATAATTTTCTTGAGTTGAAAGAAGATTTAAAAAAGAGATATAAATTCAAAACAAATTCTGACACTGAGGTAATTTTGGCTCTTTATTCGATTTATGGTGTCGATTTTGTTGAAAAGTTAAGAGGTATGTTTTCTATAGCAATATGGGATAACTCGAAATCTAAATTATTTTTGTCAAGAGATGGTTATGGAATCAAGCCTTTATATTATTTTTATGATGAGAAAAAAGTAATCTTTTCCTCGCAAGTTAAACCATTCTTAAATTGTAGATCAATTTCTTTGACAACCTCTCCAGGAGGAGTAGTAAGTTTTCTTAACAATGGTTACATACAAGAACCATTTACTCTTTATAACGAAATAAAGGCCTTGCCTGCCGGTACTTCAGCTGAATTTCATCTATCTGACAGAAGTATTTCTTGCAATATAAAGAAACACACTTGTATTAAGTCAATTTGGGAAGAATCAGGTCAAATATCAATCAATACCTCAGATGCAAAAGAAGCAATTGAAGAAGGATTGAAAGAGTCTGTTAGATATCATTTAGTTTCTGATGTACCTATAGGTTTATTTTTGTCTTCTGGAATTGATTCAAGTGCTCTTTTGGGATTGATTAACAATCAATCTGATTGTCTTGCAGAAATAAAAAGTTTAACTTTAGGTTTTCCAAGTTATGAAGGTACAAAAAATGATGAAACAATTATTGCTTCAGAAATAGCAAACTACTTTAATTCGGACCACTATTCCTACATTGTAAAAAATGAAGAAATGGAAAAGGTATATGATGATATTTTTCAAGCCATGGATCAGCCGAGCATCGATGGGATAAATTCTTATTTAATTTCTAAATTTGCTAAGGACTTGAATTTGAAAGTTGCTATATCAGGATTAGGTGGAGACGAACTTTTTGGAGGCTATCCTTCATTTAGTCAATTACATTATATCCACCGCTACACTAAGCTCGTTTCAAAAATCAACAAATTTGTATTAACGTATGAATTCTTATTTGATAAATTTAATTTTATAAGCGATTTTATTCATCCGAAGGCTAAATATATTTTTAGAAGCGGCAAAAGAATTCAAGATCTCTATAATCTAAAGAGATCTGTTTATCCAGTTCCTGAGATAAAAAATTTTTTAGAAAGCGAATTTGTTGAGCAAGGAACTGAAGAATTACAAAAATTCAATGAAGAAAACATATCTAGGAAGCATAAAAAACTAGAATCCCAAAATTTTATGGAGATAAGTTTTTTAGAGTCTTCAAGATATATGAGAAATCAGTTACTGAGGGATGCAGATTGGGCGAGTATGTATCATTCTTTGGAGGTTAGAACACCTTTAGTAGATACTCATTTACTTAAAAAAATAGCTCCTTATTTACTTTCGATAAAGACTACTAATAAAAAATCCTGTTTGCTAGATAGCGCTGGATTTGATGATTACTTTAAAAATAAAATTTTAAATAGACCAAAATCAGGTTTTACCACTCCTGTGTCTGAATTGAGATATGGTGATAAAATTGAAAATAAATCATGGGAAAAACTTTGGTCAAGAGAGATATTTACAAAATTTTTAAGCACTTGAAGTTAGGATTAAAAATAGATTTTCAAAAAGAATTTTTTTTTCGTAATTAATGAAAAAAATTGGTGTAATAGCTACTCATCCAATTCAATATTTTAATGAATTATTTATTGAGTTATCTAAAAGACATAAGTTAGTAGTATTTTATGCCCATCAACAAACACCTGAAGACGAAATTGATACGCCTCTGGGCATATCATTCAAATGGTCAGAAAATCTTTTGGCGGGTTACAATTTTCTTTTTTTAAAAAATAGAGCAAAAAATAAAAATGTAAACAATTTTTTTGGATGTAATAACCCTCAGATCTTCAAAGAGATAAGTCAAGGACAATTTGATTTTTTTATTGTGTCAGGATGGCACTCCCTAGCTTACATTCAAACTATAATTGCTTGTAAAATTTATCAAGTACCTGTTTACATAAGAACAGACTCTACCTTAGACCAACCAAGATCCTTATTTAAAAAAATATTTAAATCAATTCTTTACCCAGCTTTATTAAAAATTCCGACAGGGTTCTTATACGCTGGAGAGCGAAGCAAGCTGTTTTTATTGAAGTATAAGGTGAAAGATAAAAAATTATTTTTTTTTCCTCATAGTGCAAGTTCTAAAAATTTTTATTCAGAAAAAAAGATAAAGAAAAATAATAAAAAATTAATTCATAAAACTTTAAAAATTTTATCTGTTTCTGCGCTTATCAAGTTAAAAAAAGTAGACGATCTAATCAAAGCCTGTAATAAAATTTCCGAATTAGGATATAAAATAGAGCTAAATATTGTTGGAAGTGGGGATATGCAAAAAGAGTTAATGGAGTTATCAAAATCTTTTAATTTAAACGTGAAATTTAGTTCTTTTGTCAATCAGAATAAACTTCGAGATTATTACATCTCATCGGACGTTTTAGTCTTAGCTTCAAATAGCGAAAGCTGGGGTTTGGTGGTTAACGAAGCAATGCAATGCGGCCTACCTGTTGTGGTAAGTGATAGTGTTGGATGTGGGCCCGATTTAATAAAAGAAAATACAGGGCGTATTTTTAAAACTGGGGATGTATCTGATTGCGCCTATAAAATAATAGAGGTTATAAAATCTGAGAAAATTAATTCTAATAATATTTTGAGACACATTGAAAAGTTTTCAGTTAATTCCTCTATTGATACATTAGAAAATTTATTAAGTTAAAATGAAGACCTGTGCGTAATTGGAAATCACATGTTGAGCTTTTAGCTATTTTTCATCTTTTAAGATCACTTTTAGTTCATTTTTCTAATTTAGTCGTTATTAAAAATAAATCCAAAAAATTCTTTGGGCTAAGTAATTATTCTCATATATTTTCTAGCATTAATGTAGATCGTTCAGCTCAAATTATAATTGATAATGAGGGTTTTTTAGTTTTTGGAACCGATACCAGTAGCTTCAAAGGTTGGGCCGGAAGAACAAAATTACATATGGAAAAAAATAGTAAAATTTATATTAATGGTGAATTTTGGATAGGAAGAGGTAGTAAAGTTTGGATGCTCAATGGCGGAAAACTTACTCTGAATGGTCCGAATTCATTTACATCTGGAAATAATTTAATAATTTGTAAACAGGAAATAACTATTGGATCAAGAGTTCAAATTGCATGGGGGGTGACCATTTCAGATCACGATTTTCATAAAATTTATGATTCAGAAGGAAAACAGAAATTAGAAACGGCGCCAATTAAAATTGGTAACGACGTTTGGATTGGAGCTAATGCTTCGATCTTAAAAGGGGTTACAATTGGGGACAAAGCTGTTATTGCAAGCGGCGCAGTAGTTACAAAAGATGTAGCTTCTGAAAGTTTAGTAGGAGGAAATCCAGCTAAAGTTTTAAGAGAGAAGATAGATTTCAAAGGGTGACAATAAAAAAAATGAATGTTACGGCTATTTTTGCTTACACCTCTGCTTATGGTTCAGAAAAAGCAAATCTTGAAGTATTTCGAATTCTAAAAAAGGCTGGTCACGAGGTAAAACTTATTGTAAGGAATGACATACCTTTAAAACTTGAAAAGTCGATTAAAGAACACAATTTTCAAAGCTTTAGAATTAATTGGGGACCGGATTACCTAGGTTTTAAAAATTCATTTATAAATAATCTAAAAGCAGTTTATAGAATGATAACAATTTCATTGAAATTGCTTATTTATGATAAGAGCCTAAAAACAGAAGTCCTTTATGTGCCAAATTACATTCAATTCTTTTTTGTGTGGTTTTATTTAGTTTTCACAAATAAAAAGACTGTTTTTCGTATTGGCGATATACCATCAGTTGGGTTTTTTCATATATTAATGTGGAAGTATTTTATCAACCCAAGAGTAAATTTTTTTGTGTGTAATTCAGATTATGGAAAATATTGTTTGTTAAAAAATATTGGAGATGATAAGGCTTCAAAAATAAAAGTAATAAGAAATATTTATAATGAAAAAATTTTAGAAAAAGCTAAAAATATAAATGACCTTTCTCAATTCAGATGCTTATATGTCGGTCAGCTAAATGAACACAAAGGAGCGAATATTGCTATAGAAGCAGCATTAAAAGTTTGTGAAAGTTATAATAATTATACTTTTTCTTTTGTCGGGGAAGATCCTTCTTTTAATAGGTTGATTAAAAAACAAATTTTAAAGATTAAAAATGATAAACGATTAAATGCTTTGATTAAATTTCATGGCTTTGTTCCTCATAAAGACCTAAAAAAACATTATTTAAATTCAAACTTACTAATTGTTCCTTCGGTGTTTGAAGATTCATCTCCAAATGTTGTATTAGAGGCAAGATATTTAGGATTACCAATTGTTGCATTTGAGGTAGGAGGAATTCCTGAGCTAGTCGAGCATGAACAAACAGGTTACTTATGTCGTGAAAAGACTATGGATTTTTTAATAAAAGGTATATTTTTTGTTTGTTCTTCAAAAGAAAAGTATAAAAAGTTGTCAGAAAAAAGTTTACTGTTGCCCCAAGATTTCTCATCAAAGTTTATAGAAAAATCTTGGTGTGATTTGTTTAACAATGTTAATTTAGTTTCTTAAAAATTTCAGAAATTCTTTTATGAGTTTTTTTTTATTAAAACCATCATCTAATTCATCATTTACTGAGAATGATGACCGATTCGGTCTAAGTTCATTTTGGGAATCAGATAAGGTACAAATTTTTTCATCTAGAGTAGATGATTCGAAATATTGGGCCCCATCAGAAGTAGATGGTAAATATTGTTTAATCATCGGAAGATTAGCTTTCAACGAAGAAGAATGGAAAAGAGCCAAAATGCTTCCAGGATCAGGAGGCCTTGCAGCCAAGCTAATATTAGATTACTGGAAAAATCAAAAAGAAAACTTTTACTCCCTATTAAATGGATTTGGTGGAGTTTTAATAGTTGACAAAAATTCAGTAAATTTCATTACAGATAGACTGGGTTTTACCCCAATTTATAAAAGTAAAGACAGTTTATTTTTTTCTTCCCACTCAGATATTTTAGCTAGCCAGTTAAAGAAAGAAGGAGCACCCCTTACTCTAAATAAAGAATGCATATCAGAATTTCTGTCATATGGATCTTCTTTTTTAAACGATACATACTTTAACGAAGTTACTTTAATGCAAAGTGGAGTTCATCATAAATTTGATTTTGATAAAGATTTAAATCAGCATTCTCGCGAGTATTTCGTTCCGTCTCAAAAAGATTGTTTTAATTCAAGCACAAAAGAAGGAAGAAGCAAGGAATTAGCAGATGCAATAAAGAAAGCAACCGAGCTAAGGTCACACGATTTTCTTGGTGACACAGGTTTAATGCTCAGCTCAGGCGTAGATTCTAGATCTGTTTTATTTTCAATGAAAAACCCTAAGAAAGTTAAGTGTTTTACTATATTTGAACAGGAAAATGATGAGTTGAGGTTTGCAAAAGAAATAACTAAGAAAACGAGATCAAAACATATCCTTTTAAAAAGAGAGAAGGACTATTATGCGATAAATGCAAGAGAGATTGTATCAGTCTCAGGTGGTAGGTTCTCTTTTATTGACGGACATTATATTTCACTAGCACATCATATGAAGCTAAACAAAATAGGTTCTATTTTAACAGGTTGCTACTGTGATTATATGTTTAAAGGACTATCGCAGAATAGATCAAGTTATAAATTATTTGGCAGATTTATTCCTTTCTTTAAAAAAGATAAATTTAAAGTAACCAGTTATATTGACTCAGAAAAATTATCTGACTTTTGGCAAAATCTTGTAGAAAAAAGAAGAAAAATAGCTTATGGAAAATATTTAAGAAACCATTCAGATTTTGATAGAAATAAAAATGAATTTACAAGAAATTTCCCACTTTCTAGAGAAAGTGATTGTTCTGGGAGAAGTATTTTAAGACTTATGTATCCTTTCGATTGGATTTTTTCAGATAATAAAATAATAGATTTGTATTTATCTCTATCAGTAGAGGAAAAATTGAATGGTATTATTTTTGAAAAGGCTGTCAGGAGACTTGCTGATTCTCATAAAGCTCACGTAAGAAATAATAATTATAAATCTCCAATAGGATTTTCAGTTTATATAAGAATATTCTTCTTCCTCATTGGTGTACTCAAAAGAAAGTTATTAAAATTTTTTTCTTATAAAAAACACAACGTTGAAAGTGAAGGCACATGGCCAAATTGGTCGGAATATTTTATTAATAGTAAAATCATTGAAGAACTTTGGAACGATCCAACGGATTCTACAAAAAAAATTTTTATTGAAATTTTAGGCCTCGATCCTTGGGATAAAAGTATCAATCATTGGGTAAATAAAAATACTCATTTTTTTTCAAGAATGTTAACTCTTAAAATTTGGATGGAAGATAAGCGGACGATTCGAATTTTAAGAAAAACTTAATAATGAAGATTCTTATTGTAGCACCATCTTTTATGCCAGCATTAAATTATGGTGGCACTACTAGATCCGTATATGAAATCTGTAGGTCGCTTGCAAAAGAAAATCAGGTCACTGTTTTAACTACTAATTTAAATGGCAATGTTAAAATTGATGTTGATTCGACTAAATTTAATAATTTTGATGACATTAAAGTTTGGTATCACGATATTAAATTTTTTCGAAAGATGTTTTGTTCTTTTAAGTATTTAAAAAATATCTATTATGAAGTAGAAAATAGTGATGTAGTACACATTCAATCTGTATTTTTCTTACCAGCAATTTTTACTTCACTTTTTTGCAAATTTTTTAAAAAACCATATTTTCTAAGTACTAGGGGCGCTGTTGGTGCATCAGTGATTGAAAATAAAAGAAAAGTTTTAAAATTTTTATGGTTGAATTTAATTTCTTGGCACTTATTCGAGTGGGCCGAAGGAATTCATGTAACCTCAGTTTGGGAACAAAAAGGATTGGAAAATCTCGGCTTTAAACAAAAAAAAATTTTAATAGAAAATGGCGTAAGAGTTCCTAAACAAGGAAATAATTTCTATACCGACAGCTCCATGGTTTTTGAAGATTATTTATTGTACGTAGGTCGCATTTCTCAAGAAAAAGGAATTGATTTATTAATTGAGGCTTACAAAAAAAGTGAAGTGAATAGTAATTTATTAATAGTTGGTGATGATTCGAATGAGTATACAAGGAAACTAAAAAAAATGATCAAAGAGCTCAATATTGAGGAAAAAGTCTTTTTCCTAGGCCAGATAAATGATGAAAAGTGGACTTTATACGAAAATGCTAAATGTTTGATGTTGACTTCTCAATCTGAATCTTTTGGGAATGTAGTGTTAGAGGCAATGGCTATGAAATGTCCTGTAATTGTTACAGAATCTGTAGGGGCCGCGGATCTAGTTAAAAAGAATAATGCTGGTTATGTGGTTCCTTATAAATCTGAAGAAGTTTCTTTTGCAATTAAAGAAGTAATGCTCAATTCAAAAGATGCGACTAAAAGAGGAGAAAATGGCAAAATGGCTGTTGATCAAAATTTTACTTGGAAAAAGATAGCTTCAAGATATCTAAAGATTTATGAGCAGATTTCGACAAAATAATTATATTCATAGGTAATAATAATGCGCGAATTTTTCCCGAGGCAAATTGTTTACCCCTTAAATTTTAGGTCTTTTTTTCCAAAAAAATACAGATCTGAAGAAGAAAAAAAACTTATTTATTCTTTTTCAAATTTACTGAAAGGCAAGTTTGAAGTTTTCTTATTAGGTCGAGCAAGGATGGGGATTTATCTATGTACTAAATACGCTTTAGAAAATTCTAATTCCAAAAATGTTCTCCTTTCTCCTTTTACAATTCCTGAGGTTATAAATATGGTAATAACCGCAGGAGGAAATCCAATATTTTTTGACAGTTTGGAAAAATCTTTTGATGTTGATATCAATAATTTAGAAAATTTAATTACAAAATATAATCCAGCAGGTCTAATCCTTACCCATTATCATTTTAATCAAAAGGAAATTTTAAAAATTAGTGAAATATGTAAAAAAAATAATTTTCCATTATTCGAGGATTCTGCAATTGCCATGATTCAGGCTTGTCCAAAAAAAGAGAATATATCTACTTGCAAAATTTATAGTTTCTCTGCCTTTAAAACATTAAATTATTTTTATGGTGGCTTAATTGCGACTGATGATAAAAAATTTTCTAGATTTTTAAAATCCGAGATTAAAAATTATCCTCGTTTAAAACAAAGACAATATTTTAAACAAGCATTAAAAACACTAATTTATGCCGTTGCAACTTCTAAGTTTATTTTTAAGAATGTTACTAGAAGAATTTATATTAGATCAGCTATTAAAAAAAAGATAATAGCTCATAGAAAACCTTCTCCAACAATTATAGGTGAAATAGATAGCTCTCATTTTTCTAGACCCAGCGCGGCTGCAATATCAGAGTTATTGAGAAAGGTTAAAAACCTTTCCATTGATTGTAATCACAGAAGAGAGATTTCAAGAGTTTATTATGAAAAATTAAATAATTTTGTAATTGGTTCAAATGTTGATTCTTCAGACATAGATATTGGAAGCTGCTTTAATTTTCCGATTTTTTTAGATAAAAATAAGGAAAAAATTTATTTTTCTCTGATTTCATCTGGATATGATGTGGGCTTACATATGTATGATAATTGTCATAACTTTCCAGGCATGGAATCAATTCTTGGCAATTCTCAAAATATTGAGAAAACAAGAAAAGGTTTGATTTGGTTACCAACACATCCAAGAATTACTAAATCTTATGCCAGTGAACTTTCGGAAAAGTTAATATTTTTAATAAATGAAAGTTAAATATTTTTTAACCAAACATTAGACCAAATTTCATGGAATTAATTAGCATACTTTGTATTTTTCTTGGGCTGACTATTCTCTTTTTATCGACTTCAATGAAATCATCACCTGTTAAATTTTATTTTTTAGGTGTTCTTATTTATTATCCTTTGTTTTGGTTATTAGGAATATTTTTTACCGGAGATTCAATTCAAATCAGTGAATCAAATCAAATTGCAATTTTTTTAATATTCCACTTATTCATATTCGTAATTATTTCTGTTTTTCTTTGGAAGTTTTTAGACTTAGAGAAATATTTTTTAAATGGTTTGAATCTATTAAAAGATGGCAGTTTAGATAGGACATTGATGATTATTACAATTATTGTATATGGAATTGCCATTTTTAGATTTTATAGCTATGGATTATTGATTTCGGGCGTAGCCCCAATATATGGTTTAGAAACTTACTTTATTCTTCCTTATTGGGATACTATTCTTCTTTCACTTCAGGCAATT
>MDTG01106816.1_pt1 | contig 12759 bp, 25 predicted proteins | sample 811421 | NCBI WGS metagenome assembly MDTG01 (sample SAMN05326645, study PRJNA326480) | marine metagenome | isolation source: seawater | place: Pacific Ocean: South East | collected 2011 | reverse complement strand
GATGCTTTTATAGAAGCTTTATATGACGCAGGAAAACCAGAATTTGCAAATAGAATAATGGCAAATAGAGATGGGTTAATGAGACAATGGTTATATGAAATAAATGCTACAGGTGGTTTAGATATAGGTATAGAAATGACTAAACATAACATGGAAGTGTCGAGAAAACAGTTGAATAAATCATTTAATGCAACACCAGAACCAAGTAGGTCTTTGGATGAAGTGTAAAGTTATATTGGTATACTGTAAGTATGAAGTTTTATTTTGTAGGTATTTTAAAAGGTGGGTACACGACAATAATAGACCCTGATGGTAAACCTCGTATAATTTGTTTTAGTAAGAAAAACATTGCTAAAGAATGTGTAAATTATATGAGTGAATATCGTTCGACATATGGTGTATGGCCGGATATGAATTTGGAAAACCCTGTTTCGCGTATAAATCCAGATAAAAAAAAAGCTAAAAAAAGAACACCTGAAAATATAAGGAAATATATTTTCACGGAACAAAAAGTAAAAAGTCAACTCGATGAGATGTCAACTGGAACGGGGGTTTCTTATTTTTATTGTCATGGGTTTTATTATAAAAATGATTTATTACGTATGTCTATATCCGGTCAGAAAATAGATGGTCAAGCAGATGATAAATATTATAAATCGAGGTTAGATACAAGGTTAAAGATTGTATGAGTTTATAGTATAAAATGTCATTTGTTAAGGAATTCGATCCAAAAAAAGAAGAACACGTTATTTGGTTACAAAAAATAGATGAAGTCATGCAACACGTTACAAATTCTACAAAAGCAAGTTTAGATATGATGAAAACGGTGAATGAAAACCCGTTTGGTATTAAAATGACAAATCCTATTGAATGGGCACAAGCACATTTCCAATTATGTATGAAGTATTCCCAAGCTGTTTTGCGAGGAGTAGCTCACATTCCTACTCAAAGGTCTAGTAATTAGAGCTAAAGAGGAACGCGTTCTTGGTTGGGATTTCTTAGTCATTTCGTGATATTCATGTAGTGTAAAATCTTGTGGTTCGGAATATTCATCCATTCTCATGAGTAATATTTTACCCAAAATAGTCATGTTTGTAAAAGGTCTAGGTAATCTATTTTCATTAACTTCTAAATCAAAAAATGATTCGTCACATTTCAATATAACGACATCTTTTTCAGGCCATTGTCCAATAAATGATGCTTTACCTTTTAAAATTTTAAAAATTTCACATTTTTCTGGGGATATATCAACGTTTATTTCATTAATTTCATTTCGTTTCTCGTTTATTAAAACAGCACGTGTCATCTATTTTATGTGAATAAAAAAAGTTGCTTTTAATAAATGAATAAAGTTACCACATTCTCTATAGCTATTATAATTGTTTACCTGATACTGGAATATACTGATTGGTTTTCTTGGGGTGATAAGCGTGAGACTCACACGTCTGATGTATTTTCTAATTGTACACCAGAAGACCCTGCTGAATGTAGAAAAATTAAAATAGATCACCTAAGTAGATATTAAATTATATAATTTAAGTAATAATGTTATCGAGAGAATATGCAAAGGAAAAATATGCCGATGTTATGGGTTTGGATATAGACCATAACATCGTTAAAAACCTTGAAATACATACATATAATTGGGCATATTTGCGTACAGAGGAATTGGGTGATACTCCTGCGTCTAATAATATTAACCATGTTCAGAGATATAAACACAAGTTTCTTAGTATGATGTTTAATTTAAAAAAATCACCGAATTTGAAATCTCGTATTTTAGATGGTGTATTAAAAACTGGTAATGCTGTCAATTTATCGCCACAAGGTTTATGGCCCGATGGTCCATGTGCAAAAGCGGAAAAGAAACGAATTGATATGGAAATGAAAAAGGAATATGCGTCTAATATTATGAACCAAGAAGATTATAAGGGCCTATTTAGATGTGGTAGATGTAAATCGTATAAAACGACATATTATCAAATGCAGACGAGAAGTGCGGATGAACCCATGACGGTTTTTATTACTTGTCACGCTTGTGATAATAGATGGAAAACTTAAATTTTAATTCTAATTGCATATTCTGTGTGTGTAAGATCCGTTGGTTGATCACCAACCGATAATACATAATTTAAACCCATACTAACTTTTACGTTTCCTTTATTATGAGCTGGTGTTATATAAAGTGAATCGTATGGTATATTATATTGATTTAATTACCATTTTGTGAATACTGTTGATACGGTATTTATAGGTCGAGCTGTTATTATAATAATTTTATACCCTAAGTTTTTTGCGTGATATAATAGATTAATAATAGGTGTATTAGCTTTTCCATTTGTAAAAATGAGAGTATCGTCTATATCAAACATAACTGCATCCTTTTCACCTATAATTCGATTTTTTAAGAAGTCGTTATTCATTTTAATATACTTTAAGAATTAAAACTTTAAACAATAAAACATGGAAAGACAAATTGTAGATATTGAATACGAAGATGGGTCGCAACACATTGGACAAATATGCAGGGAATTAGGTAATCATTTTTCTGTAAGCTTGTTAGGGTATGCAGGTGATGGGTTATGGGATTTTGATGGTGATCATGATATTGTACCTAGAGAAGCCATATCTGGATTTTATGATGTTACACGGTTACAAGATACTGGTTTATATGAATTAACAAAAACTGGGTATTATACGGAAATTGATGCATCTGATACCGAATATGTATTACCATCGGATTCGGATTCGGATTCGGGTTCAGACGTTAGTTTAGAAGATGAATTTTAATATTTATTAATAATAAATGAATAAAATGAATAAAAGAAATGTTATAGCTGCTGCAATAACAATAGTTGTTTTGTATTTTTACAGTAAAAGTAAACCAGAAGAAGAAGAGAAATATTGTGCTATGTGTATGGGTAAGTAAAATCTCAGGGTATAATAAGTATGGTTAAACAGTTTAGAAAGGGGGAAAGACAAAGTCTAAGATCTGCTATTTCTAAAAGTAAAAAAGAAAAAGAGAAGAAAAACGCTGCAAATATACTCGTAAATATGAAGAAAGAAAATAATGCGGGTAATGCTTTAGCTAATATGAAATTGAACAGAGAGATTAACAATCTTAATAGAGATATTGTTAAATTGGAAAAAGATATTAAAAATCAACAAAACGAATTAAACAAAACATTAAGAAAGGTATACTTAGCTAGAATATTTAAAAAAAAGTAATCTCAGGGTATAATAGAAATGCCAAAGACAAAAAAGAAAGTACCTAATTGGGATACAGTTGTTAAGACTAGTGTACGTACTTCATCAAGTACACCACCAAAAAAGATAAAAAGCCCTAAAGGTATTAGTTACAATAAATGGATAAGGGGATCACCAATGACACCACCTATAAAAGTAAATAATAATAAAACACCTACTAAAAAATCTAAGACTAAAAAAGGAATATTAGAAACTCTTAAAACCCGATTATTTCGGTGATTAATTTTTATTACCCTAAATAAAATAATATAAATACAAACTTGCCGTATTTATATTATTTATAGATAGTATATGTCTAACAATATTAATACACCCAATGGAATACAGCTTGGAAAATTAACCAATAATTATCAAAATATTGGTAAGTCTATACAATTGGGTGAAGAAAAACTTAAAAAATATAGAAAAAAATTGGAAAAAATAAAACTAACTGTAAAGATGCTTGAAAATAAATTAGAAGAATTGAAACGAGATGAAAATGAAAAGCGGAAAGTATTAAAAAACGCGTACAAAGCTTATAAGGAAAAAAAATATGGTAAAAACTACAAAAATAACAATAACAATAAATTGATTACGCCAAAAAAATTAAAATTTTAATTAAAGAAGCTTATCAGAAGAAAAAGGATATGGTATAATTTAAAAAATATTAGTGTAAATAAATGCCTTCTACGCGCATACAGACACCAAATAATAAGACCGTAAAGAAACAGTTCAGTGCCCTAAAAAGTAAAACTAAACCAAAACAACCATCTTTTAGGAGACCACCTTTACCAAAAACAACAAAAAAACAAAAAACAAATAAACTTATTAGATTTATGGCAAAGTTACAAAGAGGACTTTTTTTAAGACCAAATAGCAGATATAGTATGCCTAAGTCTTCTAATAAAAAATAAAAAAGTAATATATGAAAGATCCCTTTAAGACTCGTGTCACTAAGAACGACAAGAAAGCTAAAAAGGGACTCTATACACAAAAATATATAAGGCTTAAACAGGAGACGCTTAATAACAGTAAGACAAACCAAAAAGACCATGGCTCCGTACAACCCACCAAGTGCTCATTATAGTCAGTTTGACGTTTCGGAATATAATGAAGATGATATTTTCAAGTTTATTGGTAAGAACGGTAAAAAGTTTTATTGGTTAACGCGTTACCTCGAGTTATCGTATATGTGGTACGATAAGAAACGTAAAGTTATTGAATTATGGGGCCCATTTGAGTCGCTCCAGAATTTTCAAGCTCATCAAATTTTAGAGTGTGAATTAGACCTAAGTTGTAATAAAATAGAAGTATAAATTAAATAAAAACAATCAAACAAAAAATGATACCCACCAGACCATACTCACAGACTAACGACCAAGATCGTCATTACTCTGTTCGTTCTCAACTCACACCCGGTTCTTTTTTGCACGGGATATTATATGGAAATAGTTTTCAAACACATGAACGTAAACCTTTTTATGTTCAAAATCACACAGATTATTTGACTAATTTGGAGAAGAATTATAAGTATTATGGCGTTCCTTTTAAAAAACCGAACGTTGAAGAAATACCTCCTTATAAATTAAAATCTAAACCTGTTGAACATCACATTGAATATTTGGATAAAGTTACAGTTAAATTAAATGTTTTGAAAAATGGTAAAGTTCGTGTTAAGATTTTACCTCAAATGGCAATTTTGAATGAAAAATATTATTCAAAGGCAAAAATTCCTCCTCTTAAAAATGTTTTATTGGCGTTGAAAAGTGTTGGATATTCTAAGGAATATGTTGATAATATAAATGAAAAACATAAAAAAAGATTAAAACTTATTGAAAGTAAATGGACAAAATTGGAAAAGTATTTCGATACACCTTCTGTGAATTCTAAATCTAGAAAGAAAAAGAAGGAAAAGGAAAAGGAAAAGGAAAAGGAAAAGGAAGAGGAGTGTGAAATTATTGAAGAAGACGAAGATATTTTACCCAAAAGTAAAGAAGAAGATGAAGAAGATGGTGGTATGGATATTGAAGAAGATAACGATGACGAAAATGTCGAGGAAGAGTATGTTTCAGATGGTGGAGATGATTAAAGTAAGATAAGGATAAACGTGTAATACTTAATAAGTATGAAATTTAAAAAAATCATAAAACGTTTAAAAAGGCGTATTAGATGCCTTTTTAAAAGAAAATACGACCCTAATAGAAAACGTAAACCACGTAAAAAAATAGATCCCTTTTTCGTTTTTTTATTCTTATATTTAAGTATAATGGCGACCAACGTTATAATATCATCTAAACTATTTAGTTCTCCACCACTTAAAATTGGAAAAAAGGAAGAACCAAAACACGTTCCCTATAGTGAATTTTTAAGAGGTGTTAAGAAAAATGAAATTATAAAGGCAGGGATAAATCCTAATAATGATGTTGTTTATTTTGAGCAAAAAAATGGTACCATTGGTAGTTCATATTACGTTCCTTCAGAAGACTTCTGGCAAACTATGAAGGAAAGTGAAGTTATATATGATATAGAAAGACTACCAAATTCAAATATTAATGAGTTCATTTCATTCATGTTTATAACGATAGGATTTTTTGCTATTTTTCGTTTGATATTTGGTGGTGGGGTAGGAGGTAGTGCTAATCCTTTTAATATGAGTAAACCCGATATTGAAGTTGAGAGTAAAATTGCAACCCGATTTGAGGATGTCCAGGGTATAGATAGTGCTAAGGATGAACTCGAAGAGATAGTTGATTTCCTTCGTAATCCTGAAAAATATTTTGGAACCGGGGCTAAAATTCCAAAGGGTGCGTTATTAACAGGTGCACCTGGTACGGGTAAAACACTTCTAGCGAGAGCTATTGCGGGTGAATCATCAGTACCATTTATACAGTGTTCGGGGTCGTCTTTTGTTGAAATGTTTGTCGGTGTAGGTGCAAAACGGGTAAGGGACGTATTTGAAATGGCTAGGGAAAATCAACCGTGTATAGTTTTTATAGATGAAATAGATGCGATAGGTAAAAAAAGGTCTAATAACGGTTTTGCGGCTAACGATGAACGTGAACAAACAATAAACCAATTATTGGTTGAGATGGACGGGTTTGAAAATGAAACGGAGATTGTTGTTATTGCGGCGACAAATCGTGTAGATATTCTCGACGAGGCTTTACTTAGACCAGGTCGTTTCGATCGTAAAATTCAAGTTTCTTTACCCGATGTACATGGACGCGAAGAGATACTTAAGGTACATTGTAAAGATAAGACTTTACGTACAGATGTAGAATTGAAAAATATAGCAAAACAAACCATGGGTTTTACGGGTGCAGATCTAGCAAATCTTATGAATGAGTGCGCTATTCGCGCGGTTAGAGATGGTAGTGATGGTATAATATCACCTGAAATTATTGAGGATATGTATCAAAGAGTGGTTGTTGGTGCAAAGGGTAGTAGGTCTGTGTCGGATGCACGTAAAGCGCGCGTTGCGTATCACGAGGCGGGACACGCTATTATAGGTGTACTCATGCAAGAATACGACGAGGTTCGTAAAGTGAGTATTTTACCACGTGGTGATACAGGTGGTGTGACGTATTTTCAACCAGCAACTGATGACATTGGTATGTATACTAAAGATTACCTTTTATCACAAATTAAAGTTGCACTCGGTGGTCATGCGGCCGAAGAGATTGTATATGGAAGGGACCACGTTACGACAGGTGCATCTAACGATTTTGAACAGACGTTTAGGATTGCACGTGATATGGTGACGACGTATGGTATGAGTGAAACTATAGGTAAAATGAATATTCAACAAGATCTTATTTCGCCAAGAACTTCCAGTCACATTGATATAGAAGTACACGATATAGTTGAATTGTGTTACAAAGAAGTAAAGGATTTACTTAACACGTATCGAGTTAAGCTTGAACACCTTAAAGATATACTCATCGAAGAAGAAATAGTTGATGGGCGTATTGTTTATGAAATGGTAGCATCGTGTGATTTGAAAAGTTGTATAAAAAATAAGGATGATACAATACAAGCATATATAGATGCGTATGATAATTTTGATCATTATAGAGATGGAGATGATATTATTTTACCCTAATATTATATGAACGAGGAAGGTGAGATTATTTTTTTAAGTGTAAGTTGGTTTATTATATGTAGACGGTTTTTAGAAAATTTTAAATAGTTATGTAATTTAAAATGTCAGTACATAATAGTACTAGATGCCAAAATCTTCTCCATCTGCGCATTTGGTGAAATCATCACCATATACAAGAAAATATAAAAATTCTATATCTAAAATTATAAAATATAAAGATGGGTATAGTAAACTTATCATTACCATACACAGCCATTTGAATAGAATTGATGGGAAGTTTAATAATATTGATGGAAAGATTAATAAAATGTATAAAGAAATCGATGATATTGATAAAGAAATTAATCGAAAAACCCGATCGCTTCAAAAATTTAAAAAGGTATTAGATCCTTTTGCAACTCCTTCAAAGAATAGAATAAAATACAATAATTTACACGAAAATTTAATAAAAAAGAAAAAGCTACGAAATTCCTTGAAGCAAAAATTATTCATAACTTTACAAGAACGAGATTCCCTTGAAAACCACAAAAAACAATTAAAAAACATTTTAGAAAAGTTTGAAAAAATAGAAAATAAAATTCAACAGAGATTTAAAGTCTATACAAATAAAAATTCATTAAATCCAAAAGAGATAATTTTTTTGGAATCGGAACTAAATTATATTAATAAAGAATTTCAAAAGAATAAAAACGGTGTTGGAAAGCTTGACAAATGGAAAAATATTTCAATAATAGCTGAAAAAAAACAATAGATAATAATAAAAATAACAATATACACCTAAGTACAATGATTTTCATTGAAAATTTAAATAAAATAATACTCATTCAAGTTTCGATAAACACTATACGAAAGTTGATTATACATTTACATTATTGTGATAATAGTTAAAGAAGACACTATATTCTTGTTTAATGAATTATATTGCATGGGATACCGAAACAACGGGTCTTCCAAAGACGAAATATGGTGAAAAGGCGACTACAGAAAATGTCGTAAAATATGATAATTGTCGGTTGTTAACTTTGGCGTTTGTTAAGTATAGTTCTAACGGAAAAGAGTTAAGTTCATATCACGGTATTGTGTATCCAGATACATTTGATGTTGCTGCAACTCATGTACATGGTATTACACCAGAAATAGCCAAGGAAAATGGACAACCTTTTGGTTACCTCTATGCATCTTTTAAGGAAGCTATTAGAGATACAAAGCTCCTTGTTGCACATAACTCTTTTTTTGATGAAAATGTGTTCTTTTCGGAATGTTATAGGAGAGGTTTTGATACTGATATATTTAACGATGTTACGTTTGTGGATACTTTAGACATGGCGCGATCTATATACCCAACTTTGTATAACCATAAACTCATTACGGTATATACTCATATATTTGGTAAAGGTTTTGATGGTGCACATGACGCACTAAACGATTCACGCGCGTGTGGTGAAGTATATCCAGTTATGCGCGATAAGGAATGGGATTGTAAAGATATAGGAATTGAAAAGGTTATATTAAAAGCGTCTGATATTGCGGCAATTGTTGGTAAAAATCAGTATAAGAAACCGTCAGAGATTATTGATAATTTATGGAGTAAGTATAAACCTGAAACATTTGAGGGTAAGACGAAGGATCAAATGGCAGTGTATGCTATTGATAAGTGTGATTTTACGAAGAATATATTGAAAAATGCAGAGACATATAAATCGTTCAATTCGACGGACGTTGAGCGTAAATTTAAAGCCGTGAGTAATCAAATTGATTTGTATTCTAAGTTAAGAGGTGATGATAAGAAGAACGCCATAGATTACATGCGTAAAACTTTATACACGAACCATGGTACACGACACGAAGATACGACTGCATGTAATTACGAGGATCTTGAGATTGACGAGAACTTTTATACATATAATATATGTTCCATTGAAGGTACAACGTATGAGATTGTTGGGCGTATCGATAGGATGAGAGAAAATTACGACGGTACTAAAACCATTGTGGAAATTAAAAATCGGTCGCGTGGTTTGTTTCGTAAAGTTCGTGATTACGAGGAGATTCAGTGTCAAACATATATGGAAATGCTTAATGTTAATGAGTGTGAATTGATAGAACAGTATAACGATTCACGATTAGGATATAAGATATCTCGCGATAACTTGAAATGGAAGAGTGATGTCAGGCCAAAAATTATTAATTTTTGCAGACATTTTCACAGTTTACTTTCTAACTAGTATTAATAATGTTGTACATGTTACCATTTCTATTTGTACCTAAACTCATCGATAAAAAAATAAACAAACCTAGCAAACCACCTGTTCACGATACAAAAAAACGGTGTTGTGGATGTTGGTTATTTAATTAAAATGTAATGTAAATATAAAAGTAACGATGAGTAACGAAAATAAAAAACGATTTGAACAATTTGTTAAGATTTTTAATAAAGAGTTTGGAAAAAGTCCCCAAATTACTAAGAATACACTCAATAAGGAATATAATAAAATAATGAAAGAAGAAAAAGAAAGGCTACTAAATAAAGCTAAAAAATTAAGAGATGAAAAAAAGAAAAAAACTGTAAAACCACGAAATTCCTGTTCTATATGCTCCCAATTTGTAACGTCGACATCAAAAACTAAAAAAAATAATAAAAAATAAGGATTATGAAACTAGGTTAAAAATAAGGAATCTTTAAGAATAAAGAATGAAAGAACTATTCTTAAAAATTTCTGCGATGTCCGTAGCTTCCTTTATAGGTTCCTACGTTGGAACGCAAAAATGGTTTGATAAACACGAAAAAAAATAACATAATGTACTTATATATGAATAAATCTAAAAGTGTTGCGTTGGGTGTACTTGCATTGACATGTTTATCTGGGGCGGGTATAGGAGCGGGTACGGGTATGTGGTTAGGTTACGTACTCGATAAAGAAACTCAAATATCTAAAGGTAAATAACTTATTGTATTTAATTTAAAAAAATAAATGACCGTAAATAGTATGTTGAGAACCCCCCTTCTCTCATCTTCTGTTTTTATCAGTCCACTTTATAAAAAAAAGCCTAAAGTGGTAAAAAAACGTGTTTATTTAAATAATAAAGGTGTGGATGATGTATTAAAAATACAAATGGATATAGAACGAATGAAGGCTCATTGGGCGCATTCCGAAGGTCGAGAGGAAAAAGCGTACATAAAAATTATAATTGACCTTGAGAAAAAAAGGGATGCTTTATTGAATATTAAAGAAAAAGAATGATAGTATTATATAAATAAAAATGAATACTTTGTGTAGACCGAAATTGAATATTGTATGTAAAACTCAGGGTAATGAAAAACAGAATAAGAAAATGCCTAAATATACGACGCATAAGGATCTTAAACTTGAAATGAATAGAAAAAAGATTAAAAGTGATAATAAAGTTAATTTTTTAAAAAAAATTTTTACTAGTCTTTTTGGTGAAGAGATTGATTACGAAAAGTTTAATAAGGAATCTCGATTTGCTATTCGTATAGAAGAAGATAAAGAGAATAAAACAAAAAAATGGTAAAAAAATAATAAAAAGTAATAGTAATAGTAATGAGTTATAAAAACCAATTGTTAGACTTAAAACGTAATAAGGCTCTTCTTCATAATAACATTAAAAAAAACATGAAGAAAAGTTATGCTAATGATCCAACTAGGACTGTTAAACTAGATAAACTTAAACAATATTTTTATAAAGTTCTTGAAAAATCGATTAATAAAATAGAAAAAGAACTTGAAAAAAATGTATTATCCGCGAAACGTGATACCCCCCGTTCTTCTAAAATTCGTAATACTCCAGGTTCTTCTTCTAAAAAGATTGGTACGCCAATGAATATCGATAATCGTCCTCTTTCTTCGTCTAAGAAAACCAGTACACCTATGAACCGATATCCTAGAACCGTGACTCCTAGATCTAAAATAAAATCAGCTATAGAACGAGCTATTAGAGCTGAGATGCGTAATTATTCCAATTCTAAAAAAACATACACACCAATTCAAAATGCTTATAAATTACAAAAAATGATGTACGGAAAATTTAGAGGTATGTTTACAGATAAAGAACGTTTGGAACTGGATAATCTTGTGGTTAAATTGGAAGGTGAATATAAGTCTTTTGTTGGTCATACATTTAGGGGTATACCCAGAACGAGTGCGTATGCTTCTCCAAGATATAACTTGAGATCTACTCGTAGAACTTTATTTTAATAAAAATATTGGTAAACTATAAATAAACGATGAAGATTAAAACAAACACTGTTATGTTAACAGCCGCAGCTATTCTTATAGTGGCGATTTTTATGAATATTAATTCAGTAGAGAAAAAAGTAGAATCCTCTTCTAAAAAAGGTGGATGTGGATGTGGATGCGGTAAATAAAAAATAAAAAATAAAAGATAAATTAAACGTTTTTATACACAAATTGAACTTTGTATATAAAAATGTATATATACTATAATGAATAATACTAATACTCCTAATACTAACGATAAGACTTTTTTGATAATTCTTGGTCTTGTTTGTATGTGTTGTATGTTATTTACTTTAGCAGCTTCTGTAGCGCTTGTTGTTATATCTACTAAGGAAGATGATGAATCACCATCATCACCATCAACATCACCATCGCCAACCCCCTCTTCTGTTACAGAAATTCCTCATCAAATCAAAAGTGGTACTGATGAATGGTGTGTGAACGATGGTAAAACAGTTCATCAGGATGTACCAGAGTGTGGTCGAATATGTTCAAGTTGGGAGTATGTTGGGAGTAAAAATAAGGATACATGGGGTTTATGGGGTGATGATCAAAATGGTATTGATTGTCCAGAAGCCAAGTTAGATCAGGTATGGAAATTAACTGGGGGTATGGGTGGGGAAAATAAACCAAATAGAGAACTTGCATTTGGTGAATATAGTAGTGATACTACTGGTAATGATAATGCTAATCCAACCGAACAATACTGTATAGCTAATACAGACATTCCTGAATATGTGGATGGTGGTTCTTGTAAAAAGAGAACTGACACTGGGTATACGGAATACCAATATTGGTGTGACCCTTACACAACTCAAAACGAATGTGAAAATGGAACGATTGATTATTGGGATGATCAATGGCCATCATCAGATTCATGTTATTGGGATCCTTCACGTATCAAAGTAAGCGATTATTGTACAGAAAAGGTAAAAGACGCTCAAGGTAGTGAGAAGGAAGTATGCCAAACGCCACGTCTAAAACATAATGGAAAAAATGTATGTAGATATGGATAGGTTAATGATCATTTTTATGATACGAATTTAGTACCTCTTTTACAACAAAAAAATGTATGTATACTATAAGGTACTATAATACTAATAAAAATGATTCCTCCTCATATGATTCCTACCTTTGCACTTGTAGGATGTT
>MDTG01068332.1_pt1 | contig 12760 bp, 12 predicted proteins | sample 811421 | NCBI WGS metagenome assembly MDTG01 (sample SAMN05326645, study PRJNA326480) | marine metagenome | isolation source: seawater | place: Pacific Ocean: South East | collected 2011 | reverse complement strand
TGAGTCTTGTCCAAATCCTTATCTTCGAGTTTTTCCAATTAAAGAAGTTGCAGATATCGGTAGAAAAAAAGGAATACCTTTAATCATCGATAACACAGCTTCACCTGTAATATGCAAACCCTTAGCTCATGGAGCTGCGATAGTAATGCATTCATTGACAAAATATATTGGAGGTCATGGAACTTCGATCGGTGGAATAATTGTTGATGGTGGAAATTTTGATTGGATTAAAGATCGAAAAAGACAGCCGTTAATGAACGAACCAGACCAAAGTTATGGTGGTGCAATATGGGCTGATGCGGTTCCTCAATTAACAGGTGCTAACATTCCTTTTGCAATAAGAGCAAGAGTAGTTCTACTCAGAGACTTAGGTGCTCCTTTAAGTCCATTTAATGCTTGGCAAATAATTCAAGGTTTGGAAACTGTGGGTCTAAGAATGAAACAACACTGCGCTAATGCAGAGAAAGTTGTAACATTTTTAGAAACTCAGAAAAAAGTTCAAAACGTAATCTATCCTACAAATCATCAAGGTGAAATCAAAGATAGAGCCTTGAGATATATGAAAGGTGGATATGGATCATTAGTTGGAATGGATGTAGGTACTAGAGAAAATGGTGCTAAATTTATAGATAACCTAAAGATGCTTTACCATGTCGCCAATATCGGTGATGCTAGAAGTTTAGCTATTCATCCAGCTACTACAACCCACAGTCAATTAAGTGAGAAAGAATTATTAGCTGCAGGGGTAACGCCAGGTTACGTAAGACTTTCAATAGGTATCGAACACCCAGACGATATCATTGCAGACATTAAGCAAGCTTTAGCTGCTTAACAATTTGATTTATAGCCCCATTAAATTATAGTGGGGCTATCACATGATCAAACAAATTAAATCTTCTGAAATTAAAAATTTTATAAGCGATAATAAAGATGTTGAACTTTTAGATGTTAGAACTCAAGAAGAGTGGGATAATATTGGCAGACCGGATGGGGAAAAGTTAGGTTTAAAAACTCATTTTGAAACTATTGTAAGATCTCCAGATCCAATTGCAAATAAAGAGTTTATTGAAGAAGTGAAAAAAAAAATCAATCCAAACAAACAACTTTTGATTATTTGTAAAGCGGGTGGAAGATCGATGGTAGCAGCACAATTATTATCTCAAGAGAATATAATATGTGTAAATGTCAGCGACGGTTTTGAGGGAAACGGTGAAGATGCTGGGTGGAAAAATGAGAATTTGCCGTTTAAATAATTATTGATATGAATGCCTCGTTTTAGATTTTTCAATTCTATCTAACCATCTTTCATCATATTCTTTTATTTTTGTTCTTAATGCTATAAAAAACTCTCTTGTTGTCTTTTTAGGTTTATCCAAATTGATAACTTCACTTTTTTCTTTAATAGATCTGCCTATAACTTCTTGTGCTCTTTCTTTCGTGTGATTTTGAGTAGAGGATATTTTTTTGGTTAAAGAAGACCTAACTAAGGTTATTTGTTTTTTTGCAATCATACAGGCCTCTGAATTTGTTTTTTCAATGAAAGAGATACATTTTTCTTTTTTTTTATTTGGATTATTCTTCTCAGCATAAGCTAAAGCATGCTCCATTGGGGTTCTTCCTGTTTGTTTTTTAATCCCATAACTTACAGCCGAATTTAAAGAGCTCTGAATTATTTTTCCATTAGTTGCGCCTGGTACAGTGCCTAATAATGCTATAGACTCAGCACACCCTACCAATAAAAACATAGATGCTAGTAAAATAGATAAATTTTTCATTTTATTTTTAAACTAATTATTAATTTTTTATTAAAATTGAATTGTTTTAATATCAGTAAAACTTACTTAAAAATACAAATAGGTTGTTAACAGCTATGAGCTCTACTCAACTTATAAGAGTATTGTAGGGAGAAAAGTTAATAAATTTGATTTTAGGATAATTGCTAAAAGTTTAGTCTAAATACTTAATTTTAAATTTTTTATTTATAGAAGATTGCAAAGACTTAGCAATTTCGTTTGAAGAATCGTAAGAAGACTTAACTTTTTTTTTCTCAACTTGATTAGAAACAATTTTTTTATTAGATTTGTTATTTTTTGAATATGTTATAGCGTGTTCTACAGGAGATTTACCTGTTTTTGCTTTTATTCCGTAACTTAATCCAGTATTAATAGAGGACTGAACTATTTTTCCATTTATAGCCCCTGTGCTCATTACAGCGACTGATTCTACACATCCGACTAATAAAAATATTAATCCTAGTAAACTAAATATTTTTTTCATAACTTCAAATTTGGTTTATTTTTTAAAAGTTATTGCTGATATCTGCACAAATAAAAATAAACACTAAGTTCAAAGTGAGTATATCAATACAACTTTAAATTGCACTAGTTATTTAAGCTATTTTTCGCAGAGGTTTACCAATTAAGCATGAGTCAAGATTTTCTATCATCTGATTGTAAAATATAGAATAGTTCTCTGCAGTTACATACCCTAAATGTGGTAGCAAAAGAGCATTTGGTAAAAATCTTAACTTATGATCCTGAGGAAGAGGTTCTTTGTCATAAACATCCAAACCTACGCCAGCTATGGTTTCATCATCCAAAGCTCTAATAAGATCTGGCTCATTAATAATTGGTCCTCTTGAAGTGTTGATTAAAAATGAACTTTTTTTCATTAACTTAAATTCCTTAGAAGTGATTAAATTTTCGTATCTTTCTCCTAAAACAACATGAATAGAAATAAAATCTGAGTTAGATAATAGGTCTTCTTTGGACATAGGTAAAACACCTATTTTGTTTGCATGTGTTAAATCAAGATTTTCACTCCATGCCGAAACTTGCATACCAAAAGCTTTGCCAATAAGTGCCATCTGAGTTCCTATCTTCCCAAGTCCTATTAGTCCGAGCATTTTTCCTTTTAACTCTAAACCAATACTTGTCTGCCAATATCCTTGAAACATATTATCCACTTCTTGTTTAATATTTCTGGCAAGTCCTAATATTAGAGTCCAAGCTAATTCCGCAGTTGGATTAGGATTAATTTCAGTTCCACAAACTATAATATTTTTACTCTTTGCAGTTTCAAGGTCAATTGCGTTATTTCTCATTCCACTTGTCATAATATATTTAAGATTGGGTAAGTTTTTAATTAGAGATCTTGTTATTGGTGTTCTCTCTCTCATAATCAAAAGAGCATCAAAATCTTGAAGGGCAATACTAATTTCTGCTTCACTATTAAAAGGTTCGTTAAAAATTTGAAATTCATATTTATCTTTATAGATATTTGTATCAATAATATATTCAAAAGCATTTTGATAATCATCTAATACTGCAACTTTAATCATTGGGTTTTCCTGTTGGATAAATAAATACCTGTTACAATAAATGCAGCTCCAATTAAATGATATATTTCAAATTTTTCTTCAAATATCACTACTGCCATTATAGCTCCGAACAAAGGCATTAAATGTAAAAAAATACTTGAACGGTTTGCTCCTATTAACTCTATTGATTTGTTCCAGGCATAAAAAGCAAAAATAGATGGAAAGATTGCAACAAAAAATAAGATTAAAAAAAAGGCTTTATTAAAATTTACTTCTTTTCCAATAAAATGCTCACCTAAATATTGTGGTAAAAGAAAAAAAAGACCAATCGTTATTAAAATTTGTAATAGACTTAAACCTTTAAGAGGAAGTTTTCTTTTTTTAAGTAAAGTTGAATACGTTGCCCATGAAAGAACTGCAACTAACATCCACAAATCTCCTTTATTAAAAACTAAAGAGAGAATTTTGTTTAACTCTGCTTGAGATATAATTGCCAAAACTCCTGTTAAGGAAACTATTAATCCTAGCAACTGAAATAAATTAAACTTTTCTATCTTTAGTATAGATGAAAGAAAAATAACAACTACTGGAATTATAGAGATCATAAGAACTGCATTAATAACTTGTGTAAAATTAAGAGCAAAATAAACAACAGAATTAAAGATACTAACTCCTGTTATACCTAAGATTAAAAGTAAACCAATATTTTTTTTAATTTCGGGTATTTTAATTAAAATTTCTTTATACGTAAAAGGTAAAATTAAAAACCAAACCAATACCCATCTGTAAAAATTTAGAGTTAGAGGTGGCACCTGAAATAGAGTTGACAATTTACCTACAATAAAATTAGCTGACCAAACAAAAGTTGCAGCTACTAAGAGTGAATAAGCTAGAGAGTTTTTTGACAAATAAATTCCTAATTAAATCTCGAAGAATGATAAGGAGTTAAATCTAAATTAGTTTTTTCTTCCGCAACTATTCCTGAAATAATTTTTCCAGTAATTGCACCGAGTGTCCAACCTAAATGATGATGGCCAAATGCATAGATAATATTTTTATTTTTTAATGATGGACCTAAGACAGGTAAGAAGTCGGGTAATGTGGGCCTAAAACCAAGCCACTCATCTTCATGTTTGTCTAATTGCGGTAACAATTCTTTTGCACAACGAATTATATAATCAATTCTTTTTTTAGACGGTGGATTATTTAAACCTCCAAGTTCTACTGTGCCTACAGCTCTCATTCCTTGATTCATGGGTGTCAGACCAAAACCACGATCTAAATTAATTACAGCTCTTGAAAGAAGATGGTCCATACCTTTAAAATGAACGTGATATCCTCGTTCAGTATCAAGTGGAATTTTTTCACCCAATTGATCAGTCAATTTTTTTGAAAATGCCCCACATGCAATTACAGTTTTTTCAAAAATATAGTTTCTACTTTCGGTCTTAATTAAGGTTTCGTTTGAATTAATTTGATTTATATGAACAACATTTTCTTTAATAAATTTGCCACCTTTTTTTAAGTAAAGATCAAATAACTTTTTTGAAATTGCATAAGGATCTCTTGCATGCCAAGCATAATCGAATAATACACCAGAATCAAAAATAGGTTGTAAATTAGGCTCTAAATCTGAAATTTCTTTTTTTGAGATCAAAGTTTGTTTAACACCAAGATCATCTCTCACTTTTATTTCTAAATTTCTACTTTTTAAATTTTCATTTGTCCAAGCATAAATGATACCTTTTTTTTCAACAAGACCTGTTGTGTCAATTTCTTTAAAAGCATCTTCGTAAGCATCTAAAGATAAATCTAAAATTTGGTGCATATACTTTGCCGTATGAAGCATAGATTCTGAATTGCAATTCTTAACAAACTTCCACATCCATGGAATCATTTTTGGCATATAATTCCATTTCAATGCTAAAGGACCATAGGAACTAAATAACATTTGAGGAATGTTGATTAAAATATCTGGTCTATTAAATTGTAAAACTGCATAGGGTGAAAAGTGTCCAGCGTTACCGTATGAAGCCATTTTTGCAGGATCATTTTTATCGAAAATTGTAACTGGTATATTTTTGTTGAGAAGTTGTAAGCCAGTGCAAATTCCTTGAATACCTGCCCCGACAATACCAGTGGATTTGCAAATATATTTATTCATACAATCTTATATTCCAAAATTGCAAAATTTGTGATGTGTTATTTTGAGCAAGTAAATCTTGCAATGAGTTTGTCTAGTCTTTTTTAAGGAATGTTTTTCTAACTGCTTTAGTTGTGTCTAGAAAATTTGTTACTTTGTTTTCTATTTTAGCAAGGGGCACTTTTTTTACATTTCCGTCTAATCTAGCACCCTCCTCTACTACTAAAGACTCTGTAAATTCAAGATCTCCTTTAACTTCACCCGTAGTGCCAATAGTTATTTTTTTTGCCGTAACTTTACCATCTACATATCCTAGAACATCTACTCTTTCAGCATTGATTTCTCCAATGACTGATCCTTTTTCTTTTATAATAAGTGATTTAACATTGACTGGTCCTTTTACTGATCCGCCAAGATCAACGTCACCAGCTGAGTTGACAAGACCTTCAATAGTAAAGTCGGAGCCGATAGTAGATTTCTCTACTACTAAACTTACTAATTTTTCTTTATTTTCACCAAACATATTATCTGTGAATTTAACCATGGAATAACACTATATGCAAGAAATGATTCGTTCAATATAGTTTCTCAAATAATTAATTTTAAAGGGAATTTTAAAATTATGCTGTTAATTATTAGCTCACAGCGTTATTTTTATAGACGTTACATGACATTACAATGCCAAGGCCAAACATAATAGCTAGCATTGATGATCCACCATAAGAAAGTATAGGTAAAGGTGCTCCAACAATTGGTAATAATCCTAAAACCATGCTCATATTGACTGTTACATAAATAAAAAAAGCGGTAGAAAAACCATAACAAAACAGTTTGCCAAAAATACTTCTTGTTAAATTGCCAATATAAACAATCCTATATGTAATTAAAAAGTATAAAAGAACCATTAGCACTGATCCAAAAAAACCAAACTCCTCAGCGTATAGTGTAAAAATAAAGTCTGTATGTTTTTCAGGTAAAAAATCTAAATAAGCTTGGGAGCCATTTAAAAAACCTTTGCCAAAAAGACCTCCAGATCCAATGGCTATTTTTGATTGAATAATTTGGTAACCTGCTCCTAATGGATCTAAATCTGGGTTTAGAAAACTCAAAATTCTACTTTTTTGATAAGGTTTCAAAAAAGAAATAGCGACCGGAGCTAATACTAAGGCGAGCAAAGATAGATAAGCAAATATCTTCCATCTAACCCCTGCGAGCCAAGTAACTACTACTCCACTAAATAAAATTAAAAGTGCTGTACCAAGATCTGGTTGAGAAACTACCATTACAAAAGGAATAAATATAGATACTACCGGAATGAGTAAATATTTTATTTTGTTAACATCTCCCGATGATATTCTGTGGTAGTAGTTTGCAAGAAATAAAATAATTCCAATTTTCATTAATTCTGAAGGTTGTAAAACAAATACGAATAAATTAATCCAACGTCTTGAGCCTTGGGACTGTAAACCAAAAAATTTAACAGCTAAAAGAAGTAAAATAAAAAATAAAAAAATTAGCAAACTAAATCTATTCCAGATACTTATATTTACAAAAGAGATAGTTACAAAGAATGAGAAAAAAACTATAAATCTTATAGCGTGATTTATAGAATGAGACTCCCATTTACCTCCACTTGATGAGTATTGAGCAAAAATACTAACAATACCTAATAATAGAATTGCAAAAAAAAGAGTAAAATCTAAATTAAAAAATTTATCTCTAATAGCAAATGGTGTGTGCAAAGAAGTTCGGCTATATAACATTAAATATTTTCACCTAGTTTTTTATAATTTACAAGTTCCCTGGTTTCGTGTCGTTCAATAATTTTTTTAATTACTTTCTTTGCAACAGGTGCAGCTGCACTACTGCCAGATCCACCATGCTCGACTAAAACACTGATAGCATACTTCGGATCTTTTACAGGAGCAAAAGCTACAAACCATGCATGGTCTCTTTCTTTATATTCAATATCACTTTGTTTTACTTCAGCTTTTCTTTGTGCTTCTGTAAACCTTTTAATTTGAGATGAACCTGTTTTACCCGCAAACATAAATTTTTCATCTTTATGTCTTGAGCCATATGAGGTTCCTCCAGGTTCATTAGAGGCTGCAAACATTGCATTTTTTACAAAGTTTATATTTTCCTGATTTCTGAAAAGGGGTCTTAAATTAAAATTAAAAACTTGTTGATCTATAGAATTTTTATCATTTGGATTTTCTTTTCTAAAATCTAAATATTCTTGTAGACTATTAACTTGATTGTCTCCATCAACCAAAATTCTAGGTTTTATTTTAAATCCTCCATTAGCCAATTGTGCCGTCATTAAACATAATTGAATTGGTGTGCTTAAAAAATAACCTTGACCTATTCCAGCGTGAAGTGTTTCACCTAGATACCAATTTTTTCCAATCTGATTTATTTTCCATTTAGTGTTTGGTACAACGCCAGATTTCTCCTCTTTAAAATTTGTTAAAACTTTTTGTCCTAGACCAAATTTTTTTGCTGTCTCTGACAATCTATCTACTCCAAGTTTTCGAGCTACCTCATAAAAATAAATATCACACGATCTTTTTATAGCTCCTTTTAAATTAAGGACACCATGGCCTCCTTTTTTCCAACAATGAAACTTTTCACCGTAAAAATCTATATAACCTTTACAGTCTATTAATAGATTAGGACTTACGACGTCATTTTCTAGTGCACTTAAAGCAGTTAAAGTTTTAATAGTTGAGCCCGGTGGGTATAATCCTGATATAGATTTATTAATCATTGGCTTGTCTATGTTTTGTTGAAGTTCTTTCCACTCTTCTTTCTTAACACCATGAACAAATGAATTAGGGTTAAAATTTGGAGATGAAACCATGCTAACTATGTCCCCATTATAAATATCCATCACACAAACAGAACCACTTACATTTTCTAAAGCTTGTGAAGCAGTTTTCTGAACTTCAAGATCAAGTGTTGTTCGATATGTTTTTCCTTTTAAACCGTCTTCAGTTGAAACTTGCTTTATTCTTTTTCCATAAGCATTTACCTCATATCTGAGATAACCAGGTGTACCCAACATTTTTTCATCTAGTGCATTCTCTAATCCTGTTTTTCCTATAGCAACTCCAGCAATGTTTAAATTTTCTAAATATTTCTTATTTTTAAGATCTTTTGCACTTATCTCAGAAACATATCCTACAATATGGGCGGATGAATCATCTTTGTAAAATCTGGCAATTGATACGACTGGCTGTGCTCCTTGTAGTTCGTGAAGAAATAAATTTAGTCTAGAGAACTCTGACCAAGTTAAATTATCTGATATAATTGCTGCTTCCCAAATTTTTTGTTTAGCTATTCTTTTTTTTAAAATAAAGATTTTTTGATCTGATAAACTAATTAAACTTTTTAATCTAACAAAGAGCTGGTCAATGTTAGGAGTATTTTCTGGGACAACGTGAAGCTGATATATCTTTTGATTAGAAGCTAATTCTCTACCAAAATAATCTTGTATAATTCCTCTTGGTGGTGCAATTTTAGTTTCTCTAAATCTATTTTTATCTGCTAATGACTTATATTTTCGTGACTCTGTAACTTGAAGAGCTGTCAATCTTCCAACAATCCCAATCAACACAACAGCTTTGAAACAATTAACTAAAAACATTCTACGACCAATAGTTCTTGTTTTGCTCGCAATATTTGAGGAATTAAAACTAAGCATTAATCTTCTTTAATTCGTGTTTGATAGTTTATAAGAAAATAATAAAAAATAGGAAAAAACAAAAAAGTAAAAAAGGAATTGGCTAAAAGTTCAACGTAATAATAAGATAGATTAGAAAAATTATTGATAATCAAAAAGAAAGTTAAATTAGAAAAAAATATTGCTGGTATAAATGTAAACCACTCTGCAGTCATCTTTGCTCTAAGTGTCACATTTCTGATGTAGGTAGTAAAAAAACACATAGTTAAAAATGATAAAGAACTTGTGCCAAGCGGTGTTCCTATAACTACGTCATTAATAAGTCCTGCTACAAAAATATGACCTATTCCTAAATAATCTGGAAATTTTAAAATATAAAAATAAATGACTATCATATGTAAATTAAAAGAAAACACAGCGAGATTGTTAAATTGTTTTATATTTTCAAAACTACTAAAAGATAAAAAATATAAAAGAATTACTGGTAAAGACTTAACAATTAATTCTTTTATATATCTAAAAGTATACATAATTAATTTTTAAATTGTCCCCTAGTTACCTGAACTATCGAAGCTTGTTGCGGATCAGCTAATGATTTTATTTTTAATTCATTTTTTTTATTTAAATAAGTTTCAGCTACGGGCATGCCAGTTTTTAAAAACCCATCTTTGCCAGATGTAAAGATAATTTTATTTGGTTCGAGTAGAAACTCTTCAGGCAAATATTCTAAGGTAAAATCATTTTTATTTCCGTTGCCGGCTAGAATAACATTTACATCTGTATCTTGTATAATTGTCGGAATTTTACTGTTCAAATCAGTAATTAGTAGAACTCTTGAGCTCAAATAGTTAGACTCGATGATAGTTCCAATGAGATAATTTTTACTAAAGACTGTCATGCCTTTAATTATTCCATGTTTTGTACCTTTATTTATTAATACTGATTTTAAATAAGGACTTACTTGATCAACCATTACTTTAGCTATTGTTGTGTTGTTTTCTTCAGAAATTTCAATTTTTTCCAAACCAAGAGCTGATTTTAAATTGTTATTTTCTGTTTTTAAAAAATTTATATCTAATTGTTTTTTTTTTAATATTCTTATTTCTTCCTTTAAAGCTAGATTTTCATTGTAAATACCTAGATGATTTTTTGTTTTTGATCCCAAATATAATATTACTTTACCAGGAGTAGCAGCAACTACTGTGACCCTATAAACAACATCATTAATAGCAGTTTTTACAAATTTTACTGGCGGTATAGAAAATTTATCTAGAAGAATAATACCAATTGAAAATAAAATTAAAAAAAATAAGGAAAATTTTTGTTTTGCTCCTTTTTTCAAAAGAGCATAACGTACCGCGATTATAAAATCATCTCTACTATCAGACATCTAGACTATCTATTTTAATTAATATTCAGACAACATTGTAGAGAACAGCTCTTCATTCTCTAAAGCTTTTCCAGTACCTGTTGCAACACACTCTAGTGGATTGTCTGCAATAGTTACCGGTAGACCCGTATCTTTAGAAATTAATTTGTCAATATTTTTTAATAAAGCACCACCACCTGTTAGAACTAATCCCATATCAACTAAATCTGCAGATAATTCTGGGGGTGTACTCTCCAATGCTTCTTTAATTGCTGCTAACATTTGAGATAAAATTGGCATCAATGCTTCACACGCATCTTCTTCGGTAAGTGATATTTCTTTTGGTGTACCAGTTCTAATATCTCTACCTTTCATCAAGAAAACATTGTTTGAAGTTGGAATAGCTGTTCCTATTTCTTTTTTAATTTTTTCGGCAGTTGACTCACCAATCAATAAATTAAACTTTTTTCTCATATAATTAATGATCCCGAGATCCATTGCATCACCAGCTACACGTAAAGATTTAGAAAATACTACTCCTCCTAAAGACATTACAGCAATCTCTGTTGTGCCTCCGCCGATATCTACAATCATTGAGCCTGTGGCTTCTGAAATTGGGAGACCTGCTCCAATCGCAGCTGCAATTGGCTCTTCAATTAATTGAACCCTTCTTGCTCCAGCTGCTAATGCTGAGTCTTGGATGGCTTTTCTTTCAACAGGGGTAGACCCTGTTGGAACACAAATTAAAATTCTTGGATTAGCAAAAGTATTTTTTGTGTGCACTTTTTTTATAAAGTGTTTAATCATTTCTTCTGTAACTATAAAATCAGCAATTACCCCATCTCTTAACGGTCTAATTGCACTTATATTTCCAGGAGTTCTACCCAACATAGTTTTTGCCTCGTCACCTACTGCGAGAACTGTTTTTTTTCCCATTTCATTAATGATAGCAACTACTGAAGGTTCATTTAAAACTACTCCCTTTCCTTTTACTACTACTAGAGTATTAGCTGTTCCTAAGTCTATGGCCATATCTTGTGACCATACTTGTTGAAGTTTTTTCCACATTTTTATCCTTTATGCCGAGACGCTTACACTATCGTCTGGAGCTTTGCGTTTACGTTTGATTATTAGTTTATTTAAAGCATTTAAATAGGCTTCAGCAGAAGCGACTAAAGTATCTGTATTTGCTGCTTGACCTACTGTTGTTTTGCCATTTTCCTCTATTCTTACACTTACTGTTGCCTGTGCATCTGTACCTTCTGTTACAGCATGTACTTGGTATAATTGTAAACTAATATTGTGTTTGTATAATTTTTTAATACATTTAAAAATAGCATCAACTGGTCCATCTCCTGTTTCAGATCCAGTTTTAATTTCACCTAAAATCTCCAGCGTCATTTCTGCTGTTTGAGGTTCACCTGTTCCTGCAATAACTTTTAAAGATTTCAATTTTATTACATTTTCTTCTTTGATTAAACTATCATCAACTAAAGCTGCGATATCTTCATCATAAACATGTTTTTTTTTATCCGCTAAAATCTTAAACTTTCCAAAAGCTAATTGGATAACATCATCGGTTATTCCTACATAACCAAGATCATTTAATTTATCTTTAAAAGCATGACGACCAGAATGTTTACCCATGACCAAAGAAGTTTTTTTAACTCCAACACTTTCTGGTGTCATAATTTCATAAGTCTTTCTATTTTTAAGCATACCATCTTGATGTATGCCTGACTCATGTGCAAAGGCATTTTTTCCAACAATTGCTTTATTAAATTGAACAGGAAAACCAGTTGCATTAGAGACAACTTTTGATGCTTTGCTAATTAACTTTGTGTTTATACCGGTCGTGAAAGGCATCAAATCACTTCTTGTTTTCATAGCCATAACAATTTCTTCTAGTGCTGCATTACCAGCACGCTCGCCAATTCCGTTAATAGTACATTCAACTTGTCTTGCACCTGCAGTTACTCCGGCCAGCGAATTTGCAACAGCTAGACCAAGATCGTTATGGCAGTGCGTGGAAAGAATAGCTTTATCAATATTCGGAACTTTGTTTATTAATGTTTCAATAATTGTTTTAAATTCTGAAGGAACTGAGTAACCAACTGTATCAGGAATATTTATGGTTGTTGCTCCTGATTTGATAGCAAGTTCAACGGTTCGACACATATAATCCATATCTGTTCTTGTTCCATCTTCACAAGACCATTCAACATCATCAGTAAACTTTTTTGC
>MDTG01022440.1_pt1 | contig 12760 bp, 12 predicted proteins | sample 811421 | NCBI WGS metagenome assembly MDTG01 (sample SAMN05326645, study PRJNA326480) | marine metagenome | isolation source: seawater | place: Pacific Ocean: South East | collected 2011 | reverse complement strand
TCAGATACCGACCGCGCAATTGCTACTGCCATTATCGACTCAATTGATGAATCTGGTTACCTCAACGTACCCATTGAACAGATTTTAGAGTCAGTGAATTCCGACGATGTTGAAGAATTGGTTGAAATGGACGAAGTTGAATGCGTACTAAAACGTATTCAAATGTTCGACCCTATCGGTTCAGGTTCACGTACTCCGCAAGAATGTTTGCTTGTGCAGCTTCGCCAGTTCTCAGACGACACGCCATGGCTTACCGAAGCAAGACAGCTTATCAACGAGTATTCAGATCTACTTAGCAGCAAAGACTACCGTACGTTAATGCGCAAGAGCCGTTTGAAAGAAGATCAACTTCGCGAAGCCATGCGCTTATTGCAAACGTTGAACCCTCGTCCAGGTAGTGCATTAATTACCAAAGAGCCGGAATACGTTATTCCTGATGTTTCGGTAAACAAAAAGAATGGCCGTTGGGTGGTAGAACTTAACCCCGATAGCCTGCCTAAATTAAGCGTAAATCAGCAATATGCTGCCATGAGCAGACGCTCTAAAAACAGCAGCGATTCGCAATTTATTCGCTCGCATATGCAAGAAGCCAAGTGGTTTATAAAAAGCCTTGAGTCAAGAAACGACACCTTGATGAAAGTAGCGAACTGTATTGTGCAGCAACAAATGGGCTTTTTCGAGCACGGCCCAGAAATGATGAAACCAATGGTGCTAAATGATGTCGCAGAAATGGTAGATATGCATGAATCCACCATTTCACGTGTCACCACGCAAAAGTATATGCATACCCCACGTGGCATTTTCGAATTGAAGTATTTCTTCTCTAGTCACGTGGCAACGGAATCTGGTGGTGAGTGTTCATCTACCGCTATTCGCGCGTTAATTAAAAAGCTTGTGGCAGCGGAAACGCCCAGCAAGCCATTAAGCGATAGCAAGATTGCTCAATTGTTGGCCGAACAAGGCATTAAAGTTGCCCGGCGAACAATAGCAAAATACCGGGAATCGTTATCGATTCCGCCGTCAAACCAACGCAAAAGCCTTATCTAAAGGCCTTGATAATTTAAGGAAGACGAAATATGCAAATCAACCTTACCGGTCATCATGTCGAAATTACTGACTCTTTGCGTAGCTATGTCGATACTAAGTTCAGCAAACTAGAGCGTCACTTTGATCACATATCTAATGTGCATGTCATCCTGAACGTCGAAAAACTCAATCAAAAAGCCGAAGCCACCATGCACCTTAGCGGCGCAGAAGTGTTTGCTTCATCTCATAATACAGACATGTATGCGGCGATAGACAGCATGATCGACAAACTCGACAGGCAAGTTATCAAGCATAAGGAAAAGCTGAAAAAGCACTAAATATTAGTATGGAAATTCAAGCCATAGTAAGTTTGGACCGCACCGAGTGTGCGGTTCAATGTAATAGTAAAAAACGTATTCTAGAGATTATTAGCGACATTGCCGCTAAAAATAATCCCGACATCGATCAGGCCACAGTGTTAGCTAGCCTACTTGCCCGTGAACGAATGGGAAGTACGGGTATTGGCAATGGCATTGCATTGCCTCACGGTCGATTACCGGGTTTAGAACACGTTATCGCCATTATTGTAACCAGTAGCCCTGCCATCGATTTTGATGCGCTTGACGATCAACCCGTAGATATATTCTTTGCCTTGTTAGTACCTGAAGAAAAAACAGAAGGTCACTTACAAACACTTGCTACCGTTGCCGGTAAACTAAGTGATAAAGAAACGGTGAAAGCCATTAGGCGGGCCTCCACCAGTGACGACATTATTACGGCTTTAAGCCAATAAAGCACAGCACCATATTTTAAAAGGGAGAAATGCAGGTGAAACTGATTATTATCAGTGGTCGATCCGGTTCAGGAAAATCAGTTGCGCTACGTGCCCTTGAAGACTTAGGCTACTATTGCGTAGATAACATTCCGGTTAACCTTCTCCCTACTCTTACCCATACTGTGGTTGATGAATATGACCAAGTGGCGGTAAGTATTGATGTAAGAAACCTGCCCAAAAATCCAGCCGACTTGGTAGAGATTTTAGATTACCTGCCCTCGTCTTGGTCTATGACCATTGTGTATATCGACGCCAGCGACGATGTGCTGGTGAAGCGTTTTAGCGAGACCCGCCGGCTTCACCCATTGGCCAAGCTCAACAAATCCTTATCTGAATCGATAAAAGCCGAATCAGATTTGCTTGCGCCTGTTGTTGAGCGCGCCGATTTGTATATTGATACCGACAAGCTCACCATCCATCAACTTGCAGAGCTTATCCGCGAGCGAATTCTAGGTAAGAAAAGCTCTCGCTTAGTATTGGTGTTTGAATCGTTTGGCTTCAAGCACGGCATACCTAAAGATGCTGACTATGTATTTGACGCCCGCTTTTTACCCAACCCCCATTGGGAACCCGATTTAAAACACTTAACTGGCTTAGATGCTCCTGTGGAAGTATTTTTGGGTTCTCAACCTGTTGTGACCAAATTTATTTGGCAAATTCAGAACTTGATAACCACATGGCTGCCGCATTTGGAACGCAACAACCGTAGTTATGTCACCATTGCGATTGGGTGTACTGGCGGTCAGCACCGCTCAGTATTTATTGCTCAATCGTTAGCGAAAACCTTTGGCGAAATGCACCCTGATGTTCAAATTCGCCACCGCGAGTTAAACCAGTAATGACCATTGAAAAAACACTTACTATCGTCAATAAACTGGGTTTACATGCCCGTGCTGCCACCCAGTTGGTTCAATTAGCCAATCAATTTGACGCTAAAATCGTGCTGGTTAAAGGCGATAAGAAAGCCGATGCAAACAGTGTGTTGGGCTTAATGATGCTAGAAAGCCACCAAGGTGAACAGGTAAACGTTGTGGTTGAAGGTAATGATGCTGAAGCAGCATTAAACGCCATTGAAACCTTAATTGAAGGCCGTTTTAACGAAGACGAGTAATCCTGCGCTTGCCTGTGTTACGATTTTCAGTATAAAGCCGCCTATAATTTCATCATATAAGCTGTAATTGTCTGTCCCCGCTGCGCTTTTGTCATGACAGCGTCATGGCAAGTGCGATATCCTATCGTTATAAAGAATTCCATTTTTAGGCAAAAGCAGTGGCAGAAGCGCTGGTCTCAAAATACGTACAAAGCCAACTCAGGGCACTTAATGGCGCGTTAATTAACGGCCAATTTGTTTCTGTACGTAAGCTTCTGCTGGAATTACCCCCTTCTGATGTTGCACATATTCTCGAATCTAGCCCAAGCCGCACCCGTGACGAACTATGGGAGCTTATTGATGGTGATTTCCACGGTGATATTCTAGAAGAACTTTCTGACGACGTACGTAACGGTATCATCACCAAGATGCTGCCTGCCAACGTAGTAGACGCGTTAGAAGAAATGGATACCGATGACTTAGCGGTTACCCTTAGCAGCCTTCCAGAACCTGTGCTGCAAGACATTCTTGATTCAATGGATGCACAAGACAGACTCAGAGCTGAGCAAGCGCTGTCTTACGGTGAAGAGACCGCCGGGTTTATCATGAACACCGATACCATCACTCTTCGCCCTGACGTGACCATTGATGTTGTACTTCGTTATATTCGCCTTAAAGGTGAATTACCTGAAAACACTGATACCTTTTATGTAGTGAATCGAACTGACAATTTAGTCGGTATCGTTCCGGTTACGCGACTACTTACCGCAGAAACCGAAGCCAAAGTATCGGATGTGATGGATGAAGAGTCTGAAGCTATTCCTGTTCATATGCCAGATGATGAAGTAGCCAGCTTGTTCGAACGTTATAACTGGCTATCGGCCCCAGTGGTTGATGAAAAACACCGCTTAGTCGGGCGAATTACTATTGATGATGTGGTTGATATTATTCGTGAAGACGCTGAGCACTCTATGATGAGTATGGCGGGTTTAGACGATGACGAAGATACCTTTGCCCCCGTACTTCAAAGTACCAAGCGACGCTCAGTATGGTTGGCAGTAAACCTGGTAACCGCGCTAATGGCAGCTATGGTAAGCGATTTATTTGAAGCCACATTAAGCCAACTGGCTGTATTAGCCATACTCAATACCATAGTGCCTAGTATGGGCGGCGTAGCGGGTAACCAAACACTCACCCTCGTTATTCGTGGTATGGCACTTGGGCACGTTAATGCCAACAACTCCCGCTGGTTAATTAGCAAAGAGATATCTATTGGTTTCTTAAACGGTGCGATTTGGGCAATCTTAATTGCTTCGGTAATAGCACTTTGGAAACAAGACTACATGCTAGGCATTATTATCGCCTTTGCCATGCTGGTTAATATGATAGCCGCGGCAATGGCAGGCGCTACCTTGCCACTCATCATGAAACGTTTGAAAATAGACCCTGCACTAGCCGGAAGCGTAATACTCACTACCATCACTGACGTAGTGGGTATATTCGCGTTCCTTGGCACTGCGACCCTGTTTTTAATGTAAAGCCGCGACAGTCGCTTACCGGTTGTTTTAAGGTTATTTAGCTTGGCATCATGATGAAGGCCACCACATCATTTTGATAATCACCGGTTGTTTTATATTCTCTATACCCTTTAGACGCAGCAACACCTATCGCGTATTTCTTCCCTTTATAATTGATAATTCGAGAGTCTTTCTCACCATTTGCTAAGCCTAAAAGAGATGGTTCTATCTCAATAACCTCCCCAACTTGCTGAGGGCAACCTTCTGTAGAAGAAATAATCATACCGTCACGCTGACAAAACATGCCAAAACAGCCCATCAAAGTATGCCCGCTTTCATCTTTTGGTAACGAATCGTTTAACATTTCACAAAATTGTGGGGTACTGTCAAACACAATGCCTATCCCGCCCACAACATTATTTTGGTTTAGACTAGTAATTGACGCATTGTAGATGTAAGTGTGCTTATTATCGTACTGCGAGCTCGGAACGAATCTCGACACCGAATATTCTTGTGTATCTGTACAACTTAACGCATCTATAGCGCCGCTCTGCGCATCAACCTTATCTCCAACCACTGACGCCTGTTCTTTGTTAGATACCGCGATGATAATGCCATTTTTATCATAAACGTATAAGTTGGTGTAAACCGTGTAAAGGTCATTAATGTAACGAAGAATATCTGAAATTTCTTGTTGAGCATCAGGCGTTACAGTGGGAAGTTGCAAATGTTGCCGGAACGCAGTAGTTAGTGCCCACCAACGACAATCATTCGCTCTCTCATATAGGTTTCGATCCATAATATCTACCGCTAAACTTGCGCAAAATCTTACATCACCAAGCCGTGCGCTTATCACGGTAGATTGTAGATTATCGATAGAATTAGAAAAAATTAACGCTATGCTCTCGCCGGTCGATTTGATCTCAGAGAGTACCGGCATGAACTCAACGGCATTGTTGCGCGCGGCTGCAATAATACCATTCAATACCACTAAACTCAGGTCGTCATTGATTAACATCGACGTTTTGAATATTTGCTTCAATTCATCAGAAAAGAGTTGGGAATTAAGTAACTGACAAGAGTCTGTTTGAAGTTGCACGGTATCGTTTGAATGCTTGAAAGCATTAGTTAATGGCGTCATAGCTACGCCCTGCCATGATAAACCTTTAAAACCTTGGTATCCCTTAGTTGCCGATGTTGTGGATATAAAGCTATTGTGTTTTATAGTGACTAAGTCTGGAGAACCACACTTAGGTATTTTTTCACCCATTTTGAATTTTTGTGAATGGCTAGTCGCCATGACTTCTCTGTTTTCAGACACAATCATAATGCTGCTAGCGGCACGTTCAGATTGCAAGTTCCTAAAAATAGACTGCATTTCATCGTCGAATTTAAAACATAAACAAAGAACACCTAGTGCTTTCGCATCCTTTTCGTTGCTTTCCTTAATGACGCATGAATAAATCAATGCATTGCGCTTATGAGGTTGAAGATCTGAATAACGAAAGGTTTCTGTATAGTCATCTTTAGACGATAAGGTTTTCGAAATTAGCGGGTCTTCGCTAAATTCAATTGGACTATCACTGTCCAAATTAGCCTTTACTCGACCCTGTGTATCGAGAAGAAGAATTTCATCATATACACTGTATTTTTTTACGTATTCCTCTAGACGATAGCGAATATTTTTAATGTCTTCTGATTGCGAGTCGGTGTTGAGCAAGAACGCTCGTATATCATCATCAGTAGCCAGAAAGCCTACATCCGCAGTACGTTCAAACAAATTTCTGATAAGAATATCGATAGCGACTTGGGATTTATTATGATCATCAGCCAAACGTTTCAACAAATGCTCTTTCATCAGGTTTTGAATGAGCCGACCCTGTAACTCAGAGAATTTCTCTTTGGTACTGAGCATTTCTTCTAAAATGCTATCCGATACATTATGGCTGTTAATTTTACCTATAAGCGAGATTTTGCCCCACCAATGGTTCAAATCATCAAACCTATCGTTGTAGCTGTTAATGAGAGGAATAGCCGCTTGTAATTTTTGTCGGTTGTTTAAAAGTAATTGTTCCACTACTGCACTGCCTATTATTTTTATTTTATGACAAATAGTTTTTGTGCTTGAAGAACGAAATTTCTTTTACAATTTTGTGGTTAGTCGTAAATATTGCTTTTGACTTTACAAGGTGTAATGCACTTATTTACCTTCCCAATATATTTGCGACAATGCAATACTATCGTCTTACACCTTTAGTTTAATATTCCAGTAATCCTTTGGGTATTTGCCTATCGTTGCTCCATTGCTTGGGTGATTGTCCATACAAGCGTTTAAACTCTCGGCTGAATTGAGATGAGCTCACGTAACCTACATCCATCGCGGCTTCATTCACGTTCATACCACCTACAATTTTCATTGCTGCCGTATTCAACCGCATAGACTTTATAAATTGAATTGGCGACATGCTTGTCGCTTGTTTGAACTTGCGATGGAATACCGCTCGGCTCATGCCTACTTGTGAGGCCATATCTTCTATAGTAACCGTTTCATTTAAACGAGTTGATAAATAGTCGATAGCGCGCGCAATCTCATTGCCTACTCCAAATGCGCGTCTTGCCGATTCGCCAGCCCCCCCTTTCAATATAGCGTAATAGACTTCGCGAAGGCGGCTGTCGCCAAGAACAGCGGTATCCGCTGTATTTTGGCTTAACTGCAATAATCGCATTAGCGCTTCAGCAAAGTCATTGTCCCAATCTGACAATGCAATACTTGGCGGAAACTTAGCCCCTTTTGATTGTCTTTGCATGCCGCAAGCCCGCTCTACTTCCATGGTAAGCTCGGTCATCACACGAGTATCAAGGGAAATGAATACGCCCAACAGTGGATTGTCGGGCGAAGCACTTGGCGTGCCCGCCTCTACAGGCATAGACATGCTGCAGCACATGTATTGGTCAGTGCCATAGACATAAGACTTACCGTCTAATATTGCCTCTTTGGTGCCACTGACAATTGCCACTACGGTAGGCTCGTACACCGCAGGCGCACAACGAACCCCTTCGGTCACTCTGAATAGCTGTACACCTTTAACGCCGGTTTCAAATAGGCCATCTTCGGTAAGCTTACTTTCAATGAGCGTTTTAATTTCTTGTTTGAGCATGATGTTGGCACCAAAAGGCAGACATAAAACAATAATGATACAAATAGGCATACTTTGGCAGATTAAAATGCCATAAATCAGACCACGTGATACTTAGTGTTTATTTTAGCACAAAGAGTTTCACCCCTGATACGGGTAAAGATAACGAGTTGTTCTAACTAACCTGCTCTACTACCGTTTGGCATTGGTGTTTCAGGCATGGCCAAGCAAGGCATTAACTTATCGGCATAGCCAGCTTTTCAAGATCACTGAACTCAATAAGATCTTTAATGGGGGCGTTTTGCATAAGTTCACCTTTAAGCTAGTCAATGTTAATAACTATATTAGTAAACTGGGAAAGTAACAGAAAAAGTAGCTAGCTACATATTTGAATGGTAAAGAATAAGCTGACTTCCTGCTAAGGCAGCAGGAAGTCAGAATGCTTATTTAATAACTTTTAAGGTAGGCTTTCCCTTTTTAGGGGGAACGGGTGCATCTGTATTATCAGACGCGTCGACGTCTTCAATAGATGCAGGCCCAGTGGCTTGAGGTTCAGATGGCTTACTTGTTTTGGCCATCTCCTCTTCGGTAGCAAATACAGTACCGGCGCCATTTTCACGAGCATAAATCGCCATAATGGCTTCGCTAGGCATACTTAATCTTCTTGGTTGGCCACCAAAACGAGCTTGAAAAGAAAGCCCGGTTAGATCCAATGAGAAGTTCACACACGCACTAGGCGACACGTTTAAAACGATTTGCCCGTCCTTAACAAACTCTAAAGGCACTTCCACCATTTCATTAGTTGCATCAACAACAATGTATGGGGTGAGATCGTTGTCCACTATCCATTCGTAAAAGGCCCTTAATAGGTAGGGCTGATTAGACGTCATAGATGTCATAGTGGGTTGTGGATCTCGCGCTCTTGATCGGTTAGCGATGCTTTAAATGAACTGCGAGAGAAGATACGGTTCATATATGCATTAATTTCTTTACTACCTGCGCCATTAAGCTCAATACCTAAAGCAGGTAAGCGCCATAATAACGGAGCAAGATAACAATCAACTAAGCTGAATTCTTCGCTCATGAAGTAAGGCAATTCACCAAATACAGGTGCTAATGCAAGTAGCGCTTCACGTAAGTCGTTACGCGCAGCTTCAACGTTACCTTCACCACGGAAGATACGAGCTGCTAACGAATACCAGTCTTGCTCGATGCGGTGCATCATAAGACGGCTTTGACCACGAGATACCGGATAAACTGGCATAAGTGGTGGATGCGGGAAACGCTCATCAAGGTATTCCATGATGATATGCGATTTATAAAGCACCAGTTCACGATCAACAAGAGTTGGAACGGTTCCGTAAGGGTTTAACTCCAACAGATCCTCTGACAGATTGCTAGGATCTGTGTAGCTTATTTCAACACCCACACCTTTTTCTGCCAACACAATACGCACCTGATGGCTGTAAATATCAATTGTGTCAGAGAACAACGTCATAATAGAACGTTTATTCGCGGCTACGGCCATTCAATTTCCTCCGTCGAGAAACTAGTTATGCCCGCTAAATCGGGCGAAATTCAAATACTAAAAAAGGGGGCGAGAAGCCCCCTTTGCTATTATACATAATTCTGTGCGATTAGTGCACTTCTCGCCAGTATTCTTTCTTCAGCAAGTAAACAAATACAAACAGTACGGCAATGAAGATAAGAACCCATTTACCAATACGGTGTGAATCTAGCTTAGCTGGCTCACCAGTATACTCTAAGAAGTTAACAATATCGGCAACGGCTTGGTCGTACTCATCTGGAGACATTGAACCTGTACCATCAGATTTAATGCCAACATATTGCTCAACCATTTCGCCATCTACCATAACTTCTTCGTGCATTTCAGTTGGTGTACCTTGCAAAGGTTGAAGCACATGCGGCATACCCACTTCTGGGAATACTTTGTTGTTCACACCAAATGGACGGCTCTCATCTACGTAGAAAGAACGCAGGTAAGTATAAATCCAATCTTCACCACGAACACGAGCTACTAGCGTTAAGTCTGGTGGCGCAGCACCAAACCAACCTGCCGCTGCATCTTCAGGCATTGCACGAGTAATATAATCAGCAACCTTCTCGCCAGTGAACTGAAGGTTTTCAGTTCCTAGCTCGTCCGGAATACCTAAATCGGCAAACGTACGCTGATAGCGCTGATACTTCATTGAGTGACAGCCTAAGCAGTAGTTCATGAACAACTGCGCACCACGTTGCAACGAGGCCTTGTCGGTCAGGTCGATAGGTGCCTTATCAAGATGCACACTACCACCAGCGGCTAACGCTACACCCGGTAGAAAAAATGCTAAAAAGCACATCAATTTTTTCATTAGGCAATCCTCTCTGGTACAGGCTTAGTTTTCTCGTTACGGCTGTATAGGAACAACAACACGAAGAAACCAAAGTACATAACAGTCGCGATTTGCGACGCAACAATCTTCCAGTTTTCTTGAGGTGTAGCACCTAAGTAACCTAAGAAAACGAACACAATTGCGAACACAATAAGGTTTACTGTGTGTAAACCACAACGATAGCGCCACGATTTAACACGGCCGCGATCTATCCATGGTAAAGCGAACAGGGCTGCAATAGCACCAAACATAGCAAGTACACCAATTAGCTTATCAGGTACGGCCTTAAGAATGGCGTAGAACGGCGTGAAGTACCAAACAGGGAAGATATGTTCAGGTGTTTTCAACGGGTTCGCAATTTCAAAGTTAGGATGCTCAAGGAACTTGCCGCCCATTTCAGGTGCGAAGAACAAGATATACGTGAACAAGGCTAAGAAAATACAGAATGCTACCAAGTCTTTCAGCACCATGTGCGGGAAGAATGGCAAGATGTCATCAGCGATATCATACTTGCTAGTGTAGTACTCATGAATCTTAAACTTGGTTTTTTCAGACTCAGGTAACGAGCCTTTCTTGTGCTTAATGGCGATACCGTCTGGGTTGTTTGAACCCACTTCGTGTAGCGCAATAATGTGTAAGAACACCAAAATAACAATAACCAATGGCAAGGCAATAACGTGCAATGCGAAGAATCGGTTAAGGGTAGCGCCCGAAATTACATAATCACCTTGTAGCCAGATAACTAGGTCTGGACCTACAACTGGAATCGCACCAAATAGCGATACAATTACCTGTGCACCCCAGTAAGACATTTGTCCCCAAGGCAATACATAGCCCATGAAGGCTTCAGCCATTAGCGCAAGGTAGATAAACATACCGAACACCCAAAGCAATTCACGAGGCTTTTGATAAGAACCGTAAATCATGCCACGGAACATATGCAGATATACCACAATGAAGAACGCTGAAGCGCCAGTACTGTGCATATAACGGATGATCCATCCGTAATCAATTTCACGCATGATGTATTCAACAGACGCGAACGCACCTTCAGAAGTCGGTACGAAGTTCATTGTTAACCAGATTCCAGTAATAATTTGGTTAACTAAAACGATGGTAGCCAAGAATCCAAACACGTACCAAAAGTTCATGTTTTTAGGGGCTGGGTATTGGATGGCGTGCATATTCGCCACACGCATAATTGGAATACGCGCTTCAATCCACTCTAAAAAAGCATTCATATTACACAGCCTCCGCTTCTGAGCCGAGGATGATATTTGTATCATCAACGAACTGATAAGGCGGTACAACAAGGTTCAACGGCGCAGGTACGTTTTGGAATACACGACCAGCCATATCAAACTTAGAACCGTGACATGGGCAGAAGAAACCATCTGGAACCCCTTCAACCACTTCTTCGAAAGCGCCATCTTTAAGGTGCTGCGGTGAGCAACCTAGATGCGTACAAATACCTACTAGGATGAGGTACTCTTCTTTCATAGAACGGAAACGGTTCTGGGCAAACGTAGGTTGTTGCTCTGCTTCAGAGTTAGGATCTTTCAGTTTATCTTCGTGAGTGCTCAATTCTTCCAGAATTTCAGGGGTACGACGAACAATCCATACAGGCTTGCTTCGCCACATCACACGCACTAGCTGTCCAGGTTCAATCCCGCTGATATCTACTTCAACGTCAGCACCGGCCGCTTTCGCTTTGGCACTTGGATTCCAGGACGCAATAAAAGGCACTGCCGCTCCAACAACACCTACACCACCAACTACCGACGTGGCAACGGTCAAGAACCGACGACGGGTGTTGTTTTCTGGCTGGTTGTCATTGTGTGCAGACTCTGTTGCATCTACAGATACATTGCTCATCCACATTTCTCCAGGTTCGGATAATTATGATGTATAACCCTAACTTTTACTGGTTTTATCACGTTAGGATCGCCCATCATATGGCTTGTCATGAAGTTAACTCGAAGGCACTTATGTGCTCATTCGAGAATTCACTAAAGTTTCGTCAAATTTCGACCGCAAATGATAAAAGAAAAGCCCTTATAAACACAAGGTTTTACTGGTATTTAAGCAATAAATTAATCTGGGGTCATTGTTAAGAATTAGTGAGTGATTGGAATAAAATCAAGAATTTGACCGAAATTCGGCCAAATCTCTTAGTTATATTACAAGATTGTTATAAACCTTTGATGCTGTAGTACGAAAATATTCTACTTCCGATAATCAAGTGCTGGCGCTCTCTGCCCAAGCATGGATTCATAGTTCAACGTACTTTTTCGTTGCTGAAACTCTTGCTTCGCTTTACTAATATTTTTAGGTTCAGCAAAAAGGGATATAGCGGTTTGCGTGATAACTTCACTGGCCAAGTACATACCTTTGTAACCAATATCAGTACCACTCATTGCTGATGCCTGCCAAGTATGAGGTGGAGTACCTTTTACCCAAGTGGCGCTAGATACTCCCACGGTAGGCACTTGCCAACTCACATCACCAACATCAGTTGATGCCGACCAGACAGTAATCTTTTCATCGAAGGGCTCCGGAGTGCTGTGAGCATTGTGGTTAAAGACCTGCTCGCGGGTGCGACTTATTTCGCTAGCAAACTGTTGCTCGCTTTTAGTCAAAATAATCGGAGGTGCGGCGTCAATGTGCTTGTGCATTAATTTTGATAAGGTCACATTAGGTAATACATTCCACACCCCACCTGTGACTTCCCAATCAACACGGGTTTCAGTGCCAAGTGCTGC
>MDTG01424776.1_pt1 | contig 12762 bp, 13 predicted proteins | sample 811421 | NCBI WGS metagenome assembly MDTG01 (sample SAMN05326645, study PRJNA326480) | marine metagenome | isolation source: seawater | place: Pacific Ocean: South East | collected 2011 | reverse complement strand
TGATTTTACTTATAGGGCATATCACGATTCAGCTTTAATTATTTTTGAGGGTCATTTTAAGAGAAATTATATACATGTTAAAGATGTCGTTAGAGCATTTATACATGCTTTAACTAATTTAGATAAAATGAAATCAGAAATTTACAATGTCGGATTAAGTGAAGCGAATCTATCAAAAAAAGAATTGTGCGAAGAAATAAAAAAACATATTCCTAATTTTACATATGTAGAGGAAAAAATTAAAAAAGATCCAGATCAAAGAAATTATATTGTTTCAAACGAAAAAATTGAGAAAAGTGGTTTTATTCCGAAGTATTCATTGTCAGATGGAATTAAAGAATTAATTAAAGGTTACTCGATGATTAAAAATCAAAATTTTGGTAATTTTTAATGTCATTCAAATGTAGAGTGTGTCAATCAAAGAAACTTAAAAGTATATTAAATCTCGGTTTGCAACCTTGGGGAAACGATTTTATCCAAATAGCAGAAAATAGAAGGAGTGATTTATATCCACTTAATTTTGTTATTTGCGAAATTTGTATGACAAGTCAAATAGATTATACAATACCAAAAGAAAAAATGTTTATTGATCACTCTTATATGTCTGGAACAACCAAAACACTTAAAAATCATTTTAAAGAAGTGGGTAAGGAAATATTGACACAAAATAAAATTAATAAAAATGATTATATTTTGGATATAGGTGGTAATGACGGAACTTTTCTAGAATTTTTTAAAGAAAAGAATGTTAATGTTTTAAATGTTGACTCAGGAAAAGCTCAATCTGATTTATCAAATAAAAATGGTATTGAATGTATAAATGATTTTTTTAATGAACAACTCTCAAATAAAATTCTTTCCAAAAAAGGAAAAGCAAAAGTTATACATGGATCTGGAATTTTTTTTCATTTAGAGGAATTAAAAAGTGTTTTTAAAGGTATTAAAAATTTACTAAATGATGATGGCTCTCTAGTAGCAGAATTTATATATCTTCCAAGTATGATAAAAAATTTGGCATTTGATCAAATATATCATGAACATCTTTTATATTATAGTTTGACTTCTTTTCAAAAATTACTTGATCAATTTCAATTAGAAATTGTATCAGCAAAACTTTTCGATATACACGGAGGTAGTTGTGTAGCTCATATAAAGCATAAAAATAAATCCGATCTAGATGATAGTATTAAAAATCTCTTAAAAATAGAAAAAGAGGAAGGCTTTTTAGATTTTAAAGTTTATCAAGATTTTGGAAATAAAGTTAAAGATTTAAAAATCCAAATTACTGATTTAATTAAAAATCTTAACATACAAAAAAAAAAAATTTATGCTTTAGGAGCTCCAGTTAAAGGAACTACGTTATTAAACTATTTTGAATTAAATGAAAAAAATTTAGAGTGTGCTGTTGAGATAAATAAACATAAATTTAATACTTTTTATCCTGGAACAAAAATACCAGTTCTTAATCAAGATAACGTTGAGGATCCAGATTATTATTTATTTTTATCTTGGAATTTTAAGGATGAGATAATTTCTAAAATGACAAATTATGTTGATAAAGGTGGTAAATTTATAGTACCCTTTCCAAAAATAGAAATAATTTAGTATAAAATGAAAGTTTTATTTAACACTTCTTATAAAAAAAATTTTAAAAAAACTCTAAAAAATACTGTATTTCACCAGACAGACAAAATACCATTATTTTTAAAAAATAAATTATTTAAAAAAATTTTTACTTTTACTTATAAAATTTTATACAAGAGAAGAAGTCAACAGTTAACAGAATCTATCATAGGACTTAGAAATTACCTTTATCACCTTGAGAAAAAAAGAGATTTAGAAATTAATGATCTTAGATCTTTAATAATAAATAATCCTTTAAATGTTGAGTCAAAAAATAACATCGTTGTTGAAACAGATTATAAAGTTGCTGAAGACTCGCCTGACCATTTAAATCCTACAGGTACTAAGGAGGATGATACTAGATGTCCTGCATTTGCAACAAAAATAAATAATTTTTTTGGTAAAAAAATTAACTATTTGGATCTCGGTTGTTCGAGTGGTGGCTTAGTTTACGATTTTATTGAAAGACAAAATTTTGGAGTTGGTATTGAAGGGTCAGACTTTTCTAAAAATGCTCAAAGAAGTTTCTGGAAAATTATTCCAAATAATTTATTTACAGCTGATATAACAAAAAAATTTGAAGTTAAAAAAGATGGTAAATCTGTTAAGTTTGATTGTATATCTTCATTTGAAGTTATGGAGCACATTGAAACTAAAGACCTAGATCAAGTTATGAAAAATGTAGATTATCATTTAAATGAAAATGGAATTTTTTTAGGATCTATTGGCACTGCAGTATCTTTTTCCTCAAATGGTGTTCCACTGCATTTAACTGTATGGGAGCCTGAAAAATGGATGGAATATTTAACAAAATATTTTGATGTTTGTAATGATATAGGCTTTAGTTTTGATGAATTTCCTAGGGGTACTGGAAATGGCTATATGGATCCTGATTTTAGAACATCTCCAATTGGTTTTCATTTTTTTCTTAAAAAAAAAAAAAATATTAATTAGTGAATATTATAAAAAATAAAATAATTTTCCTTACTGGCGGAACTGGGTCGTTTGGCAAGGCTTTTACTAAAAAAATATTAAAATTAAACCCAAAAAAATTAATTATCTTTTCGAGAGATGAGTCAAAACAATGGGATATGAGAAATGAATATAGTAATGTTTCAAATTTAAAATTTGTAATAGGGGATATAAGAGATAAATCTAGAATTAAATCTACTTTAAGTGAGGATGTAGATTACGTAGTCCATGCCGCAGCAACAAAAATAGTTCCAACTGCTGAAACAAATCCAGAAGAATGTGTAAAAACAAATATTATTGGCACATCAAATTTAATTGATGCATGCAAATCTAAAAAAATTAAAAAAATTGTTGGTTTGTCAACTGACAAAGCATGTAATCCAATAAACTTATATGGAGCAACCAAATTGGCTGCAGATAAATTATTTATATCAGCAAATAATTTTGATGAAAAGAATTACCCTAAGTTTTCTGTAGTTAGATATGGAAATGTTATAGGTTCAAGAGGATCTGTAATTCCTTTTTTTAAAAAGATAAATGAGGAAAAAGGTTTTATTCCAATAACAGATAAGAGAATGACACGCTTTATTATTTCACTTAATGAAGCTGTAGAATTTGTAATATTTGCATTAAATAAAATGTATGGTGGAGAAATTTTTGTAAAAAAAATTCCATCTATGAATATTGTTGATATTGCAAAATCAATTAAATCATCTCCCACAATAAAGTATATAGGCATAAGACCTGGGGAGAAACTTCATGAGCAAATGATAAGTGAAGATGATTCTTTTGCTACGTATGAATTTAAAAATTATTTTAAAATTATATCGCCAATAGTACCTTCTAAAACAAAAAAGGCTATTACTAAAGGTTCATTTAAGGTTAAAGAAAATTTTATTTATAGATCTAATTTAAATAAAAACTGGCTTAAATTTAATCAACTTAGAAATTGGATTAAAAAAAATCCAGACTATTTTTAAAATTGAAAAAAATACTTTTAACGGGTGCAACAGGATTACTAGGAATAAATTTTTATTTACTAAATAAAACATTTAAGATTAAACCTTTAATTCACAAAAGATCAATAAAACTCAAAAACTCCAATAAAGTAAATTTACTAAATATTGAAAAATTAAAAATTATAATTAATCAATTTAAACCAAATATAATTCTTCATACAGCAGCTTTAACAGATATAGATAAATGTGAAAAAAATAAAAGTTTTGCAAATGACTTAAATGTTAAAGTAACCGAAAATCTTGCTGAAATTTCAAAACAATATAATTCAAAGTTAGTATTCATATCAACAGATCATCTTTATAAAAAAAAAAAACATTATTTTAAAGAAAATGAAAATACATCTCCTGTAAATTATTATGCAAAAACTAAAAAAAAAGCTGAAGACATTATAAAAAAAAAATTAAAAAATTATCTTATAATCAGAACTAATTTTTTTGGATGGGGAACAAAATATAGAAAATCATTCTCAGATATAATTATTCAAAAATTGGAAAAAAAAAAAACAATAAGTTTGTTTGATGATGTCTATTTTAATCCAGTAAGTATACCCTTTTTATGTAAGATAATAAAAAATTTAATATTAGAAAATAAAAAAGGGGTCTTTAATGTTTCTTCCAATTTGTCAATTACTAAATATCATTTTGGTATAATGATTGCAAAAGTTTTTGATTTAAACACCAAACTCATAAAGCCAATCAAATTAATTGATAAAAAAATAACCAAAAGATCTTATTTTATGAGTTTATCTAATAAAAAATTGATCAGAACTTTAAAAATATCATCAAATCAATTAAGCATTTCTAAACAATTAAAAAATTTAAAAAAATACAAATTAAATATATTGAACTCTTTGCGTTGATTATGGAAAAACTAATAGTTATAGGCTCTGGCGGTCACGCTGCTTCTTGTATAGATGTAATTGAATCTACCAAAAAATATAAAATTATTGGATTACTGTGCGATAAAAAAAAAATAGGCGTAAAGATACAAGGATATAAAATAATTGGAAGATTAAAAGATTTAAAAAAATTTAAAAAAAAAAGTAAAAATGTATTTATCGCAATTGGTCAAATAAGTTCACCAAAGGTACGTATAGAAATCTTCAATCTTTGTAAAAAATTAAAGTTTAGCTTACCTACTATTGTTTCTAAAAGCGCTATTATTTCAAAGTATTCAAAAATTAATGAGGGAACTATTATTCATCATTTAGCCATTATTAATGCAAACAGTAAAATTGGAAAAAATTGTATTATAAATACGAAAACATTAATTGAGCATGATGTTGTGATAGGTGATAATTGTCATATATCAACAAATGCAACCATCAATGGAAGCTGCATTATAGCAAACAATACTTTTGTTGGTAGCTCTGTAGTAATAAGTAACAATGTATCTGTAATTAAAAAAAAATTTATAAAGTTAGGGTCAGCAGTAAAAAGATCAATTTAACAGATGAAAAATAAGAAAATCCTTATAATAGGTCTTGGCAAAATAGGCCTTAATCATCTTAAGGCAGCAGAGAAGTTTAAAAAAAAAATAGAGATATACGTTTTAGATAAAAAATTAATTGATAAAAAAATTGTAAATAAAAAAATAAATTTAATAAAAAGTTTAAATAATAATCACTCTTATGACCTAGCAATTATCTCAACAAATTCATCTGAAAGATTTAGCTTACTGTTAAAATTAGCAAAAAATAATAATGTTAAGAATATTCTACTTGAAAAGTTTGTGTTTTTTAAGACGGAGCAATTTTTAAAGATTTTTCAAACACTTAAAAAAAAGAAAATTAATGTCTGGGTTAACTGTTTAAGACGTGAAATATCAATTTTTCATAAAATTAAAAAAAAAATTAAAGGTGAATTTGTATTGACTTATAAATCTAAAAATTGGGGTTTAGGATGTAATTCAATTCATTTTTTAGATTTATTTTGTTTTTTATCAAATTCAACAAAAATTATAATAAATCGATCTAATCTCTACAAGAAAATTTATAAATCTAGAAGAAAAGGTTATATGGAATTTAAAGGACTAATTGAATTTAAGATTAGGAATTCTAAACTATTAATTCAAGATGATAATATAAACAACAATAAGGTATTTAAAATTACTACAAATAACAAAGTATTTTCTTTTAACAATAAAGAAAATGTTATGACTGAATTAAATATTAAAAATAAGAGTGTAAAAAAATATAAATGTGAAGAGCCAAAAGTAAGTTTAATCAGCTACAATATAATGGATAAAATATTTAAAAAAAAAAAATTAAATTTAGCAACTTTAAAAGAGTCTTTCTTACATCATAAAAGTCTAATAGATATTTTTTCTTCTCATTTAAAAAGAATTAATCATAAAAAAAAATTAAAAATCACTTAAGAACAAATGTTAAAAAAAAGAATTATAGCAAAGTTAGAAATAAAAGGCCCAAATTTAGTTAAGGGTGTTAACTTAGAAGGGCTTAGAGTACTTGGTAAACCAGAATTTTTTTCTGAAAATTACTATAAAAATGGAATTAATGAATTATTTTACCAAGACGTAGTAGCATCTTTGTATGGTAAAAATGCATTATATGAAACCATATCCAAAACAGCAAAAAAAATCTTTATACCTTTGATAGTAGGTGGAGGTATACGTAAAATTTCTGATATTAACAAAATATTAAGAGCAGGAGCCGATAAGGTTTCAATTAATTCGCAAGCTTTTAAGGATCCAAATTTAATTTATGAAGCAGTAAGAATATTTGGTAAATCAACTATTGTAGCAAATGTTGAGCTATTAAAAAAAAATAACAAATACTTCTGTTATTACAACAATGGAAGAACTCCTGCGAACATTGAGTCAATTGAATGGATTATGAAGTTGCAAAAAATAGGTGTGGGTGAAATTATTGCAACTTTTATTGATTTTGATGGAACAGGAAATGGTTTTGATTTTGACTATATAAAATTTTTAAAAAAAAAATTAACAATACCTTTAGTAGTTAGTGGTGGTGCTGGAAGTTTAATTCAAGTTACTAAACTTTTTAAAAAAACTAATATTTCCGGTATAGCATTAGGCTCCTTTTTGCACTACAATTTGATACAAGGAAAAAAATTTTCAAAAAATGAATTTAAAGACGAAGGAAATATAGACTTTATAACAACAAATAACTTTAATTTTAAAAAATTTGAAAATAAATCTGTAAGTAGCATATTAAAAAAATTAAATAAGATTTAAAAAATGGATGTATCAATAATTGACTCTGAAACTTGTAATCTTTTCAGTATACAAAACGCATTAGAAAATATTGGTGCTAAAACTAGTGTGGTATCATCACATCGAGACTTGAGCAATTTTAACGCCCTAGTTCTTCCTGGGGTTGGATCTTATAAAGAAGCAATGAAAAATTTAAAAAAAAAAAAATTAATAAATCCAATTTTACAACATATCAATTCTGGCAAAAGGTTTTTAGGAATTTGTCTCGGTTTTCAGCTATTATTTGAAAGCAGCGAAGAGTTTGGCAATTCCAAGGGGCTTGGAGTTTTAAAAGGGAAAATAAAATCATTTGAAAAAAAAATAAGTTCAGTACCTCATGTTGGGTGGAATATCGCAACTTTTAAAAAAAAAAATATCTTTGTTAAAAAAAAAGAGTTGTTTTATTTTGTGCACTCATTTTATGTAGAACCTAAAGACAAAAAAGTAGTTTATTCTACAACTAATGTGGATGGATTTAATTTTTGTTCTTCAATAGTTTATAAAAATATTTTTGGGTGTCAATTTCACCCTGAAAAAAGTGGAAAGATAGGTTTAAAATTTTTAAAAAAATTTATGGAAATCAAGTGCTAGACAAACAAATAAAAAATATACCTAAAAAGGTAATTTGGTGTAAGAATTGTTGTATTTCAAACCAGAGACCAAGAATAATTTTTGGCAAAAATCAAATTTGTTCAGCATGCCAATATGCTAATTATAAAAATACAATTAATTGGAAAAAGAGAGAAGATGAATTATTAAGATTACTAGACAGGCATAGAAGTAAAAATTCAAAATGGGATGTAATTGTACCAAGCAGTGGTGGAAAAGACTCAGGTTTTGTAGCACATCAATTAAAATACAAGTATGGTATGAATCCAATTACCATTACATGGTCACCACTTCAGTACACAGAGATTGGAAAATATAACTTTGACTCTTTAATTAATTCTGGTATTTCAAATTTTTTATATACCCCCAATGGTAAATTGCAAAAAAAGTTAGCAAGGTTATGTTTTGAGGAATTGGGAGATGCATTCCATGTTTTTGTATTAGGTCAAGTGAATTTCCCTTTTCATATGGCTTTAAAATTAGATATCAGTCTAGTTTTTTATGGAGAGAATGGAGAATTGGAATATGCAGGTGATCCTAAATTTAAAGATAGACCATTTAAGCCAATGTCTGAATGGACAAATCAACATTTTAAAGGAGTAAAATTTACAGATTTAATTAATTATGGTTTAAAAAATAAAAAATATTTATCAAGAAATGATTTAATAGATGGAGACTTAGAATATTATAAAATACCTAATTTAAGGAGTTTAAAAAAAGCAGGTATTAAAGGTAAACATTTTTTTTCTTATTATAAAAAATGGACTCCCCAAGAAAATTTTTACTATTGTGTAGAAAATACTGGTTTTCGACCTAACGATGAAAGAACAGAGGGAACTTACTCAAAATACTCGAGTTTAGACGATAAGATGGATGGATTTCACTACTTTATGAGATATATAAAATTTGGACTTGGGAGATGTTCAGAAGAAGCCTCTCATGAAGTTAGGGATAATCATATAACTAGAGAAGAAGGTATTAAATTAATGATGAAATATGAGGGAGAATTTCCAAAAAAATATTTTCAAGATTTTTTAGAATATCTAAATATAAGCGAAAAGGATTTCTGGCGGATAGTAGACAAATGGAGACCAAAACACCTGTGGCACAAGAAAAATAATAAGTGGAAATTTAAAGAAATAATTAAATGATTAAAAAAATACTAAATTCAAAATCACAGAATTATTTTTGCACTATAGCAATTGGAAAGTCATACGAAAAAAATTTTAAAAATTACACATTAGTTTTTTTTAAAGAATATTGTAAAAAAAATGATATTGGACTTATTTTAATTACTAAAGATTTGATTAAAAAAAACTCAGAATATTGGAAAAAACCTGAATGGCAAAAACTATTGGCTCCAAAATTAATTTTAAAAAAGTTTAAAAGGATTAAAAACATATGCATGATAGATACTGATATTCTTATAAATACTTCTTCTCCCAATATTTTTAAATTCCATAAAAAAAACACAATAAGTGTGGTTTCTATTAGAAACTATATGCCTTATAAGTGGGATGACACAACAAGAAGAATAGCCTTTTTAAGAAAAAAATATTATTCAAAATCATACCCTCTTGATTCTGCTTTAAACATTTCTACAAAAAATTTGTACAAATATCATAAACTAAGTCCTCAAAAAGATGAATTTTGCGCAGGTGTTTATATAATTCCTAAAGTTCATTTTGAAAAGTTCTATAAATTTTTTTTTGTATTCAAAAAAAATATCAAAACAATAACTAATGGTGGGGAGCAAACACATTTTAACCACTTTGTTCAAAAAAATTTTAAAATTAATTTACTTGATTATAGATTTCAAGCTCAATGGGTTTTTGAAATGTCTAATTATTATCCTTTTTTATATTCCAAAAAATATAGAAAAAATAATGATTTGATTTCTGCTTGTATAGATAGCTCATTGATGAATAATTACTTTCTTCATTTCGCTGGAAGTTGGTATGAAGGTGATATGTGGAAACAAAAAAGAAAAAAAAATTTTTTTGGATATAACCATTATTTAAAATTCAATGAATATAAAAAAATTAAATTAAAAGGAATACCCATGGGAAGAATTCTTCCTCAAAAGAAATAATGCTTTTATATTCAAATATTTATTTAACAATATTTTATTCTACAATTATTATTTTTTTGAATTTTTACATATTCAAAAGTGTTTCAAAGTATTTACTAATTGATATTAATATTGCTAAAATTATTTTTTTTAATCATCTAATTTTTTCAATAATTTTTTTTTTAAATGATTTTTTTTCTTTATTCAATCTTACACCAGGATCTGACTCGCTAAGCTTTTATTTAAATACCGAACAAAAAATTTTATTTGAAAAAATTTCATTCTACCCAGGGCATAATTTTTTATATTATTTAACTTTCGTCTTAAAAAAATTATTTCTTGATTTTTTTTCTATGAACCTTTTATTTGGATTTTTAGGATCACTATCAATTTTGATATTTTATGGATCTGTATCGAAATATATACTTAGTAAATTAGATAAATTTGCAGTATTGATTTTTATTTTACTACCCTCTTATAATTTTTGGACTTCTGGGATTTCAAAGGACGTATTGACCGCGCTAGCTTTGTCTTTGATACTGTTATCTTTCACTAAAAATAATTTTAAATTTTTAATTTTTTCTATTATTTTGCTTTTTTTTGTTAGGGTGCATCTTGCTTTATTAGTGATTTTATCTTTGTTTGTATCTTTTAGTTTGCTCTCAATCATGGCAATGTTTTCAAAAAAAGAAATTTATTTATTTAATTTTAATTTTAAAAAAAAATATTTATTATTATTTTTTTCTTTTTTGTTAATTTTAGTTTCATTCATTATTAAGAAATTTTTTTATAGTAATTTTTTAAATTTAATACCAACAATAGATCATTTCCAAAATATGTATCCTGGTCATAACTTTATCGAGTCTACTTTATTTCCTATAAGAGTATTGGAATATTTAACCAGACCTTATTTATGGGAAGGAAATAATTTTCTAATAAAAATTTTATCTTTGGAAAATATCCTAATCATATCTTTGTTAATATTTTTTGCTGTAAGCGCTATTAGAAAATTTAGCAAAAGTATTAAATTTAAATTTTATGACCTGAAATTATTTTTATTGATAGGAATTATCTTAATAATGATATTTCAGATAACTTTAACTTCTAACGTTGGAATTGCTATGAGGCAAAAATGGACATTTGTACCTGGATTAATTTTTATTTTTATTTACTGTAAGTTTTATTTCATTTCGAAAAAACTCTAAAGTGACAAAAAAAAGTAAGTAAATTGAAAAAAATAAAATTAAAAATATAAAAATTAATAATTTTTTTATTTCTATTTCTTTAATATAATTAATTTCTTTAATTAAATTTGATAATTCATTTGTATTTTTTAAATTTAAAAGAATTTTTTTAACATTTTCATTGCATTCCCCATCTATTGAACTTGTGGCTATTATATCATGTGAAAATCTAAAATAATGATTTATTTCATGATTTTTTTTATCAATTTGATTTAACAAATTGAATTTAAGGTTTTTGGAAAAATGATTTTCAATATAATTTAAATTATAACTATATTGTATTGAAGAAATACATAGATCAGATTTATTTATTTTTATAGATAGAAATAAAACAGTTGTAATTAGAATTATTGAGATAAATATCTGAAAAATAAATTTTTTATTTTTAATTATCAATTTCTTATTTGTTATTTATATTTATAATGATGTATACATATTAAATGATAAATAAAAACAGAAGAATTATATATTTAATTGGAGGATCTGGTTTAATTGGCAACCAAATACTTAAACTACTTGCAAAAAAATATAAAATAATCAATTTTGATATTAAAAAAAAAGGTATTAATTTTGAATATTTTAATTGTTCAGATACTAGCAAAATAAATATTAAATTTACTAAATATTTTAAGAAATATGGTGCACCACATATATTAATTAATTGTTCATATCCTACTGAGGGAGAGTGGATAAAAAATGATTTTCAAAATCTGGAGTCAAATAGAATTAAAGATAATTTAGAAAGCCATTTACTAAGTTATACAATGATTGCTGATTGTGTTGCAAAAAAAATGGCTCAAAAAAAAATTTCTGGTAAAATAATTTTATTCAGCTCTATTTACGGTTTTTTAGGTCAAAATAAAAACAATTATCATGGTACAAAAATAAAAGAAAACGTAACTTATAGTCTAATAAAAGGTGGTATATTGAGTCTGGTGAAGCAAATGGCCTCTTTTTATGGCAAGCATAATATTCAAATTAATGCAGTTTCACCTGGTGCTGTAAGAGGTCATATAAAAGGTTCAAAGCAAAAACAAGACAAAATTTTTGTAAAAAATTTTTCAAAGAATACACCTTTGGGAAGATTAGCTAAACCTGAAGAGATCAGTCACTTAGTTAATTTTTTATCCTCAGAAGAATGTAGTTATATTACAGGGCAAAATATTGTAATTGATGGTGGTTATTCAATAATATAGGTGACTTAGATGTTAGGCTTTTGTTTTTAAATTAGGTGGATTTATGAAAATTACAATCATTGCAGAAATAGGTGTTAATCATAATGGTAGAATTTCTCAAGCAAAAAAAATTATTTTAGCTGCAAAAAAAATTGGAGTTAAAATTGTAAAGTTTCAATTTTATAGAGCTGAAAAATTAGTTCTTCCGTTTTCTCCAATGGCAAAATATCAAATTAAGAATTATTCAAAAAAAAAGAAAAATTCTGATCAATTAATGATGTTGAAGAAATTTGAATTCAGTCCTGAGCAACATATAGAGCTTTCGAAATTTTGCACTAAAAATAAAATTGAATATTGTTGTAGCTTATTTCATGAAGATGATGTTTCTTATGTTAAAAAATTAAAATTAAAAAGAATTAAAATTCCATCTGGAGAAATCAATAATTTTTTTCTTTTAAAAAAAATAGCTAAGCTTAATAAAAAAATTATTATATCTACAGGTATGACAAATGATCATGACATAAACAGAGCTATTAAATTTCTAGTTAAGAATGGTCAAGATAAAAATAAAATAACATTATTACATTGCTCCTCTGCATATCCTACACCAATGAAGAATTTGAATTTAAACTCAATACCTTATTTAAAAAAAAAATACAAAATTTCAGTAGGATATTCTGATCACTCTAAAGAGGTAATAACTCCAATCCTTGCTATAGCTAAAGGAGCTGAAGTTATTGAAAAACATATTACATTGTCTAACAAATTAGTTGGACCCGATCATAAAGCTAGCTTAAATATTAAAGATTTTAGA
>MDTG01285510.1_pt1 | contig 12762 bp, 14 predicted proteins | sample 811421 | NCBI WGS metagenome assembly MDTG01 (sample SAMN05326645, study PRJNA326480) | marine metagenome | isolation source: seawater | place: Pacific Ocean: South East | collected 2011 | reverse complement strand
GGTCACCCATTCTTACATTAAATTCAATAAGTTTTGGCTCGTTTTTGTAAATCATTAAACCGATATACAAAAAACCAGAGTAATAATTGTTTTTGCTTTTTAATGCTTTAATTGTTGGATGAATTATTTTATGAATAATTTTTTTTTCAAGTTTTTTATTTATTATGGGTGATGGAGAATATGCTCCCATTCCGCCAGTATTAGGACCAGTCTCTTTCTCTCCAACCTTTTTATGATCCTGAGCGGTCCCAATAAATGAAAAATTTTTTTTATCAGCCACAATAAAGTAACTCAGCTCTTCTCCTACTAAAAATTCCTCAAGAACTAGCTTTCTTGAGGATTTAAATTTTCCTTTAAATATTTCTTTTGAAACTTTTAAAACTTCCTTTTCATTTTTACAAATTGTCACTCCTTTACCAGCAGCTAGTCCATCAGCCTTTACTACTATTTTGCTATTATTTTTTTTTATAAAATTTTTTACGTCAGTAATATTTCTACATGTTTTATAATTCGCAGTGGGTATGCTATATTTCTTACAAATTGACTTCATGAAAACCTTTGATCCCTCTAGTTTAGATGCATACTTTGTTGGTCCAAACACTTTAATTTTATTTTTTTTTAAATAATCAACCAACCCTTTTACCAAGGGTTCTTCAGGGCCAACAATGACCATTTTAATATTATGTGCTTTAATTTTTTTTAGCAAAAGTGAAAAATTTAATATATCTAAAGTTAAATTTATCGCTATTGAAGCAGTCCCAGCGTTACCTGGAATGCAATAAATTTTATTAATATGTTTAGACTCTGCAAGTTTTTTACATAAAGCATGTTCTCTTCCACCACTACCTATTAATGCAATATTCATGTAGGATATAATATATTATTTTGAGATGAATAAAACAAAAGCCAAATTAATTTATAAACATAATTCATATGAGGTTGTTGAACCAGGAGATTTTGTGCTTTGCTCCATTTCTAATAAAGAAATTCCTTTGAATGAATTAAATTATTGGAGCGTTGAAAATCAAGAGGCTTATTATTCTCCTAAAGAGGTTCAAGAAAAAATAAAAAAACAAAAAAAAATTAAATAGTTATTTCCATCTATTATGTGTAAGTATCCATTGCGAGGGATCTCTCTTAACCATTTCTTCAATTATCGAGTTTATTTTAGAAGAAATCATTAATTTATTTTTTTCATAATCTTCAGATAAATTATACTTTTGAATTTCTATTGGTGGATAAATTTCCATTTCATAATTATTGTTTTTTCTAAATATATAAATTGGAACAATGTTGCATTTAAATTTAATAGCTAACTGTGCTGGCAAAGTCGAGGTAAGTGCTGGTTTATCAAAAAAAGGAATTCTCTCACCTTCGCTCACACGCTGATCGACCATTAAAGCAACTGATTTTCCATCATTCAAATATTTGATAGTTTTTTTTACTCCAGCTAAGCCTTTTTTTATTTGATTTTTGCAAACATAGCTTCTTCTTATATTTTCCATAATTGGGTTGATAAAGTAATTATTAAGCGGTCTATAAATTGTTGCTAGTTCAATTCCTTTTTTTGTTAATTCCATTGACATAAGTTCAAAATTTGAAAAATGACCTGAAATAAATACAACCTTTTCCTTTTTTGCAACTATCTTTTTTAAATACTCATTACCCCGTATTTTTATATGATTATTATTAAACCTGAATTTCTTCAGGTAAAAATATTCCACAAAAGTTGAAGCGTAATTAATCCACATATTTGATCTTATAATATTTTTTTCTTTTTCAGAAAAATCCTTACTTATTATATGTAAATTATTATCTATAATTACTTTTGATCTGAAAAAATTTCCAAACTTTTTAAATATTAAACTTACTAATGAAATACTAAAATTTTTACCTACTATTTTAATTATAATGATAAAAAAATAAATTACTAAAGCCTGAATAGCATATCTTATAAGTTTCATTTGATATATTTGTCTATTTCGTTTTTAAATAGATCCTCATTTTTAATATTTACATTTATTTTGATAAACTCAATATGCTTTTTAAAGCTATCTGGTAATCTATAATAATCTTTTTCTGTTGTTAAAATATTTAAGTTTTTTTGTTTAGATATATTTAAGATTTCCTCTAAGTCGTTCCTTTTATAATCATAGTGATCTGGAAATTTTAAACTATGAAAAATGTTTATTTCGTTTATTTTTAAAAAATCAAAAAAATTTTCTGGATTTCCAATCCCAGCAAAAGCTAAATAATTTTTCCCTTTTAATTTATTAATATCTTCTGAGAAAAAATCCATATAAAATATTTTAATATCCTTAGACTTAGTGATAATTAATTCTTCTAATTTTTTATTTTCTCCCCCTTTTATTACAGCAATTTGCGCTTTTTTGATTTTATCTAAAGGTTCTCTTAATGGACCTGCTGGTAAAACTTTTTCATTACCAACTCCCTCGTTTGAGTCAAAACAAATTATAGATACATCTTTTTTTATTGACCAATCTTGAAAACCATCATCCATTACAATTAATTCTGCACCTTTTTTCTCTGCTTCTTTGATTGAGTTTTGCCTTTTATTCAAGGATATAAAATTCTGGACGTTTCTCTCAATTAATCTTACTTCGTCTGATTGATATTTATAAAATTTTTTGACTAAATAAGTTCTCCTAATTTTTTTTTCGTATAAATTCACGATATGTATAGAAAGAGGAGTTTTTCCAGTCCCACCCAAATATATGTTACCAACACAAATAATTTTAGTGTTAAATTTAATTTCTTTAGTTACTAAACTAAGCAGCGATAAAAAAATTGTGTAAATTAACGAAATTGGATAAAGAATATAACTGAGAATATTTTTATTTTTCCAAAAAAGAGGTTTATACATTTTCATTAAATAAACTTTTTAATTTTATTAATTGTTTTTATTAATATCTCTTCTCCGTAAATATTTATTGAATTGACAATTAAGTTTTTATTTATTTTTTCTTTATTTTCAAAATCAACAAGCAACATATTTTTAAGCATGTCAGTGCTATTTATTTCAAATGAAATTTTTTTTAATTTTAAAAATTCATATATTTCTTTAAAATTATATACATATTTACCATGATAAATTTTACAACCAAGCTTTGCAGCCTCAATTGGGTTTTGACCCCCGACTTTTTGCAAGTTCTCAAGAAGAGATTTACCAATGAATACACTATCACAATAATTAAAATACTTTCCTAAAACTCCAAAAGAATTGATAATTAAGATATCAATGTTATCATTAATGTTATCATTATCATTTAATATTTGTGCTTTAAGTTTAAGTTTTTCAGAAGACTTTTTGATATAATCAGCATTACTAACATGCCTTGGAATTATTATTGTTAAACAATTACTTCTAACAGATTTTAATTTTATGTGAGTTTCTAAAAAAAAGTGTTCCTCTCCTTTGTGAATACTTGCAGCGCACCAAACTGAATATTTATTAAGAATTTCTATTTTTTTTTTTTCTAAATTTATATTCTTAAATTCTGTTGAATATTTTAAATTTCCTATAAAAGAAATTTTGCTTACTCCTAAATTCAATAAGTTTTTTTTTGATGTTTCACTTGACGGCAAGCACAAGTCAAAAAGATTAAAAATTTTTTTAGAGAAAGCAGGAACAATTTTCCATCTTTTAAAAGTTTTATCTGTTATCCTAGCATTTGCTAGTATTAAAGGGATATTATTTTTCTTTATTTGTAACAAAAAATTTGGCCAAATTTCAGAGTCAACAAATATAGCTAAATTTGGTGACCAGTATTTTAAAAATTTCTTGACTAAGAAAAAATTGTCTAATGGGAAATATCTGTGATGTAAATTTTTTAAATGTGAATATTCTCTTTCTAAAAGATCTGCTGAACTTTTAGTAACTGTTGTTATCAAAAAATTTAAATTTTCATTTTCTTTATTTAATTTTTCAATTACTGGGATAATACTTAAAACTTCTCCAATACTTGCTGCATGTATCCAAATTAATCTTTCTTTTTTTCTTGATATCTGTTTAAAACTTGAGGAAAAAATTTTTTCTTTGTACCTTATAATGTCTTCTTTTCCAATTAACTTTCTTGTAAAAATTATGATTGTAAATACAGGGTACAAGATTGACGATAAAAAAATGTAGAAAATTCTCATTTATCTTATTTAAGTTGTTTTTTATAAAGTGACTTATACTCTTCACAATTATTAATTAGGTAATCATGATTTCCAGAATTAACTATTTTTCCGTTTTTAAGCACAAAAATTATATTTGCTTTATGTATAGTTGATAACCTGTGAGCAATAACTAGAGTTGTTTTGTTTTTTGTTAAATTTATAATTGCATTTTGCACTTTTTCTTCAGACTCTGCATCTAGAGAAGATGTTGCTTCATCAAGCAGAATTATTGGTGAATTTTTAATGAATGCTCTTGCAATTGATATTCTCTGCTTTTGCCCTCCTGAAAGTCTTATACCATTTTCTCCTACTAAAGTTTCATAAGATTTTGGCAACTTATTAATAAAATCATCTGCTGCTGCAAGTTCACATGCTTTTCTAATATCATGTTGAGATGCACTATCATTAGCATAAGAAACGTTTGAAGAAATTGTATTATCAAAAAGAATTATATCTTGGCTTACAAGTGAAATTTGTTTTCTTAGTGATTTCAAAGATAATTCGTAAATGTTTTGTTGATCTATTAGAATCTCACCAGATTGAGGCTCATAAAATCTTGGTAACAAATTCATGATTGTACTTTTTCCTGCTCCGCTGTGACCAACAAATGCTGCCATTGATCCTCCTGGAATTTTGAGATTGATTTCTTTTACCGCTTTATCTTTGGTATTATGATACTTAAAATTAATATTTTTATACTCTATATCGCATTTTTGTAATTTTAAACTTGGTAAACTAGTATCTTCTTTAGTTTCTATTGGTTTATCAATAACATCAAAGACTCTTTTTGCCGCCGCTGCACCCTGATAAGCAACCATGTTTATAGTCGCTAGAGAGCGAATAGGTTGATAGGCTAACATCATTGCAGCCAAAAAAGAGAAAAAATTATTTATTTCTAATTCTCCAGCATTTATTAACTTACCTGCGTAAAAAATAAATCCCGCAATCATGAAACCGGTTAATATTTCCATTATAGGTGTAGCTCTAATCATAACGCTAGTCATTTTAATCTGTTTATCAACCAAGTCATTAATTACATTTTCTGCATTTAAGCTTTCTTTTTTTTCTTTTTGAAAAATTCTTATCATTTTAGCAGCTTTAAAAATTTCAGATAAATATGTTGTAAGCCTTGCAGAAAATTCACCAGCTTGAGAAGTAACTTTACCCAATCTTTTCCCTAAACTTTTTGCAAAAAAAGCCGCTAGCGGCATCATTAGAATTGCAAAAAATGCTAGCTTCCAATTTTGATAAAACATTAAGGAGACTAACAGAACAACGGAAAAACTGTCTTTCATTAAATTTAATACACCAGTACTAACCAAATTTTGAATTTGGTGAGTATCAAACATTACATTTGAAATATATTTACCTGAATGTCTATTTTCTAAGGTTTGAATATCTGAAATGATTATATTCTCAGCTATTTTTTTTTGGATTTCACCTGCAATTTTTTGACCTACCCTTATAATTATTAATCTTGCAAAATAAAGTGAGACGCCTTTTGATGAAAATGCTATAATTATAGCAATAGGGATTAGCCAAGCAAGTTTTTGATTTTGGTCAATAAAAATTTTTTTTACAGCAGGATCTAAAAGCCAAGCTGTTGCAGATGTACTTGCTGCAACAATAATAGATAAGACTAATGATAAGACAATTCTTTTGATATATTTATTGACATACTCAACGTATAATCTTTTTAAAATCTTTTTTAATTCATCCCATTTCATATATTTAAGATATTGCTATAAAAAGTTAAAGATATGAAAAGAAATAAACCTGAAAAATTATTTAACCTAAAAGTCTTCAAACAAGATTTTGGATCGTTGAAATTTATAATCTTTAATTGAAAAAGCAACGATCCAATAAAAAAACAAAAGAAAAATGTAAAAAGATCAAAACTTATTTTTTCAAAAAATATTGAAATAAAACATACTGAAGTTATTGCGTAACATATCGAAACAAACATTTTTATATTTGATTTAAATTTAATTGCGGTAGATTTTATACCAATTATTTCGTCATCAATCATATCCTGTGCTCCATAAATCGTGTCATAGCCTAATGTCCAAAATATGGCTCCAAAATATAAAATCATAATTTCTATTGAAATATCATTGTTTATTGCAGCCCACGCCATTACTGCACCCCAATTAAAAGTAATACCTAAAAATAATTGAGGCCAATATGTAATTCTTTTCATAAATGGATATGAGAACGCTAATAACATAGATCCTAGACCTAAGAATATTGTAAGCGCGTTAAATTGTAATAAAATAAAAAATGCAAAAATACATAACAAACATACATAAAAAAAAGATTTTGCCACGCTAATTTTTTTGGAGGGAATGGGTCTAGATTTAGTTCTAGAAACTTTTAAATCAAGATCTTTGTCTACAATGTCATTAAAAATACATCCTGCACTTCTCATTAGAATTGAACCGCATAAAAATAAAAAAAGGAAAAAAAAATAAGTTTGTAAACTAATAGTAGAGCTATAACCAAAAGTGAGACCCCAAGAGCAGGGCCAGAAAAGAAGCATATAGCCAATTGGTTTATTTAAGCGGGTTAAATCAACAAAAATTTTAATTTTATTCATTAGAATTTCTATTGTAAATATCAAACACAATCTTCATAATCAATTTGATTCGTTATGGATATAGATTATACAGTAACTGCTTTGATGTTTCCGGCTATCCCTCTTATTATGGCTGTTTACAGCAATAGGTTTCATACTTTAAGTGCTTTAATAAGGAAACTTCACGATGAATACGTATTTAAAAAACAAATTCCCCCAGCATGGGAAAAACAATTACACAATTTAAATAGAAGAACAAATTTACTAAAATATACAATGGGTTTTGCTAGCTTCGGTTTTTTGTTTAATATGTTGACAGTTTTTGCTTTATATTTGGGCACTGTTCAATTAGCTAGACTGATATTTGCTGCCTGCTGTATTTGTATGATTGCATCAATTTTTATATTTTTACAAGAAATAAGATTATCAAATCAAGCACTTAAGTTTCATTTAAGCGACATGAAATCTATGAAAGATGATTTTAAATAGTTATTCTTTTAGATCTAAGTTTTTTTTAAAAAGCGAAATGCCCTCTTTAATTTTATTACCGTAAGAAACTTCGAATGAATTAAGTTGCCATCCTGCCATCCTTTTTCGAATCTGATTTAAATTTTCTTTCTTCCATTCAACTGATGTATTGTCTTTTTTCCATATTTTTCTTTCTTCATTCGTTCTCGCACACCCATAGCAATACCCAGTTGTTGGATCAGTTTTGCATATGCTTATACATGGAGATATAATATTGTTTTTCATTACGGAATAATAATGGACGGTCCAAGAATTTTTCTATTTTCAAGATCCTCGTGAGCTTTTTTGGTATCCTCAAGTTTATATTCTTTAAAAATTTTGATTTTAATCTTTCCAAATTTTATTTTTTCGAAAATTTCATCTGCTCCTTCTTGTAATTCTTTTTGACTTGAAAAATAATGCCCAATAGTTGGTCTTGTTAAAAATAGACTTTTTGATTGTATATCTTTTGGAACATTTACTGGATCTAAGGGTCCAGAAGCGTTTCCAAAGCTTACCATCATACCCCTTGGTTTAAGGCAAGAAATCGATCCTTGAAAAGTATTTTTTCCAACTCCATCAAAAACAGCAGGGACTCCCTCGTTATTTGTAAACTGCATTACTTCTTTGGCAAAATCTTTTTTGTTGTAATTTATTACATGTACACAACCATTTTCTTTTGCAATTTTGATTTTTTCGTCTGAGCCAACTGTTCCAATAACTTTTGCACCTATACTAATGGCCCATTGAGCAAAAATTTGCCCAACTCCCCCAGCAGCAGCATGGAATAAAACAGTTTCTCCAGCTTTTAATTTGTAAGTTTTACAAAGCAAATAATTTGTTGTTAATCCTTTTGTCATTAAAGTAGCAGCTAATTTAGGGTTAATGTAATCAGGTAACTTAACCGCAATTTTTGAAGGTATAATTCTTTCTTGTGCATAAGCACCGATCGGCATAGATGCGTAAGCAATATTGTCTCCAATATTTAAGTTTTTTACATTTTCCCCTACTTCGATAACTTTTGCTGAAGCCTCTAGACCTATACCTGATGGTAGAGGTAATTTATAAAGACCAGACCTGTGATAGGTGTCAATGTAATTTAATCCGATTGCAAGATTAGAAATTTTAAGTTCGTCAGCACCTGGCTTACCGATTTTTGTATCCCGCAGTTCTAATACTTCTGGACCACCGTTTCTCTTAATTATTACTGATTTTGGCATTAATATTTAGCAAAAGTGCCGTTATTAAAATCTTGTATAGCTTCAAGTATTTCTTTTTTTGTATTCATTACAAACGGACCACCTCGAGCTATTTCTTCTCCTATTGGTTTTCCAGCAATAAATAAAAATTCACTATTTTTAAGAGACTTAACTTTGAGTTCAGTTCCTTTCTTTAAAAGAATTAAAGTGGAGTTTTTTATTTTTGAGTGATTTTCATCACCAACTTTCAACTCTCCTTTAAGTAAATAAATAAAGGAGTTATGCTCTGATGGAACAGCAGTTTTAAATTCTTTGTCAGAATTTAACTTGATGTGAAAGTATATAGGCTCAACATTATGACCTTTCTCAGGTCCAACAACATTTTGATATTTTCCAGCTATTACTTTTATTGTTTTCTCACTATCCTTGAAAGTTCCAATTTGATCAGGATTTATGAAACTGTATGTAGGTTTATTTTTCTTTAATTTTGCTGGCATATTAATCCAAAGTTGAAATCCAAGCAGTCTTCCTCCTGACATTGCTGGCATTTCTGAATGAATTATGCCTCTCCCAGTTTTCATCCATTGTACTGCTCCCGCAGACATTCTACCTTTTGCTCCAGTGCTATCTTCATGTTCAAATTCACCCTCAAGCATGTAAGTCACTGTTTCGATTCCTCGATGTGGATGAGGAGGAAATCCTGCAATGTAGTCATTTTTGTTATCTGACCCAAATTCGTCTAACATTAAAAATGGATCAATGTAATCAGCCTCAGGTGTGCCTATGCTTCTTTTTAATTTTACTCCGGCACCGTCTGAAGTTTCAATGGCTGGTATTATTTTTTTGATTTCAATTGAAGTCATAAGTTAGGGTATAATATTTTATAAAGTTATTTCAAGCAGTTTGGTAAGATCTTTTATCTCAATCTTTGGTATAAAATCCAAGTTATCAAAAGTGCTGTTACCTCTATTTACCCAGATTGCATTATATCCGTAGTTTCCACCTCCCGAAACATCCCAAGTATTTGCGCTCAAAAAAGTAATATCGCGAGGTTGAATTCCATATTTTTTTACTGGTAAATTATAAACTTTACTATCTGGTTTAAATATTTTAACTGTTTCTACTGAAAAAATATCGTCAAATAAATTATCTAAATTACTACTTATTACTAACTTTTTTAAAAGTGAAGGAGTACCATTTGAAAGGATAGAAAGTTTGTATTTTTTTTCTTTTAATTTTTTTAAAACATTTTGCACTTCAGGATATGGCGAAAGAACTCTGTAAAGATCTAAAAGATCATTTCTCATTTTGATATCAATATTAAAAACTTTTATTGACTTGTCTAAGCTGTCCTCGGTGATTTGCCAAAAATCTACATGTCTCCTCATTAAACTTCTAAGCCAAGTGTATTCAAGTTGAGTTGTTCTCCAATAATTAGCAAAATTTTGCCATTCATTTCCGATTTTATCTTTATGTTTTTCTGCTGCGGAATTTACATCAAACAAAGTTCCGTAAGCATCAAACACTATTGCTTTAATATTCATTATTTTATATTATGCGAACCATCACATAAAGGTTGATCATTAGTTTGCTTGCAAGTACAAAAAAAAATTTTTTTTGATTGATCAGCTTTAAATAAAACTGATTTAAAACCTGTTTCTTTGTGTGATCCATCACAAAAAGGTTGTTTTAAACTTAAACCACATGAACACCAATAATATGATTTACCCTCAACCACATTAATACCAATCGGAGTTTTGCCAGCTATTTTCCCTTTAGTAATCATAAAAGCTCCTTTAATTAATTTTATTTTATTTATAATATAATAATTTATGAACATTAGATTATATCATCCAAACAGTATAGTTGAAAATAAGACAAGTTTGCTTTCAAAAGAGCATACCCATTATTTAGCAAATGTATTAAGAGTCAAACTAGGCTCAAATTTATATCTTTTTAATAAAAACGGTGAATGGAAAAGTGAAATAATTTTTTTAGACAAAAATAGAGTCGAAGTAAAATTTTTAGATAAAGTAAAGGAACCAATTAACATGCATGATGTTCAGCTTGCAATTTGCTTAGTAAAAAAAACCCCACTTGATATTATCTTACAAAAATCAACTGAACTTGGAGTAAGTAAAATTATTCCCTTAATATCAGAAAGGACTGAGGTAAGAGAATTGAATTATGATAGGGCAAAAAAAATAATAATTGAAGCTACTGAACAATCCAATCAACTAAATCCACCCTCAATAGATAAGATAACAAAACTTGATGAATTTTTGAAAAATATTTCCGAAAAAACTAAATTATTGTTCGCAGATATTAACTTTAAAGAAAAAAATGATTGTAGCAATTTAAAAAAAAGCAAATCAATAACAATTCTGATAGGTCCAGAGGGAGACTTTTCTCCAAACGAGAGGAGATTAATCACTTTAAAAGAAAATGTAATTCCTTTTTCTTTATCAAAAAATATATTGCGAACTGATACAGCTGTTATAAGCGCGATTTCATTGGTTAATTTTATTATTAACGAACATTAATTGTCGCATTAATTGAAATTGTCAAATTATGAAAATGGTATATAAAAATCTTATGATTAAATTAGCTTTAGTTTTTTTATTTATCACACAAACAGCTGTTGCTGGGCAACCAAAAGACTGGCAATTAGGTTTTCAAAGTGCAGCCTCAAAAAGTATGAGCGATATCGTAATTTTTCACGATTACATGCTGCTTCCAATCATAACAGCTATAACAGCTTTCGTACTGTTTTTGGTTTTATATGCTTGTGTTAAATTTAGAGCATCAAAAAATAAAGTTGCATCTCAAACTAGTCACAACACGATCATTGAAATTGTTTGGACGCTTGTTCCTTGTTTGATACTTATTGCTATGGCAGTGCCATCCTTCAAAGTTTTGTATTCTCAGGATAAAATTCCTCCCGCAGAAGTGACAGTAAAAGCAATCGGTTACCAATGGTATTGGGGTTACGAGTATCCAGATGAAAATATAATTTTTGACTCATATATGATTGAGGATGAGGATTTAAAACCGGGACAACCAAGATTACTAGCAGTAGACAATGAGGTTGTGGTACCAGTTAATAAAGTTGTCAAAGTTCTAATAACTGCAAACGATGTTCTTCATGCCTGGGCGCTGCCGTCATTCGGAGTCAAACGTGATGCTGTACCAGGAAGAATAAATGAGACATGGTTTAGAGCTGATAGGACAGGAACCTTTTATGGTCAATGTTCTGAACTTTGCGGTATTAAACATGCATTTATGCCAATTACAGTAAAAGTTGTAACACAAGCAGAGTATGAGGATTGGTTAAAAGAAGCAAAAGTAAAATTTGCTAAAAATGTAATTGAAAATAATTTTAAGATTGCTAAAAAAGTAATAGAAGGAGAGATAAAATAATGTCTTCAATTACCGTAGAAACTCACAATCATAACCCTACTGGCTGGAAGAGATGGGCGTACTCGACTAATCACAAAGATATAGGAACAATGTATCTTATATTTGCAATAATCGCAGGTCTTATAGGATCAGCTTTCTCCGTTTTAATGAGAATGGAGTTAATGCATCCCGGAGATGGAATTTTAGGTGGTAATTATCATCTTTATAACGTCTTAGTTACTGGACACGGATTAATAATGATCTTTTTTATGGTAATGCCAGCAATGATAGGTGGATTTGGAAACTGGTTTGTCCCAATTATGATAGGAGCTCCAGATATGGCATTTCCGAGAATGAATAATATCTCTTTTTGGCTATTACCAGTTGCGTTTATATTATTATTGTCATCTATATTTGTTGATGGTCCTCCAGGCCAAACTGGAGTTGGTGGAGGTTGGACTATTTATCCTCCATTATCCTCAAAAACAGGTCAACCCGGTCCCGCAATGGATCTTGCTATCTTGAGCTTACATATTGCAGGAGCCTCATCTATTTTAGGAGCAATAAATTTTATAACTACAATTTTAAATATGAGAACGCCAGGAATGACGCTGCACAAAATGCCTTTGTTCGCTTGGTCAATTTTAGTAACTGCTTTCTTATTGTTGCTTTCACTACCTGTTTTAGCTGGTGCGATCACTATGTTATTAACCGACAGAAATTTTGGAACAGCATTTTTCGAGGCACAAACTGGTGGATATCCTGTTTTATTTCAACATTTATTTTGGTTTTTTGGACACCCGGAAGTTTATATTTTAGTTCCACCTGGCTTTGGAATGATAAGTCATATAATCTCCACATTTTCTAAAAAACCTATTTTCGGTTATTTAGGTATGGCTT
>MDTG01219719.1_pt1 | contig 12762 bp, 15 predicted proteins | sample 811421 | NCBI WGS metagenome assembly MDTG01 (sample SAMN05326645, study PRJNA326480) | marine metagenome | isolation source: seawater | place: Pacific Ocean: South East | collected 2011 | reverse complement strand
TCTGCGGAAACTGGACCGTGAATATCCGGGTTATGACGCCTAAGTAGTCTCCCGGATGCGACAAAAGCGGCGAAAACGCTATCAGCCCATTAAATGTCGTGTCGGAACCGACTAGGTAGAATTCCCAAAGCTTACGAGGGATGAGCAGATGAAACACCTGAAGGCCTTTGAAGACGCCCTCGGCAACATCCATTCTGAGGGACGTTACAGGGTCTTTATTGACCTTCAGCGCCACAAGGGACGTTTCCCGAAAGCCACGGCGCGCTTCGAAGATGGCGAGCGCGAAGTGACGATCTGGTGCTCCAACGATTATCTCGGCATGGGCCAGGATGACCATGTCATCAATTCCATGCATGAGGCGATCGACAGCTTCGGTGCCGGGTCTGGCGGTACGCGCAATATTTCCGGCACGACGCGGTATCACGTAGAGCTTGAGCGCGAACTGGCAGACCTCCACGAGAAGGAAGCGGCGCTGCTGTTCACCTCCGGCTATGTCTCCAATGATGCGACGCTGTCGACGCTCGGCAAGATCATGAAAGACCTGATCATCTATTCCGATCAGCTCAATCATGCCTCCATGATCGAAGGGATCCGCCGGTCGGGTGCCGATTACCGGGTGTTCCGCCACAATGATGTGGATCATCTGCGGTCCCTGCTCGAAAATGACGATGCGGACCGTCCGAAAGTCATCGCCTTTGAAAGTGTCTATTCCATGGACGGCGACTTCGGCCGCATGGAAGAGATCTGCGACCTGGCTGACGAGTTCAACGCGCTAACCTATCTGGACGAGGTGCACGCCGTCGGCATGTACGGACAGGAAGGGGCAGGTGTTGCCCAGATGCTCGGTCTCGCTGACCGCATCGACATCATTGAAGGAACGCTCGGCAAGGCGTTCGGCGTGATGGGCGGCTATATTGCGTCCAAGGCGACTGTCATCGATGCGATCCGCTCGATGGCGTCCGGCTTCATCTTCAGCACGTCGACATGCCCGGTCATGGCCGCTGGCGCGCTGGCAAGCATCCAGAAGCTGCGGACCGATGAGGGGCGCAAGCTGCGCGCGATTCACCAGGCCAAAGCGGCGGAGCTGAAGCAGAAATTCCGGGAAGCCGGCCTGCCGGTCATGGAATCGCCCTCACACATCGTGCCGCTGCTGGTGGGCGATCCGGAACGCTGCAAGGCCCTGTCCGACACGCTGCTGTTCGACTTCGGCATTTATGTGCAGCCGATCAACTATCCGACGGTGCCGCGCGGTACGGAGCGCCTGCGTTTCACGCCAAGCCCGGTGCACGATGCGGCGATGATGGATGAACTGGTCGAAGCCATCTTGGCCGTCTGGAAACAGCTCGGCCTCGACAAGGCGGCCTGACAGGACGCGCTGAAACAATCTGATCAATTGCGATAGGCGCCTTCGGGCGCCTATTTCTTTTTCTTGCCCAGGCCGATGTTCTTGGCGTGTTTCGAGCGGAGTTTTGCATAGTTCGGAGCAACCATCGGGTAGTCGGCTGGCAGGTTCCAGCGCTCCCGGTACTCTTCCGGCGTCATGGAATATCGCGACCGCAGATAACGGCGGAGCATTTTCAATTTCCGTCCGTCTTCCAGGCAGATCAGGAAATCCGGTGTAATGGATTGCGACACGGGCACCGCGGGCGCCAGGGTCTCGTCACTCTCAGATTCGCCTTCGGAAAGGGTGGAAATGGCATCGTGTACCGACCGGATCAGCTCAGGGAGATCCGACGCCGGAACTGTATTGTTTGAAACGAAGGACGAGACGATGCCTGTCGTCATGCCCAGCACGTCCACCTGTTTCGGTTCACCCATCTTGCCACCACCGTTATTCTTATAATCTTACGGTAATTGAAGTCATATTCTCATGAAGCGGAAAATAACACCAGAAGTTCGTAAGTATTAGGGGGCGATTACCGGCATTCAGTCAGACAAGATTGAGGAAACCTGCAGTCTGATATGCGGGATTGTCCAGTTGCGAGCCTGCGTCTCTGAGCGTAAACAGCGCACGAAAGCAGGAGATTCCCATGGCAGACACCGCCCAGACGCAACGGTTCGATACCAGCGGTTTCTTTTCCACCGGCCTTGAGGCCAGCGATCCCGAAGTATTCGCGGCGATCGGTAAGGAACAGGGACGCCAGCAGCACGAGATCGAGCTGATCGCATCCGAGAATATCGTCTCCAGGGCAGTGCTTGAGGCGCAGGGATCCGTTCTCACCAACAAATACGCTGAAGGCTATCCGGGCCGCCGCTATTATGGCGGTTGCGAGTTTGTCGATATCGCCGAGAACCTCGCCATCGACCGCGCAAAGCAGCTGTTCAACTGCCAGTTCGCGAACGTCCAGCCCAACTCCGGTAGCCAGGCGAACCAGGGCGTCTTCCAGGCTGTTCTCAAGCCGGGCGACACGATCCTTGGTATGAGCCTCGATGCCGGCGGCCACCTGACACATGGTGCCCCGCCGAACCAGTCCGGCAAATGGTTCAATGCCGTGCAATACGGTGTGCGCCGTGAAGACGACCGGATCGATTTCGAACAGGTTGAACGTCTGGCCAAGGCGCACCGTCCGCAGATGATCATCGCTGGGGGCTCGGCCTATCCGCGTGAGATCGACTTTGCCCGTTTCCGGGCGATTGCGGATGAAGTCGGTGCGGTGTTCATGGTCGACATGGCGCACTTTGCCGGGCTCGTCGCAGGCGGTGCGCATCCCAATCCGCTCGACTATGCAGATGTCGCAACGACGACGACCCACAAGACACTTCGCGGCCCGCGCGGCGGCATGATCCTGACCAATGACGAGAAGCTCGCCAAGAAAATCAACTCGGCGATCTTCCCGGGTATCCAGGGTGGCCCGCTGATGCATGTCATTGCGGCGAAGGCGGTGGCATTCGGCGAAGCGCTGCGTCCGTCTTTCAAGCAGTATGCGGCTCAGGTGGTGGTGAATGCCCGCGCCATGGCGGCAGCCGCGAAAGCCAGCGGACTGGATGTGGTTTCCGGCGGTACGGATACGCACCTGGCCCTGATCGACCTGCGCCCGAAAAAGGTGACCGGCAAGGATGCCGAAGCCGCCCTCGGCAGGGCGTATATCACCTGCAACAAGAACGGTGTGCCGTTCGATCCGGAAAAGCCGACCATCACCAGCGGTATCCGCGTTGGATCGCCGGCCGGTACGACCCGCGGATTTGGCGAACAGGAGTTCACCCAGATCGGTTCCTGGATTGGCGAGATCGTCGATGCGGTGGCGAGCGGCGAAAGCACGTCTACGGAAGACCGTATTCGCGCAGAAGTGAAAGCGCTGACGGCGCAGTTCCCCATTTATGGTGGCCTTGGAGGCTGATCCGTTTTGCGTTGTCCATTTTGCGGCTCTGAAAACACATCGGTGAAGGACAGCCGTTCGGCTGAAGACGATACGGCCGTCCGCCGACGCAGGGTCTGTGAAAGCTGTGGCGCGCGTTTCACGACATTCGAACGGGTTCAGCTGCGCGAAGTGACAGTCGTCAAGCGCGATGGAAAACGCGTGCCGTTTGACCGTGAACGTCTTGCCAGGTCGATCACGATCGCCCTGCGGAAACGCCCGGTCGACCGGGAGCAGATTGACCAGATGGTCTCAGGGATCCTGAGAAAGCTGGAAAGTGCCGGTGAACCTGAAGTCGCATCGAACGATGTTGGGGAACTGGCGATGGAAGCGCTGCGCATGGTCGACCCGGTCGGCTATGTCCGTTTCGCCAGCGTGTACAAGGATTTCCGTGATCCGAGCGATTTTGCGCAGTTTATAGAAAAGGCTGCGCTTGAGGACGAAGAGGACCTCGGCGAGATATGAGCGGCGTGCGCGTCACGCTGAAGCTCGCCACCTCGCTGGACGCGCGTATCGCTCTTGCCGACGGGACGAGCCAGTGGATCACGTCGAGCGAATCCCGCGCCCGTGGGCATGAGCTGCGCGCCAATCATGACGCCATTCTCGTCGGAATCGGGACCGTCCTGGCCGATGATCCTCTGCTTACGGCGCGGACTGTTCCCATGCCGAAGAAACAGCCGGTGCGCATCGTGGCCGATTCGAATGGCCGGACACCGCTCAGCTCCCGTCTGGTTCAATCTGTTTCGAGTGGCCGGGTGGTCGTGGCGACCAATGGGCAGCCGCAGGACTTTCTGTCCCGGAGCGGTGTAGAAGTCTGGCGCTGCGGCAATGGTGTACGCATGGATGTGCAGGATTTGCTTCGGCGGGCAGCTGCCGAGGGGCTTTCCTCGCTGTTGATCGAAGGCGGCGGAACGCTGGCGGCGAGCTTCATCCGCGAGGGACTTGTTGACGAGATTGCCTGGTTCGTGGCGCCGATCCTGATCGGCGGGGATGGTCTGCCAGCATTGGGCGGGTTGGGGCTTCAGGCCTTGTCAGATGCGACACGGTGGAAGCCTGTCGCGACGGAACGCATTGGGGATGACGTTCTGAACACTTATGTTCGTTTTTAGCAAAAGTCGCCCGAAGGTCTTCCCATGTTCACAGGTCTCGTCACCGATGTCGGCACAGTCCGGAAGGCAGAGCACAGGAACGGCCTGACCAGGTTCGAAGTCGAAAGCGGTTATCCGCTGGACGACATCGCCATGGGCGCTTCGATCATGCATTCCGGCGTTTGCCTCACCGTGGTCGACATGGGGCAGGGCGAACGGGGCGCCTGGTTCGCCGTGGAAGCCGTCCCGGAGACGCTCGCAAAGACCGTTCTGGGCGACTGGAACGAGGGCGCGAAAGTGAATCTGGAGCAGAGCCTGAAGCTCGGCGACGAGCTTGGCGGGCATTTCGTGTTCGGTCATGTCGACGGGGTCGGCGAAATCGTCTCCATTGAGGATGAGGGTCAGAGCCGCCGGATCACGATCCGGCCACCGGCCGACCTCGCCCGGTATTTTGCCACGAAGGGCTCTGCAGCGGTGAATGGCGTTTCGCTCACCGTGGCCGAAGCCTTGCCGAATGGCGACTTTCAGGTCGCCGTTATTCCGCACACCTGGGAGGTGACCACGCTGGCCGAACTACAGCCGGGCAGCCGTGTGAACCTTGAGATAGATATGCTGGCACGGTACGTCGCCCGCATGATCGGTGCCGATGCACCGGAAGGGCAGTGAAACTATGTCAGACGACTTCAAACACGCGATCTCATCGATCGACGAGATCATCGAAGACGCCCGTAACGGGCGCATGTTCATTCTGGTGGACGCAGAAGACCGGGAGAATGAGGGGGACCTGATCATTCCGGCAACGTTCGCGACGCCGGAACAGGTCAATTTCATGGCTCGTCATGGCCGCGGACTGATCTGTCTTGCCATGACGCAGGAGCGTGCCCACACGCTGAACCTCGACATGATGACCCGGAACAACCGGGAAAGCATGGGCACCGCCTTTACGGTTTCGATCGAAGCGAAAGAGGGAGTTACCACCGGCATCTCTGCGCATGACCGGGCCAAGACCATCGCTGTGGCCATCGATCCGACCATGGATCACCATGACATCGTTTCGCCAGGACACGTGTTCCCGCTGGTTGCCAGGGATGGCGGCACGCTGGTGCGCGCCGGGCATACCGAAGCCGCCGTCGACATATCCCGTATGGCAGGGCTCTACCCGGCCGGTGTGATCTGCGAGATCATGAACGAAGACGGCTCCATGGCCCGCCTGCCGGACCTTGTCTCCTTCGCGCAGCTTCACAATCTGAAGATCGGCACGATTGCCGATCTGATCGCCTGGCGCCGCCAGAATGACCGCTTCCTTGAGCGCCGAGTCGAAGCGCCGCTGGAGTCGGCCTATGGCGAAGGGTTCAAGACTGTCTGTTTCCGCAACGTGCTCGACAATTCTGAACATATCGCCATCGTGCACGGCACGATCACGCCGGACTCGACCACACTGGTCCGCGTCCACCGGACAGATGTGCTGGCAGATATTCTCGGAGAACGCGGGCCGCGGCAGGGACTGGTTGAGCGTGCAATGCGTATCATCGCCGAGGCGGACGAGCCTGGTGTCGTCGTTTTCGTGAACACGATGCAGCCGGATTCCATTGCCGAACGCCTGGGGCTTAAAACGTCCACGCCGAAGGACCCGACATCGCCGCTGCGTGAATATGGCATCGGCGCGCAGATCCTGCGCGAACTGGGCGTCCGCAAGATGATTTACCTGTCCGATACGCAGCCCACCCGCGTTGCGGGGCTTGACGGATACGGCATGACAATAGAGGGGTGGCGCCGCCTCAACGAGGAGACAAACTGATGGCTGACCGGGTTCTGGTAGCGGTTTCGCACTACTATAAACATATTTCCGAAGAAATGCTGGCCGGCGCCATGGAAGTGCTGGAAGCCGCTGACGCGAAAGTCACTGTCATGGAAGTGCCCGGCGCTTTCGAAATTCCGGGCCTCATCGCCATGGCCGCTGACTCTGGCCGGTTTGACGGTGCTGTTGCGCTGGGATGCGTGATCCGCGGTGAGACGACCCACTACGACTATGTCTGCGGCGAGAGTGCGCGCGGCCTGATGGACCTGATCGTCAATCGCCGGCAGGCGATTGGCTATGGTATCCTGACTGTGGAAAACGAAGAGCAGGCGCTGGCGCGTGCCGACCGCAAGCGTGGTAACAAGGGCGCCGATGCCGCCAATGCCTGCCTCGCCATGATCAAATTCCGCAAGGAACTCATTCGTTGAGCGACCAGAAGTTCCCGTTTGAAGTCACACGTGCACGCCGGGCGGGTGCGCGTCTGGCTGCTGTGCAGGCGCTCTATTCCATGGAGCAGACCGGCAAGTCGGCCCGCGAGACCATCCGCGCGTTCATGGAAGACAAGCTTGGGATCGGTCCGAATGAGGAGCCGGTCGAAGAAGCGGATCCGGATCTTTTCAAGGCCATCGTCAATGGCGTCGTCGACAATCAGGCGGCCATCGACAAGGCCATTCTCAAACGTCTTGCCTCAGGCTGGAAGCTGACCCGCCTCGATGCCACAATGCGCGCGTTGCTGCGAGCAGGGGCGGCCGAGTTCATCGTTCACCAGCATCTGTCCCATGCCGTGATCATGGACGAGTATGTTTCGCTCGCGCATGACTTCTTCGAAGAGTCTGAAGCGAAGTTTGCGAATGCGGTTCTGGACAATGTCGGGAACGACCTGCGCGCCTAATCCAGCGCGCTGGCCCAGGCCCTGATTTCATCAACGAACAGTGTAGGCTTTTCCATCGCGGCGAAATGGCCGCCTTTTGGCATGTCCCGCCAATGCACGAGATTGTAGGCCCGCTCCACCCAGCTTTTCGGCGGAGCCTTATAAACTTTCTCACCGGGAAAATTTGCAAAGCCCGTCGGCGTTTCGCAGCGCTCGCCTTCCGGCAGCTGACCGCCACCTTCCTGGAAGAAGGCATTGTAAAACCAGACACTGGTCGCAATGGCATCGTTGACCAGGTACAGCATGACATTCGTCAACAGCTGATCCCGTGTGTAGACGGAGTACAGGTCTCCATCCCGCAGGTCTGACCAGCCATGAAACTTTTCCAGAATCCAGGCAGCCGTACCTACCGGGGAGTCCATCAGGGCCATGGCAAGCGTCTGGGGTTTGGTCGACTGTTCCATGAAATAGGCGCCTTCCGCCTGCATGGCGCCCTGCATATGAGTCAGCCACTCACCTTCTTCCTCCGTGGCCGGAGTAGGTGGTGTTGGCCGCAGTCCAATCATGTTGAGGTGGATGGCCTTGCAGCCGCCTTTCTTGTCGTGCACGCCATGGTTCTTGCCAAGCCAGGATGTAACAAGGCTGCCCCAGTCTCCGCCCTGAGCAAGGTATGTCTTGTAGCCCAGCACATCCCGCATCAACTCATCCCAAAGGGCTGCGGTCGCACGCTGGCCCAAAGGGGAGGCCGGCTTTTCTGAAAACGCATATCCCGGCAGACTGGGAATCACGAGGTCGAAGGCATCCGAGGGATCGCCGCCATGGCGAGACGGGAAAGCCAGCGGCTCGATTGTGTCCCAGAACTCAAAAAAAGAGCCGGGCCATCCGTGCGTCACCAGGAGTGGCCGCTTGCTTTCAGCTTCCCCCACCACATGCACGAAATGGATTTCCATCCCGCCGACATCGGCCTTGAAATGCGGGTATTCATTCAGCACGTCTTCCTGCGCGCGCCAGTCGTAATCGTTCAGCCAGTATTTGCAGAGGTCCTGCAGTACGGGCGTCGACATGCCATAGGCAAACCCTTGCTCATTTTCCGGTGCCGGGAACCATCTGTAAGCGGCAACGCGCTCGCGGATCAGGGCAAGCTTGGCGTCGGAAATCGAAACGTTGAAAGGGCGTACCTGGCTCATGAAGGTCCTCCTGCGGGGCGGACCCTAACGTGAAGGCCTCGCCCGAGCGAGGCTGACCCAGCGTCAGATGGAGAAACTGGTGCCGCAGCCGCAGGCAGCGGTCGCGTTCGGATTGTTGATCTTGAACGCCGCGCCGATCAGTTCGGTCGAAAAGTCGATTTCCGCGCCACTCAGGAACTCTAGGCTCATCTCGTCGATCAGGACCCTTGCGCCGTCCCGTTCGACAAGCAGATCATCGGAATTCATCTCAGAGGCGAAATCGAACTTGTACGAAAACCCGGAACAGCCGCCGCCTTCGACGGAAACGCGCAAATAGTCGGCGCCGTCCTGTTTCGCCAGAATCGCATTAATGCGCTTGGCAGCTGAAGCGGTAAGGGTCACATCAGGGGCAGTTGTCGTGCTCATAGGCTATAGATAGGGACGTTTGCGCCAATGGAAAAGAGAGCGGTGTTTGCTACACGCCATGAAGACAGCCGGGGCCGCTATCATGACGAGGCGCCGTCTGCCACGCGCACGCCGTTCCAGCGGGACCGTGACCGTATCATACACTCCACGGCATTCAGGCGTCTGAAGCAGAAAACGCAGGTGTTCGTGGCCCATGAGGGCGACCATTTCCGCACGCGGCTGACCCATTCCCTGGAGGTGGCGCAGATCGCGCGGAGTATTTCACGCACACTCGGTCTGGACGAAGACTTGGCTGAAGCCATGGCGCTGGCCCACGATATCGGCCACCCGCCCTTTGGCCACGCTGGCGAGGACCAGCTGGACGCCTGTATGGAGCCCTATGAAGGCTTCGATCATAACGCCCAGACCCTTCGCGTCGTGACGCGGCTGGAGAAGCGGTATCCCAATTTCGACGGGCTGAACCTCACCTGGGAGATGCTGGAGGGCCTGGTCAAGCACAACGGGCCCTTGATCGATGCCAATACCAGCATCGCAGACCTCCCGGCCGCCTTCCGTGAGTTTTCCCGGATTGAAGACCTCGAACTGGACCAGTTCGCTGGTCCGGAAGCCCAGGTGGCAGCCCTGTCAGACGATATTGCCTACAACAATCACGATATTGATGACGGTATCGCCGCCGGCCTGTTCACGATCCAGGAGCTGATGGAGCTGCCTGTGGTGGGCGATGTCTTCCGGGGCGTGAAAATCGAGTATCCGCACCTTTCAGACCGGATGGTGACTTATGAGGCGGTTCGACAGCTTATTGGCATCTGGATCAACGACCTGGTCGACGAAACCCGCCGCCGGGTGAAACGGCTCCAGCCGGCCAGCGCGGCCGAAGTCCGCGCCCTTGGTGAGCCCTTGGTGGCCTTCAGTGATGAACTTGCGGACAAACAGCGCGCGCTTCGGGCTTTCCTGTTTGAGCGCATGTACAAGCACTACAAGGTCAACCGGATGCGGTCCAAGGCGAAGCGGATTCTGGTCGAATTGTTCGACGGATTCACGGCCGAGCCGCAGACCTTGCCATCCCCATGGCGCCAGGACGCGACTCAGGCGGATACTTTCCGGCGCGCGCGGATCGTCTGTGACTACATCGCCGGCATGACGGACGGCTATGCGATAGAGGAACATCGGCGCCTCTGCGACCTGACCTCTCTGGCCTGACGGGCAGAGGGCCTGCTGCCGAAGCTGGGGAAATCGCTGCTATCGGGCCGTCGGCGCGGGCAAGCGTTCAATCTGCGTTAACGAAACATCCCTAAAAATTAACCTCACGAAACAGTGCGGAAGGGACGATTCATGAGTCGCTATCATTACGGCGCCGATGAAGGTTCACCATTCGAGGATGATTACCGGGGATTCGACATCCGCGACGACGAGACGGCGCGCGGCCCGCTGATTCTTGCGCTCGCGATTGGCGTGTTGCTGGTTTTCGGCGCCGTGGTTTGGAATACCTACCGGCAAGGCGTCCGCTCGAACGGCGCCGGCTTGCCGAGCGTGATCGCCGATGCGCAGCCCTACAAGCGTATTCCTGAGGAGCGCGGCGGCCTGGAAGTACGTGACACAGACAAGCGCTTCTATGACCAGATGGATGCCTCTGAGCGACCAACGGAGGTCGCAGAGCTTAACGGGGATGACGGCGGTGACCTGCTGCAGGGCGGTCCGCCCATCGACCTGCGCCCCGAAGCGGACGACGAAGAGGATGGCAGCGACCCTGATAATGGGATGCCGAATGCGGTTGCAGACGAGGTTGCCGAGCTTGCAGACCTCAGCCGGCCGGACCGTGTGTATGAATCCGCGGCCCTCGACCCGATCCCGGCGCCGCGTGCGCCTCCGCCCCCGCCGCGTCAGACGGCACCGCAGTTCGCGTTCAGCGAAAGCGGGACCTATCTCGTTCAGGTGGCCGCTTTCCGGTCTCAGGACGCCGCTGAGGCTGCGTGGCGGAAGTCTTCTTCAGAGCACCCGGACCTCTACCGCGGTGCAGGAAAACGCATCCAGCGCGCTGATCTTGGGGCCAAGGGTGTGTTCTACCGCTTGCGTGTCGGCGGCTTTGCCCAAAAAACGGAGGCCGATGCTTTCTGCGATGCGCTGAAAGCGGAAGGCGATAACTGTATTGTGGTGACCGGATAGTGGCCAAGGCCTGCATCCTCAGTGTTTCTGGCCCCGTCCTGACTCCGGGCGAGGCAGCCCTGTTTCGGGCACAGAACCCGTGGGGCGTGATTCTGATGGGCCGGTCCTGTGTCTCGCGGGATCAGGTGCGCAGGCTCGTGGCCGACATTTGGGATGCCACAGGCCGCGAGACGCTGATCTTCATTGACCAGGAAGGTGGCCGTGTGGCCCGCCTGAAGGCGCCCGAATGGCCCCTGTTTCCGCGCGGGGCAGATTATGCAGCGATCTATGAGAAAGATCCGGAGCTTGGCCGGGAAGCCTGCTGGCTGGGCCACCGGCTGATCGCTTCTGAGCTCGCAAACCTGTCGATCCATGCCGATTGTGCACCAGTGGTCGACCTGCCGGTTCCCGGGGCGCATGACGTCATCGGCGACAGGGCGTTCGGAACAGAGCCAGCGCAGGCAGCAGACCTCGCTAACGCGGCGATGTCGGGTCTGCATGCTGGCGGCGTAGCCAGCGTGATCAAACATATTCCGGGACATGGCCGGTCCATGTCGGACAGCCATCTGGAGCTGCCGCGCGTGACAGCGGGCGACAATGAGCTGTCGAAGGACTTCGAGGCTTTCTCCCGCGTTGCGGAGGCCCCGATGGCGATGACGGCGCATATCGCCTACGAGGCTTATGATCCGGGCAAGGCGGCGACTGTTTCGCACTACATGATTCAGGAGATCATCCGGGGCCGAATCGGGTTTGATGGGCTCCTTATGACCGATGATCTGGGGATGAAGGCGCTGGGCGGCAGTCTGGCAGACCGCGCGGCTGCGTCGATCGCGGCCGGCTGCGATGTGCTGCTTCACTGTTCGGGATTCCTCAAGGACGCCGATGAAATCCTCGCGGAGATGACGGAAGTCGCGGAAGCGGCGCCGGTTCTTGAGGGGCGTGCAGCCGAGCGCGCCGCAGCAGCGGATGCGATTGCCAGCCAGGCTGAGCCCATCGAAGCGGCGCGTGCGTGGCAGCGTTTCCATGAGTTTTTCCCCGATAGCGGGGCGAAGGCATGAGCACCGACGCCCTCACCATGGAAACCCTCTCGTCCGACATGGAAGAGGCGGACCTCCAGGACATTTTCCGGGTCGATGTCGGCGGCTATGAGGGCCCCTTGCACCTGTTGCTGGAACTCGCCCGGCGCCAGAAGGTGGATCTTCTCCATCTCTCCATGCTGGATCTTGCCGAGCAATATCTTGTTTTCATTGAAGATGCGAAAAAGCGCCGGATGGACCTGGCAGCAGATTACCTGCTGATGGCGTCATGGCTGGCTTTCATGAAGTCGCGCCTTCTGCTGCCCAAGCCGGAAAAAATCGAGGAAGACGAGCCGACCGGTGAAGAGATGGCGGCGCGTCTCGCTTTCCGTCTCAAACGCCTCGATGCCATGCGCGATGCGGTGAAAGAGCTGCAGAACGGCCCGATCCTGGACAATGTCGTGTTCCTGCGCGGCACACCGGAACAGCCGAAAGTAATCCGCCACACCGAATGGAATGCCAGCCTGTATGAACTCACACAGGCCTTCGGGACCATCCGCGACCGCCGCGAGAAAGAGCGTCCGCATGTGATCGAGCAGCAGATGGTTCTGCCGCTGGAACTCGCTCGCACCACGCTCAGGCAGCTGAGAGGACAGCTCTCACAGTGGTCTTCGCTTGACGAGATCAGCCTGACCATGACGGATGTGGACCCGGAACTGCCAACACGGTCTGTGACGGCCAGCGTGTTTTCAGCGGCGCTCGAGCTTGTCCGCGATGGCGAGGTCGATGTCCGGCAGGACACGCATTTTGCGCCGCTGTACCTGCGCAATGCGCAAGCCGACCCGCAAGGGGGTAGCCATGCAGATGTTTGAGAAGATTGAGATGAACGACGAAACGCC
>MDTG01402982.1_pt1 | contig 12764 bp, 13 predicted proteins | sample 811421 | NCBI WGS metagenome assembly MDTG01 (sample SAMN05326645, study PRJNA326480) | marine metagenome | isolation source: seawater | place: Pacific Ocean: South East | collected 2011 | reverse complement strand
TCATATGACAACAGATCCTACTCCTTTTGGTGGTGAAGGCTTTATAAGATACTTATACTTTTTTATACTTATTACTCATATCACTTTATCTGTCTTTATAGTGCCAATGGTTCTGGTAACATATGTAAGGGCTATTTCAAATATGTATGATAAGCACAAAAAAATAGCAAGAATTACATTTCCAATATGGCTATACATAGCTGTTACTGGAGTAATTGTTTATCTAATGATTTCACCTTATTATACTTATTAATGAAAAAGCTATTACTTGTACTTATATTTTTAATAATTTCAACACCTGATATTTACTCTCAATGTTCAATGCTAAGTGCAATAATTGAGAATGACCAGGAATATAAATCAGCAGAGAGTTTAAATAGAGGCATAGTTTACTTAATGTCCATTCCATATATATTAGTTGGGCTAATAATCTGGAAAATCTACAGAACCAATAGGTCATCTTAATAATTTTTTTAAAAAAATGATGTAACGTTTGCTTCTCATGAAAAAAAATGATAAGTTTGCGTTACATTAATATAAGATAAATTAATATGATAAATTTTACAGAAAAATTAGGAATACTTATTCCGATAATAGCAATATCTCTTCCTGCAATCATTGTCTGGATTGTATTTGTGTATGAGTCAAGAAATAAGAAAAAGAAATATGATACTATTATTGAAGTTTCAAAAAATATTAGTGATCCTAAGGAAATTAGAGATCTTATTAAAAGTTTGGAGAATAACCAAAAAAAATCACCTATTGATCTTAGAAGAAGTGGGGTTATAACCATTTTCATTGGAGCTGGTTTATTTATGCTTGGCTGGATTGCTATTGGAAATATTGTTGAAGGAGTTGGAGTATTAGTTGCTTTAATTGGAGTAGGTCAGATGGTCGCAGGATATATATATCCAAATCAATCAGAAGAAATTAATAAAGTAGTTGAGGAATTTGAGAAAAAATAAAAAAATAAAGTTTGGGAAGAAATCATCATAAACTAAAAAATAATCTTGAAGAATTTAGACGACTTGCTGGCTTGACGCAACAAGATCTTTCTGAAAAAGCAGAGGTTTCAAGAAAAAGTATTAATGCCATTGAAAATGGAATTTATGTTCCGTCTACAGTTTTATCGTTAAAAATTGCAAAAACTTTAAAATGTAAAGTAGAAGATTTATTTGAATTACCAGATTAATATTAACTATGAAAAATTATTTATATTACTGAATTAACTTATAGATATGAACTTAAAAGTATTAAATATTTTTTTATTCTTTGTATTAACCTTTCAAGCCTCTTTATCTCAGGAAGGAAATCAAGAATTAGAAAAAAAATATTATTTCACTAAATCTAAAGGAGATGTTACTTTGGATATTGAAATAATTAATCTAAAGAGTAACAAAGGTTTTATTCATATTTCGATTCAAGATAAAAATAAAGATCAAGTAGCAGCAGCAGTTTTTTTAAAAATAAATAACAGAAAGTCTTCAATTTCATTTGATTCACTTACAATTGGAAGTTACGCTATTCAGTTTTATCATGATGAAAATAAAAATAGAAAACTTGATGTTAATTTGATTGGAATTCCCAAAGAGAGTTTTGGAAGCTCAAATGATGTAAAACCAGTATTTGCTCCACCAAAGTTTGAGAAAATGTTATTTGATTTAAATGAAAATCTTAAGATAACAATGAAACCCGTTAATTAATAAAGAATTAATGTTTGTATAACACATATTGTTATAAGAAAAACTAATTTTGCAATTATATGATCGAAATAAATAAGCTTCATAAATCCTATAATATGGGCTCTTCCTCACTTCATGTTTTGAAAGGAATTGATTTTAACGTTGAAGATGGAGAATTAGTTGCTATAATGGGTTCTTCAGGTTCAGGAAAATCAACACTTCTAAATATATTAGGTATGTTGGATAATGCCGATGATGGTACTTATGATTTAGATAAAATTAGGATTGAAAATTTAAATGAGAATAAAGCAGCTGAATATAGAAATAAATTTCTTGGATTTGTCTTTCAATCTTTTAATCTTATTAGTTATAAAAATGCTCTTGAGAATGTTGCACTCCCCCTGTACTATCAAGGAATTTCAAGAAAAGAAAGACAACAAATCTCGTTAAGTTATCTAGATAAGGTAGGTCTTAAAGATTGGGCTAATCACCTACCTAGTGAGTTGTCTGGTGGACAAAAACAAAGAGTCGCTATTGCAAGAGCAATGGCTTCAAACCCAAAAGTTCTTCTAGCAGATGAACCTACTGGTGCTCTTGACTCCAAAACATCAATGGAGGTAATGGCACTAATTCAAAAAATTAATAATGAAGGAAAGACAATCTTAGTTGTTACTCATGAGCATGATATTGCAAAAATGTGTAAGAGAATTGTTCACCTTAAGGATGGTGTAATAGTAGAAGACAAAAAAATAAAACAAAATATTTTAAAGAATGTTTAATATTGAACGTTGGAAAGAAATATTTCAATCTATCCAAAAGAATAAACTTAGAACTATTTTATCTGGTACAACAGTATCATTAGGTATCTTGATTTTTATCATTTTATTTGGACTTGGTGAAGGTTTAAAGAATTCATATTCTGATTTATTTTTAAGGCAAGCAAACAATGTGCTTTTTCTATATCCGGGTAAAACTACAAAACCATATGGAGGATTTAAGACAAATAGAAGAATTGAATTTGATAATTCTGATATTTCTGATATAATGAATAATTTTTCTGACCGAGTAGAACTAATAAATCCTACAATTAGATATGGTGATGCAATTAAGTACAAATTAGAATCTTATGACTTTTCAATTATTGCTGTTTCTCCGGCAAACCAATACATTGAAGGAAATGTTTTGATGAAAGGAAGATATATTAGTCAAAAAGATATTGATTCAAAGTCTAAGGTTGTTGTAATTGGAAGACTTGTTGCCAGAGATATTTTCAAAACAGAAGATCCTATTGGTAAGTTTATTAATATTGGAAGCAGGTCATATAAAGTTGTTGGTGTATTTCAAGATCTTGACGGTGATAACCAGGAAAGCTTTCTATATTTACCATATACAACAAGACAGCAAATTTTAATGGGAAGCGATAAGGTTGGAAATATTGCAATTACTTTTAACGATAAATTAGGAGGAAAAGGTGCTGTAAAATTAGAAAATGAGATAAAAACCTTTCTAAAAAAGAAAAAATCAATTGATCCAACTGACCCAAGTGGTATAAGAACAAGAAATGTTGCGGATGAATTAGATAGATCCATGCAATTTGCAGGTGCTCTTCAGATAATTGTAGCATTTGTAGGAATTGGAACATTAATAGCAGGAATTATAGGGATATCTAATATAATGGTCTTTATTGTCAAAGAAAGAACAAAAGAACTTGGTGTAAGAAAAGCACTTGGAGCAAAACCATCAGAGATAATTAAAATGATTTTGACAGAGTCAATCTTCATTACATCAATTTCAGGTTTCATTGGAATGGCTACAGGTATTATTTTTCTAAATACATTAGATAAAGGTCTTCAACAATATTTTATTACAAGACCTGAAGTTGGAATTAATACTGCTATTTTTGCAACAATCGTTCTAATCGTTTTTGGAGTTATTGCTGGCTACATACCTGCAAAAAGAGCAGCTGAAATTAAACCAATTGTAGCACTAAGAGATGAATAGTTTAAAAAAAATATTTGATAAGGATACTTGGGATGAAATTTTTGAGTCAATATCAAAAAACAGAACGAGAACAATCATTACAACTATTGGAGTTTTTTGGGGGATCTTTATTTATATTGCTCTTGCAGGATCAGCTACTGGTTTAGAGAATGGATTTGATGAAGCGTTTAGTGGTTTAAGTAAAAACTCTATGGGTGTTTGGGTACAAAGCACCTCAGTTCCATATAAAGGATTTGAGGAGGGAAGACGCTTCCCCTTTCGTTTATCTGATGTTGATTATTTAAGGGATAGAATACCAGAGATAGAATATATATCACCTGGACTTCAAGCAGGAGCATTTTCAGGTTCTCCCCCTTTAGTCGTTAGGGGAACTAAATCAGATAATTTTAATCTTTTTGGTAATTTTCCTACACAGGCAAAAATTTCAGTAATTAAAATATATGATGGAGGAAGATTTATAAATGATGATGATATTAAGTATGAAAGAAAAGTTGCTGTAATTGGAGAGGGAACTCAGGAAAGACTTTTTAATATTGGAGAAGATCCGATTGGAAAATATATTATAATTAATGATGTTAACTTTAAAGTTGTTGGAGTTGAAAAATTTTCTGAAGGTTTTGGAGGTTTTGGATCGGATTCAGATATAACTATTCCATATACAACATTTGCAAAAATGTATAATAGGGGAGATAGATTTGGTTGGATGTTTATATCAGGATATGATTATATTAATCCAAAATATTTAGAAAATAAAGTATTAGATAACCTAAAGGTTCTAAAAACAGTTGCTCCAAAAGACGATAGAGCATTTGGAACATTTAATATTGGTTCATTATTTGAGAGTATCGTAAAGTTCTCCTCCGGTATGATATTCCTTTCACTAGTCGTTGGAATAGCTACAATCTTTGCAGGCGTTATAGGCATTGGAAATATTATGTTAATTGCAGTCAAAGAAAGAACTAACGAACTTGGAATTAGAAGGGCCCTTGGAGCAAAACCAAGTGAGGTAAAAATTCAAATCGTCTTAGAGGCCGTTTTCCTAACTATTTTAGCTGGAATAATTGGAATAATTGTTGGAGCATTTTTACTATTTGTAATAAATATAGGAACAGCAAATTTAGAAGATTTCCCATTTACAAATCCAACTGTTCCATTAGCTATTGTTTTTGGAGCATTTATTACAATGATAACACTTGGCACACTTATTGGACTTATTCCTGCAGAAAGAGCTGTTAGTATTAAGCCAATAGAGGCATTAAGAGAAGAATAATTAATTAAAAGAAACAAAAATGAAATTTAAAAATTTAGGAATTATAATATTAATTTTAGGCTTTTTATTTGCTATTGCATATTTTATAAGAACAAATAGTGAATCATCAATTGAATATAATACAACTAGTGCATATTTATCTTCAATTGAAAAAATGACTGTCGTAACAGGTAAAGTGATTCCAGAAGATGAGGTGGAAATTAAACCTCAATTAAATGGTATAATTGACGAGATATTTGTTGAGGAAGGAGATACAGTTCAAAATGGTCAACTTATAGCTTTAATTAAAGTTGTTCCAGATGAGAGATCAGTATATGCTGCTCAAGCTCAAGTAATAGCTGCAGAATTAAATGTTGAAAATGCAGAAAGACAAATTAGAAGAGCAGATGAATTATTTGCAAAGGATATAATTTCAACGCAAGATTATGAAGATGCAAAGTTAAGCTTTGATACAGCCAAAGAAAATCTTAAGGCTGCAAGAAATGATCTAGAAATTTTAAGGAAAGGGTCTGTATCAGGTTCATCAACAGCTAACACAAATATTAGAGCTACTGTCTCTGGAACTATATTAGAGATTCCAGTAAAATTAGGGGATCAAGTTATTGCAGCTAATAATTTTAATGAAGGAACATCAGTTGCTATAATAGCTGATTTAACAAAAATGATCTTTGAAGGAAAAGTTGATGAAGCTGAAGTTGGTAACCTTCAAAACGGAATGTCAATAGTAGTGAGTATGGCTGCAATACCTGGTGAAGAATTTGATGCAAAATTAAAATTTGTTGCTCCAAAAGGAACTGAAGAGGGTGGAGCTGTTCAATTTAAAATTGAAGCTGATTTGATTTTAAATGAAGATACATTTGTGAGGGCTGGATATAGCGCAAATGGTTCACTAGTTATTAATCAAAAGAATGATATAATGGTAATCCCTGAGTCAGTTTTACAATTTGACAGGAGAACACAACAGCCATATGTAGAAATTGAAATTTCTGATCAAAAATTTGAAAGAAAAGATTTAGTAATCGGCTTATCTGATGGGGTAAAAGTTGAAATCCTATCAGGAATTGATATGAAAGATAAAATCAAAATTTGGAATAAAACAGAACCTATTAAAATAGAGCCAGAGGAGTCGGCGTTTGACCAATTTACTGATGACGATTTCTAAAAAACTTAATAAAATGAAATATAAATATTTATTTTTTACCTTTTTATTTAATACTCTTTTGTTCTCTCAATCAGATATCAGAGTAATATCTCTTCAAGATGCTGTTGAAATTGCACTTGAAAAAAATATTAATATTAAACAATCAGAATTAAACCTTAAAAATTCAGAGATAAGCAGATCTGACGCAATTGGAAACTTTTTGCCTAATATAGGGGCATCTGCCAACCATCAGTGGAATATTGGTAGAGGAGTTAATGTAACAACTAATATTATTGAAGAAATAACTACTCAATTTTCTTCAGCAACAGCATCAATTGGTCTTCCAGTTTATAGTGGATCAAGAAATGTCTTTCAACTACATAGGGCAAACCTTGAATTACTGGCTGCAAAGTATCAATTAGATGATATTAAAGATGATGTTAAGCTTTTTGTAGCAAATTCATACCTTCAGATAATGTTTAATAAGGAAATTCTTAAAGTTCAAAAGTCTCAACTTGAAATTACAAAAGAGGAATTCAAAAGAACAAAAGATTTAATTGAGTCAGGAATATTTTCACCTAGACAAATTTTTGAAATAGAGGCTAATCTTGCTTCTCAAGAACAGAATGTTGTTCTAGCTGAGAACAATTTAAGAGATGTTAAGCTAAATTTAGCACAAGTCCTTTTAATTAATGATTATGAAAGTTTTGAAATTGCAGATGAAGACTTTAGTATACCTTTTTCAAATATACTTGAGAATAGTCCAAAGGAGATTTTTGAAAAAGCTAAAACCTTTAGAAATGATATTAAGCTTGCTGAAACAAATATTTCTATAGCAGAGAAAGACATAAAAATTGCCAAATCTTTCAGATTGCCCTCAATAACTTCCTTTTATTCATGGAATACTAGAATTTCATATTTAGATAATTTACCAAGTTTTAGTGATCAATTTGATTTAAATAAAGGACAAACCTATGGCTTAGGATTAAACATACCTATTTTTCAAGGTAGAGCAATTTCGAATAATATTGAAAGATCTAAAATTAACTTGGATAGACTTAAATTTCAATATGAACAGGAAAAATTAAATCTTGAAAACACAGTTAACCAGGCTTATAATGATCTTGTTGGCGCTATTAAGTTTTATGAAGCATCAAATAAAACTGTAAAATCACTTAAAAGTGCATTTGAGGACGCATCAGATAGGTTTTTACTTGGCTCATTAAACTCATTCGACTTTATACAGTCAAAACAAATATATGAAGCTGCAATATCTGAAAATATTAGGGCTAAATTTGATTACATTTTTAGATTAAAAGTACTTGAATTTTACTTTGGTTTACCATTATCCATCCCAACCGATAACTAGTTTTTGATGTCGATAATCTTAAACATCGAGACATCCAGTAAAAACTGTTCAGTTTGTTTGTCATTAAATGGAAAATTAATTGATAGTTTTGATACTCAAGATAATGATTTCAGACATAGTGAACTTTTAACATCTGCGATTCAAGATATCCTGTCAAAAAATAATTTTAATGTCAAGGACTTATCTGCTATCTCTGTAGGTTTTGGCCCTGGTTCATTTACTGGTATAAGAATTGGGCTATCAGTAGCTAAGGGGCTTTGCTATCCTAATAAAATTCCATTGATTGCTATTTCATCTCTTAAAATAATTGCTAACTCAGTAAAAGAAAATAATAAAAATATAATTTCTCTAATTAAAGATAAAGGAGATTATTATTATTACTCGAAATATGATATTGATTTAAAAGAAATAATTCAACCCAGTATTAATTATATCGATAGTAATTTTTTATCTACTATTATAGATGATAATTCAAAACTTATTGTTAATACTGAGGATGATCTAGGTTTTTTATATAAGCTTGTTAGTAATAGTATAGAGGTAACTAAATCAACAATAAGTGCAAAGCACATGATTGAGCTATCTCATAAGTCATTTGATCAGGGAAAATTTGAAGACCTAGCATACATTGAGCCAATGTATGTAAAAAAACCATATGTTAGTTAGTGACTTGTTTAGAATCCGAGTTCTCTTTTAACATCATCTAAAAGATCTTTACCGTCTGCAAGTATAATACCTCCATTTGGACTTGAATCTATTACGTAATTAAACCCTTGATCTTTTCCAACTTTATTTATAGCATTCCTAGCTTTTTCAAGAAGAGGAGTCATTAAATCCATTTGTTTTTTTTGAAGCTCTTGTGCTGCAGAATCTCTAAATTCTTGAAGATTAGTTTGCATGCTTTCTAACTCTTTTTGCCTAGCTTGATTTGTTACATCCGTTTGATTGGCAGCATCAGAAGAATAGCTTTGTGCTTTTGTTTGAAATTCTTTAAATGCGTTATCAATCTGAGTTGTATAGTCTTTCTCCAATTTAGCTAACTCATTTTGAGCAGCGATTACCTCAGGCATTTCACTAATAAGCTGCTGAACATTAATATGTGCTACATTAGTCTGAGCACTAATAGTGATTGGTGTTAGCAATAAGAAAGAAAATGCTAAAAGTTTAAATATTGATTTCATATTATAAATATTTTTCGAGTGCAATATCGTAAATTTTCTTTAATTATTAATTAAAATTGTTGACCGATTATGAAGTGTGTCTGCCATCCTGAAGCTTGACCGGTATTTGAGAGGTTAGATCTATCAAATCCATATCCAAAATCTATTCCAAGTAGCCCAAAAGCTGGCATAAATACTCTTACGCCAAGTCCAGCAGATCTTTTTACATCAAAAGGGCTATAATCCTTAAAGTCGTCAAATCCATTACCTGCCTCTAAAAAACTTAAGGCAAAGACAGACGCTGTTGGTTTTAAACTAATAGGATATCTAAGTTCGAGTGAAAATTTATTGTATATAATTGAACCATCTCTACTTGATAGTGAGGCATTCTCATACCCTCTTAAAGAAATCGTTTCTCTTCCATCAAGAGCGTATTGCTGCATACCATCACCACCTAGGAAAAACCTTTCAAATGGAATGTTACCTTTATTATTATTATAGGTTCCTAAAAAACCAAAATCTGTCTGAGCCTTCAAAACAAATTTTCCAAAAAGCCTTGTATACCAACTACCCTCAAATTTAAATTTATAAAATTCTAACCATCTATATTTAGCTTGATCTATTTCAGATTGAACAGGGTCTCCATTGCTGTTTTGATATTCTGGTCTTTCGCTTACATCTGAAAAATCATCTCCAGTTATAAGGGAATAAGGAGGAGATAGTCTTGCGCTTAAAGTAAAGCTTGATCCACCTACTGGAAATATTGGATTAGTATATGTATTATTTCTTGATAGTGCAATATTGTATGCAATATTATGTGATTCACCATTTCCAAATGTAAATAAACCCGTAAAATAATTTTTTAAATTATAATATTGATATGAAATCGATTGAGATAAGATAAAGTAATCATCAGGAACTCTCAACCTTTTTGCTATACCTAAGTTAAAACCATTAATTTGAAATGATTGACTCTTGTCAGCTCTCCTAGTAAAATAATCATATCTGTATTGTGTTGTAGAAGATAGTGATGCAGAAAATTGAACAGGTTCTCTACCGCCAAACCATGGTTCAACGAAGTTAAAGCTATAAGTACTATAAAAAGAGCTTGTCTGAAGTCTTAATGCGAACGTCTGACCATCTCCCATTGGTAGTGGTCTCCAAGCTTTTCTGTTCTTTATATTTTTTGTTGAAAAATTATTGAATGCAAAACCAAGTGTTCCTATGAATCCTCCCGCACCATAACCTCCTTGAAGTTCAATTTGACTGGCACCTGCTTCAATAAGTCCGAGTTCAATGTCAACTGTACCTAAGTTTGCATCAACATTTTTAAAGTCAGGGCTAATCTGTTCTGCATCAAAAAACCCTAATTGACCTACTTCACGAATAGTCCTTACAACTTTATCTTTGCTATATAGTTCTCCAGGTTTGATCCTGAGTTCTCTATAAATAACATTATCATTTGTTTTAGTATTTCCTACTACCGAAATTTTGTTAAAACTAGCTACTTTTCCTTCATTAATTCTTATTTCAAAATCAATTGTATCGTTTTCTGCACTTATCTCTACTGCATTTACAGAAGAAAAAAGATATCCACTATTTTGATATAAATTTGAGAGATCATTTGCATCTGGATCATCATCTTGTATCCTTTCCTTTAAAAGTACACCATTATAAGAGTCTCCATTTTTAATTCCAAGAATTTGATCTAGCTGAAAATCAGTGTATGAACTATTTCCTATGTAATCTATATTTCCAAAATAATATTTATCACCCTCATCTATATCTAACGCAATGTCAATTGTCTTTTCACTATTAATAATTGTATCAAATTGAATCCTTGCGTCACGATAACCTTTTTCTTTATAGAATGATATGAGATTTTCTTTATCTGTCTCATAGTCTTCTTCAATTAGTTTTGATTTCTTCCAAAATCTAAGTGGAAATTTTCTCTTTGTTTTTTTTAGCTTAGCTCTAAGTTTTTTGTCTTTAAATATTTCGTTGCCTGTAAATTGAATTTTTTTTATCTTAATTCTTTCTCCTTTATCAATATTTATATTTAAATTAAGTTTATTAGATCCAATAGAATCAGGAGTTGAAATCATATTAACTTTTGAATTTAAAAATCCAATCTTTTTAAGATCATTTTGTATGTAATTTTTTGTATTAGTTAGAAAACTTTCAGATAGTCTTTTACCCTCTGATAATTCAGTTTCTTTCTCATAAGTTTCAGCTTTACCTTTTTTTACTCCGTTGATACTATAATTAAGTAAAGTAGGAAGTTCCTCTACATTAATTTCTAATTTTACAAAACCTTCATTAATATCAGTAACATATAAGTTAACATTACTAAATAATTCAAGATTCCATAACTTTTTAAGTACTGTACTTATTTCTTCACCAGGTATTTGAATATCCTGCCCTTTTCTTAATCCACTATATGTTACAACAGTTCTATCACTATAGTTTTGTAGTCCAACTACAGTAATAGTATCAATTTTGTAGATGTCTCCTTTCCTGTACGTATTTTGAGAAATTAGTGTACAGGTAAAAAGAAAAATAAAACTTAGAGATAAAAATAACTTAGCTCTATAACTGTTTGCTTGTTTTTCCAAATCTTCTTTCTCTATTTTGATATTCAACGATAGCTTTTTTTAAATCTTCTTCTGAAAAGTCAGGCCAATATACATCAGTAAAGTATAATTCAGCATATGCTATTTGCCAAAGTAAGAAATTACTAATTCTTTGCTCCCCACTAGTTCTAATCAGAAGATCAACATCAGGTAAATTTCTTGTATAAAGATGATCATTAATAACTGAATCATCAAAATTATCAAGACAAATTATATCATTTTTAACTTTCATGGAAATTTCTTTTACTGCCTTCAAAATTTCCTGTTTTCCACCGTAACTAAGTGCAAGTGTCAATGTCATACCTGTATTTGATTTAGTACTTTCAATTATAGTGTACAACTCTTCTCTAACTTTATCTGGAAGTGTCTCTAATTCTCCAATAGCATTTAGTTTTATATTATTTTTAAACATGTCTTCAAATTCATCTCTAAGAGTTTGAACTAAAAGTCCCATTAATGTATCAACTTCATCTCTAGGTCTATCCCAATTTTCAACAGAAAATGTAAACAATGTTAAATATTTGATATTAAACTTGTTAGCTGCCTCTACAATTTTCCTTACTGTTGTAACTCCATTTTGATGTCCAAAAATTCTAGGCATACCTTTTTGCTTTGCCCACCTTCCATTTCCATCCATTATTATTGCTGTATGGTTAGGAATCATCATTAATTATTAATGTTTTTATTTCTCATGTCTTGTCCCCAAAAAAGTTTATCTCTAAGTCTTTTATAGAAATTATCATCATCAAATTTAATTGTTTTAATAGTAAAGTCCGCTTTTGAAATCTCAATTTGATTTGATGAACTAATTGAATACATCCTTGAATCAACTGAAAGGTTAACATCACCGTCTCCCTCGATGTCTATTTCTATATTTGAATTATCAGGAATTACAAGTGATCTCATATTAATATTATGAGGTGCAATAGGATTAAGTAATAATACATTGGACTCAGGTGATACAATTGAACCCCCATTGCTAAGTGAATATCCTGTAGATCCAGTTGGTGTAGAGACTATCAAGCCATCAGACCAATAATTTGTTAAATAATTATCATTGATTTGACAAGATATATTTAAAAGTGAAGTAGTATCTTTTCTTTGAATAGTAATTTCATTAAGTGCATAGGGATAATTTACAGTATCATTATTTCCAGAATTGACTTTAAGAATTGTCCTCTCAATAATACTGAATTTTTTATTATTGATATGTGATAGAGCATTACTTATACCCTCTTTTTGTACACTTGTTAAAAAGCCTAATCTCCCTGTGTTAATTCCTAAAATGGGAATATTTGAATCTTTTACATAGGTTATAGATCTTAAAATTGTTCCGTCACCACCTATAGCAAAAACAAAGTCAATATCACTATCGATTTGCTCATTAGAATCAAAAAAAATAAAATTATCTCTTTTACTTTCATCTAAATCATCTTTGACTTTAGAATCTATAATAAGTTGATTATTCTCAGAAATAAGATCAATTATATCTTTACAACAATCAATTG
>MDTG01151034.1_pt1 | contig 12764 bp, 11 predicted proteins | sample 811421 | NCBI WGS metagenome assembly MDTG01 (sample SAMN05326645, study PRJNA326480) | marine metagenome | isolation source: seawater | place: Pacific Ocean: South East | collected 2011 | reverse complement strand
GTGTTTTTTTAATTTTTCAATACTTTTTCCGTTGACTTCTTTAAAAGGATCCAATGTTCCAATAATAATTTTTTTTATTTGATATTTTACTAATAATTCAACGCAGGGTGGAGTTTTTCCAAAATGTGCACATGGTTCTAGATTAACATATAGATTTGAATCAGACAAAAGTTGTTTATAGTTTTTTGGGTTTTGATTCTTTAAGTTTTTAATTGCATTTACTTCAGCATGTGGACCACCATATTTTTCATGATATCCAGACGCAATAATTTTATTATTATTTACAATAACACAACCAACAAGTGGATTAGTTAATGTTTTTTTTAATCCTAGAATTGCTAGGTCTAAACATTTTTTCATAAATTTTTCATGAGTTTTCATATTTTAAATTTAATATTTTTCAATTTCATGTTAAAAATAAAATCAATTAAGATAAATTTTAATAAAAAATTAAAATCTATTTATTCTTCAGAAGAAATTAATTCAATTTGGAATCAATGGATAATAAAGGAGCTTTTAAACATGAAAGCAATTCAATACTTGGCAAACCAAGAGATTTTGATTGCTCAAAAAAGTCAAGCTAAAATCAATCTTGTTATTCAACACTTGTTATCTGGAAAGCCTATACAGTATTTTTTTGGATATAGTTATTTTAAAGGTCTTAAATTTTTGGTTAATGATGATGTTTTAATTCCAAGGCCAGAAACTGAAGAATTAGTCGATTATGTATTAAGTCATGTGAAAGACAATAAAACTAAAAAAATAATAGATATAGGCACTGGTTCTGGATGTATTTCTATTGCTTTAAAAAAAAAACTTAATGTAGATATTACTGCAGTTGATCATTCTGAAAAAGCATTAGATGTAGCATCTAAAAATGCACAATTTCACCGTGTTTCGATAGATTTTAAATTAATTAATATTTTAGACATTAGTCAACATCAATCATTGCCAAAAGTAGATTTAATTGTTAGTAATCCACCATATGTTTTGAAGAAAGAGGTTCCCTTAGGATCTGTTGTTTTATCAGAACCATTTGATGCAATTTTTGTTAATGAAGAAGACCCATTTGTTTTTTATAAATCCATTTGTCAATTTGCTAAAGAAAATTTAAATCAAGGTGGTAAAATATTTTTTGAAATTAATTCACAATTCGTTTTTCAGTTAATTGAAGTAATTAAATTATTAGGTTTCTCTCACATCGAAATTCGTCATGATTTTTTCGAAAAAAAACGATTTATAATTGTATCTTCTTGATTGTATGATTACTAACTCTATTGAAAATAGGATTAAACAATTACGAGACGATTTAAATTACCACAATCATCTTTATTACGTCATGGACCAACCTGTTATCAGTGATCATGAATTTGACAAATTAATGAATACATTAATAAATTTAGAGAAACAATATCCAGAATTTTTGGACCCATTGTCACCTACTCACAGAGTTGGTGGAAGTTTACTAGAAAGTTTTGAGTCAGTTAAACATCTTCACCCCATGTTGTCTTTATCTAATACTTATTCGCAAATTGAACTTTCAGAATTTGATAAACGTGTTAAGAAGACTTTATCTGTTCTAGACTTAGAATATGTTTGCGAATTAAAGTATGATGGTGTTGCCATTTCTCTAATTTATGAAAATGGGGTATTAATTCGTGCAGTAACAAGAGGAGATGGTGTGTATGGTGATAATGTGACGGAAAATATTAAAACAATTAAAACTATTCCTTTGCAATTATTTGGAAATTATCCTTCACGGGTGGAATTAAGAGGTGAGGTTTATATTTCTAAAAAAGAGTTTGCAAAAATTAATGATTATCGAAAAAAAAAACAATTAAATATTGAAGAAAATTATAATATCCAAATACAGTCTAACACTGATATTGATCTCACTAAATTAAAGAAGCAATATCTTGCCGAAATTAGAAAATTTGAACAGTATTCTAATCCTCGAAATTTTGCTTCGGGTAGTCTGAAACTTCTAGATAGTTCAAGAGTTGCTAAACGAAATTTAGACTGTGTTATTTATTCTGTTATTGATAGTGTTTCAGATACTCATAGCCATCATCAACTTTTATTAAATGCTAGAAGTTGGGGGTTTAAAATTTCTGAAAATATAGAAATTAAAAATAGTATTAATGGTATGATGGATTTTATTAATAAGATTGAATCTAATAGAAATTCTCTTGACTTTGAAATAGATGGTGTAGTAATTAAGGTGAATTCATTATCTAATCAAAAATTGCTTAGTCATACATCTAAATCTCCAAGGTGGGCCATATCCTACAAGTTTAAATCACAACAAGTAAAAACACACTTGAAAAATATTACTTATCAGGTAGGTAGAACTGGAGCAATTACTCCAGTTGCTGAATTGGATTCTATATATTTATCTGGCAGTTTTATTCAAAGGGCTAGTTTGCATAATTCAGATTTTATTAAAAAACTAGATCTAAAGATAGGAGATATTGTTATTATTGAAAAAGGAGGAGATGTAATTCCAAAGGTTGTGGCAGTTGATTTAGATAACAGAAATAATCACTGTAAAGATATTGTTTTTATTACTCATTGCCCTTCTTGTGCCAATCAACTGAAGAGAGTCCAAAATGAGGCGAATTATTATTGTATGAATAGTAATAAATGCTTGCCTCAAAGAATTGCAAAAGTTGAACATTTTATTAGTCGAGAAGCTTTAAATATACATACCTTAGGAGTGAAAACTATTAAGATGTTATTTGTAAATGAAATCATTCAAAATGTTGCAGACCTATTTCTTCTTGATGTGAATTCTTTTACCGGATTAAAAGGATTTGGAGAAAAATCACAATCCATTAAGAAAGCACAAAATATAATTAATGGTATTAAGGAATCTGTCAAGCAACCATTTGAAAAGGTTTTATATGCTTTGGGAATTAGATATGTAGGTAAAACGGTTTCCAAGAAGTTGGCAGAATATTTTGGATCAATAGAGAGAATGCGACAAAGCACATTAGATGAATTATTGCAAGTTGATGAAATAGGTGATAAAATTGCTAATAGTATTGTAGATTACTTTAATGATTATAATAATAATCTTCTTATTAAAGACTTGCAAAGACATGGTTTGCAGATGAATGTTATTGAAAAAACTATACAATCAAATAAACTACAAGGTTTAGTTTTTGTGGTTTCTGGAACTTTTAAAATGTCTAGGGAAGAAGTTAAAAAAATAATAGATTTAAATGGTGGTAAAAATACTAGTTCTTTGTCAAAAAACACTAGTTATTTAATTGCAGGTAAAAATATGGGGCCAAAGAAAAAGGATTTAGCCCTTAGTTTAGATATACCAATTATTTCTGAAATGGATTTTCAAAAAATGATAGAATAATTATTATCGCACATATGTTGAATCAGTTAAAATTAAATATTTCGAATTTTCTTCTCAGGAGACATCTTTCTAATAAGAAACATTGTCCTAAACTAATTACTTTGTCTCAGGCAAAAAAAGTGGCTTTAGTTTTTGACGCAGAAGATTTAGATTCAGTAAAAGAGGTAAAGGTTTTATTAAAGTATTTTTTAAAATTAAATATAGATGCTTATGTTTTAGGTTTTGTTAATAATAGAAAGAAAGAAAATAATTTCATATCTACTTTGCATATTAATTATTTTAACTTCAAAGATGTAAGTTTTTTTGGTATACCCAATAATTTAAAAACAAATTCTTTTTTAAGAAATAAATTTGATTTATTGATTAACTTGTCATTGAAAAATAGTTTTCCAACTAAATATATATCACTAATGTCTAAAGCCCAATTAAAAATTGGCATGTCTTATAATAATAATGAGATGGATTATGATTTAATATTCAAATTAAAAATTAAATCATTGAACTATTTTATTGAAAACATTATACATTATCTAGAAATAATTAATCATAATAATGAGAAATAAAAATTTAACAGGTACTGGTGTTGCATTAATAACACCATTTCATAAAGACAATTCAATTGATTTTGATTCGCTAAGAAATTTAATTAATCATTTAATTAAGAATAAAATAGATTATTTAGTAGTTATGGGAACCACTGGTGAGTCTGCAGTTTTAACATTTGATGAACAAAATAAAGTTATTAATTATGTAAAAAAAATTGTTAATAATCGTTTGCCAATTATTGTTGGTATGGGTGGTAACGACACAATGCAAGTAGTTAAAAGAATTAAATCATTTGATTTTAATGGTATTGAAGCTATTTTATCTGTTTGTCCCTATTATAATAAACCTTCTCAATTGGGAATACTTTCTCATTATTCTCAGTTATCAAAAGTTTCTCCTGTTGATATTATATTATATAATGTTCCTTCAAGAACTTCTGTAAATATGTCGGTTGAAACAGTGGCCTCATTAGCTAAAAATTGTCAAAATATAGTTGGGATTAAAGAGGCTTCTGGAAATATTGAACAATGTATGGATTTATTTTCTAGTTGTCCAGATGATTTTATGATTATCTCTGGTGATGATAAAATGACATTCCCAATAATGTTACTCGGAGGCGTTGGTGTTATATCTGTTCAGGCAATGGCGTTCCCATCATTATTTTCTAAAATGGTTCAGGCGACCTTGAATGATAATATTAATTTAGCACGAAAATGCCATTATGAATTAAATAAAAGCGTTGATTTGTTTTATGTAAATGGCAACCCCTCAGGAATTAAAGAAGCGCTATACCAGCTTAAAATATGTTCTTCTAATCAAGTTAGACTACCTTTGGTTCCAATGAGTGAAGAATATGCATTAAAACTTAATTTCCAAATTCAAAGCACGCTAAGTAATAAAAATTAAATTTTTTCGTTATCCCTCTTGAAGAAATAAGCATTATTTAATAGTTTTGGGGTTTTTAATATAAAATTTGAATTTATATGATAACAAAAGATATTGAATTAATTGATCAAAAAATATCTAAAGAAAGTGCCTTTATAGATGATATTTTCTTGGAGATAAATAAAACTATAGTCGGTCAAAAGCATATGATAGAACGTCTTTTAATAGGCCTTTTAGGATCTGGACATATTTTGCTAGAGGGTGTTCCAGGACTTGCAAAGACTCTTGCAATTAACACATTATCAAAAGTAATAAAAGGTGATTTCAATAGAATACAATTTACGCCTGACTTATTGCCTTCAGATGTGATAGGTACGTTAGTTTATAATATTAAGTCAGGTGATTTTAATATTAAAAAAGGTCCAATTTTTGCTAATTTTATTTTAGCTGATGAAATTAATAGATCTCCTGCAAAAGTTCAGAGTGCATTATTAGAGGCAATGCAAGAAAAACAGGTTACAATAGGCGATGAAACTTACGTATTAAATGAACCTTTTTTAGTGTTAGCTACGCAAAACCCTGTTGAACAAGAAGGAACATATCCTTTGCCAGAAGCTCAAACAGATCGTTTTATGTTAAAAACAATTATTAATTACCCAACTAAGGATGAAGAAAGAATAATTGTTAGAAACAACCTTGATAATAATACTAAATCTGTTAAGCCAGTTGTTTCTATTAAAAAAATACTATCATCTAGAAAGTTAATTAATGAAATATACATGGATCCAAAAATTGAGAATTATATTCTTGATATTATTTTTGCAACTAGAAATCCTGAACAATATAAATTAAATGACTTAACTCCATTGATAAATTTTGGAGCTTCACCAAGAGGAAGTATAAATTTAGCAAAAGCATCGAAGGTTTATGCTTTTATTAAGCGAAGAGGTTATGTTATTCCAGAGGATGTTAGAGCTGTTTGTCATGATGTTTTAAGACATAGGATTGGTTTATCTTATGAGGCAGAAGCTGAAAATATTACTACAGAGCATGTTGTTGATCAAATTCTTAATACAATTGAAGTCCCTTAAATGGAAACATCAGAGCTATTAAAAAAAGTTCGTAAAATTGAAATTAAAACGAAAAGATTAACAAATAATCTTTTTACTGGGCAGTATCACAGTGCTTTTAAGGGTAAAGGTATGGTTTTTAGTGAAGTTAGAAAATATGTGCCAGGTGATGATGTTAGAGACATTGATTGGAATGTGACTGCTAAATTATCAGAACCATATATTAAAATATTCGAAGAAGAACGTGAGTTGACAATGATGTTAATGGTCGATGTTTCTAGTTCAGAGTTCTTTGGTTCTTCCGGCTTATTAAAAAAGGAGTTGATTACTGAAATTTGTGCTGTTTTATCTTTTTCTGCTATGCAAAATAATGATAAAGTAGGTTTGATTTTCTTTACTGATGAGATTGAACTATTCATTCCTCCTAAAAAAGGTAAAAAACATATTTTACGAATTATAAGAGAGCTTATCAATTTTACCCCTAATTCGAATAAAACAAACATATCTAAAGCTTTTCAGTATTTAAATAATGTAGTTAAAAAAAAATCAATTGTATTTATGTTGTCTGACTTTATTGATGACAAATTTGACAATTCAGTTAGATTAATCGCAAAAAAACATGATTTAACAGGTATCCGTGTTTTTGATAAATTTGAAGAAAAAGTATTTTCTATGGGTTTAAATTTGTTTTATGATACGGAAAATGAGTTATATCAATGGATAGATACATCTGATCCTAAGGTTCGAAATAAAATACAACAAAAATATAATCAAAGACTAGAGTATTTTCGAAATACATTTTTAAAATCAGGCGCGTCAATTGTTAATATGTCTACTCAGGAATCCTATATAAAAAAATTATTAGAATTGTTTAAGAGCAAATGAGATACATACATATATATATATTACTTATTTCTTATAGTCTTTCATCACAAAGTGTGATATTAGAAGTTGATACCAATTTGTTAAGAATAGGTGAACAGTTTAATGCAACTATAAAAATTTATGAAGCAGATAAAAATGAAATATTTTTTCCTGATTCAAATTTATTATTTCAAGAATTTGAATTATTAAATAGCTCTCCTTTATTTGATCGAAATAATCAAGATGAATTTTGTTATAAGAATTTTTTGCTCACTTCTTTTGACACAGGGCAATTTGTTTTAGATTCAATTCCTGTGTTGATTGCTCAAAAAGATAGTTTGTTTACAAATGCTGTTTCTATTACCTTTTTATCGCTCCCTGTTGATACAACTAATCAATTTTTTGACATTAAGCCTCCTAAAAAGATTCCATTTAAATTTAAAGAGTTAATGTTTTATCTTCCATATGTATTAGGTGTGTTATTATTGGCATTTATCATCTTTCTTATATTTAAGTTTTTTAAAAGGGAGGAGAAGACTATAGTCAATGAAATTAATCCAGAAATACCTATTGATGTTTATTTCCTTAATCAATTGAAAGAATTAAAAAGCAAAAATTATTTGAAAAAGAAAATGTATATAAATTTTTACACTAAACTTTCTGAAATTTTTCGTGGTTATTTAGAGCTTAGGTTTAATATTCCAGCTTTAGAGTCTAGTACTCATGAATTAAGGTTAATGATTGAAGAGTTAAAAATTAATAAGAGTTGGATGTCTAATTTTTTTAGAACTAGTGATATTGTAAAGTTTGCTAAGGGACTGCCATCAGATAAAGAAGGAGAAACTTCTTTTTCGCATGTAGAGACATTTATCAAGGAATATAGTGTTGTTAATGAGATACAGGATAATGATAAAAAAAATGATAATTTGTTACTTAATACAACTGAAACTAAGATGTAATTATGAATTTTCTAAATCCTTTTTTTTTCTGGTTATTGTTAATTGTTCCGCTTGTTATTGTATTGTATTTTTACAGAAATAAAATACAATATTCTCGTATTCCTTTTAGTGTTCTTTATAATGACTTGTCATCTTTAAAATCATATTTTTTTATCTCTTTATTAATTTTGCGCCTTATTGCTGTTGTATTAATTATTATAGCTTTAGCCAGGCCACAGACTCAGAGTGTTAGTGAAGATAGTTTAAAGCGTGAAGGTGTTGACATTATGATTGCAATGGATGTTTCTAGCAGTATGTTGGCTGAAGATTTTAAGCCAAATAGATTGGATGCAGCAAAAGAGTTAGCAATTGATTTTATTAAGCGAAGAAAAAACGATCGAATAGGTCTAGTAACTTATGCAAGCGAAAGTTTTACTCAATGTCCATTAACAACAGATCACGATATACTTATTAATATGATGAAAGGAATTAAGACTGGTTTATTGACAGATGGTACTGCAATTGGTTTAGGTATTGGTAATTGTGTAAATCGACTTAAGGATAGTAAAGCAAAAAGTAAAATTATTATTTTATTAACTGATGGTGAAAATAATAGTGGTGTTATTGACCCAATAACTGCTGCTGATATGGCACGTGAATTTAATATTAAAACTTACACTATTGGTGTAGGGTCATATGGAACGGCTCCATATCCAGGAAAAGATATATTTGGTCGTTCTGTGTACTATGATGTTCCATCAAATATTGATGAGAATATGCTGCAAGTAGTTGCTGATACTACAGGTGCAGTATATTTTAGAGCAGATAAAAAAAGTGAATTAGCTAGAGTCTACAATGAAATAGAGAGATTAGAAAAGACAGAGATTGAAGAGATTAAGTTTTATAATGTAACGGAACATTATTTTATATTTTGTTTATTTGCCTTTTTATGTTTTTTACTGGAAATAATTTTAGATTATACTGTTTTTAAAAGAATTGTTTAATGGATTTTTCAAAACCAGAATTATTAAATCTTTTATTTTTAACAATTGTATTATTGTTAGTGTTTTACATTTATTATATATGGCAAAAGGATATTGTTGAGAATAAATTTAATAAAGACACGTTTCTAAAAATTAATCCTAATTATAGTAGTGCTATTAAAATTGTACATTTTATATTAAAGTTAATGGCTTTAGTATTTTTAATTTTAGCTTTATCGGGCCCAAGGATGGGTATAGAATTAAAAAAAGTCAATAGGGAGGGAGTGGATGTTGTTTTTGCTTTAGATGTTTCAAAAAGCATGCTGGTTGAGGATATAGCGCCTAATAGATTATTAAAAAGTATTCAAGTTCTTTCCAAGACAATTGATGAAATGGTTTCTGATAGAGTAGGGATAATCGTTTATGCGGGGCAGGCATATCCTTTGATGCCTTTGTCATTTGATTATTCAATGGCTAAATTATTAATAAAAACTATCAATACAGATTTGGTTAATATACAAGGTACAGACCTGTCTAGTGCATTAATGCTCTCAGATTCATTTTTTGACAATAATGAAAGGAGTAAAATTATTTTTTTAATTTCTGATGGTGAGGACCATGAGGGAAATTACCAGCAATTAAATACAGTTTTATCTGATAAAAAAACTATTGTTTGTACAATTAATATAGGTACTGAATCAGGGGGGCCTATTCCTATTAAAACCCAGTCCGATATTAGTTATAAAAAAGATAAAAACGGAAATGTAGTAATATCCAAAGCAAATGCAAATGCACTAGAAACTGTTGCTGCTAACTATAATGGTGCTTTTATTAAATCAAATCAAACAGATGACATGGTCGATTTTATATTTCAAAGCATTAATACTCTTGATAAAACATCAACTCAAGAAGAGATGTTTTCTGATTATGAGGATCAATTTCAATGGTTTTTAGGTTTTGCGTTATTCTTTATTTTGTTAGATTTGATGTTAACGCACAAGAGAATTAATTTTATACGTCATGTAATTAAAAACTAATAGATGAAACAAGTAATTTTTGTATATATTCTCTTTCTTACAACTTTTATGTTTGCCCAAAATGAGAGACAGATTGCAAGAGATGCAAATAATTCATATAATAAAGGTTTATTTGTAGACTCTGAAGTTGACTATAGAAAATCTATTGTAAAAAATCAAGAGTTTGAAGAAGCAAAGTTTAATTTGTCAGATGCGTTATTTAAACAAGATCGTTATGATGAATCTATTAGTTTGTTAAAAGAGTTGGTCTCTGAAACTAAAGACAAGAATATAAAATCAGATGCGTATTATAATATGGGTAATAATTTTCTAAAAAAACAAGAATTAGAAGAAGCTGTAGAGGCCTATAAAAATTGTTTACGTATTAATCCTGACGATGAGCAAGCTAGATATAATTTGTCAAAAACTCTTTCTCTTATGCAAAAACAAAATCAAGAGAATAATAATCAACAAAATCAAGAGAATAATGACGAGAAAGATCAAAATAAGAATGGTGGTCAAACAGATGGAGAAGAAGATTTAGAAAATGATAAAAAAAAATCAGATCAAGCAGATTCTCAGGATGATTCTGAGGGGCAAAAAGAATCAAATAAACAACAACAAGATTCTGGTGAAAATGACCAGAGAAATAATAATGATCAACGCCAAAGTGTTGATTTGTCAAAAGATGATATTGAAAGAATTTTAGATGCCTTAGAGAGAGATGAGCAGCGTGTTCAAGAAGAAATGCAAAAACGAAAAATGAAAACGAAATCCAAACAACTTGAAAAAGATTGGTGATTATGCGCTTAGGCTTATTGTACATATATATATTTTTTAGTATTACATTATTTTCTCAGGAATTTGAAGTGGTTGTTAGTGATAACAAAATCGGCCTTAATGAAAGTTTTGAGATTTCATTTGTGTTACAAAATAGCGGCAAAAATTTCACACCCCCACCATTTACTGAATTTAAAATCATTAGAGGCCCAAGTAAATCTAGTAGCACATCCATTGTTAATGGTGAAATGTCTCAAGAAATATCATATACATATGTTTTAAAACCTAAGAAAGTTGGTGTTTTTACCATTTTACCTGCTTCTATAAAATCCAAGGGTAAAACTATTGGCACAAAGCCTGTAACGATACAGGTTCAAAAAAATAATATAGATAAAAAGCCAAACACGCCATATAATATTGTTTCTCGTAAAGTTCATCTTAATGTTACAGCCAATAAAACAACATGTTATGTTGGTGAGCCCATTGTACTTACATATACGTTATACTTTAATTTAAATATCGGCAGTGTCTCTCAAAACCCTATTCAATATGGCGATTTTTGGGTAAATAATATTGATGTAGATAGTTCAACAAAAAAACAACAATTTAAGGGAGAAAATTACAATTCTGCAGTTATTAAGCAAGTTGTGTTAATTCCTAGAAAATCAGGTAAACAAACCATTACCCCATTAAGTTTAGATTTAATTGCTAGTGTGCCTACAAATAGAAGAGATTTTTTTAATATGTCTATTAATCAACAAGTGGATTATACGGCTCAGTCAAAAAAAATATCCATTAATGTCTTGGAGCTGCCAGAATTAGGTCGCCCAGATAATTTTTCTGGAGCAATAGGAGACTTTAGTATTGACGTAAATCTAGACAAAGATTCAATTGGTGTCAATGAATCATCTACTTTTACAGTGAAAGTATCTGGTTCAGGAAACTTAACTGTCATAAATAGTCCAGAGGTCAAGTTTGACTCGGAAATAGAAGTTTTTGAACCTAATAATTTAGATAATATTAATATCAATTATAGGGGGATTAGGGGGTATAAAAAAGATGAGTATTTAATTGTTCCAAGGTATAAGGGGGTGTATAATTTAAATCCTATAAGTTTTAATTTTTTTAATCCAAAAACTAAAAAATACATTACTTTAAATTCAGAGGCAAAGCGCATTACTGTTAGCGGAGATCAAACGGGTGAAAAATCATATACTCTCGAGAATGTAAGCAAAGAAAAAATAGATTTAATTAATGAAGATATTAAGTTTATTAAATTGTCTAATACTTCTTTTTTGACTCAAAAAAAATTTCTTGCATCTATTGTTTTTTATGTGTTGATTTTTATTGGTTTTTTAATAATCTTTTTGGCATTCTTACTTAAGAAAAGTCATTTAGATTTTCATCTTTTATTTACTAAAAACTATTTAAAGAAATCCCTTGATCAATTAGATAAATTAAATTTACTATTATTGAACAGGGAGTATGAAAAATTGCAGTCGGAGCTTTTGAACATTTTACTTATTTATGTTTCATCTAAATTTTCAATTGTAAAAGCTGAGTTAAGCCTTGAAAAAATAAATAATATCTTGATTAAGAAAAACTTGTCTAATGAGATAATTTCTGATTTTATAGCTCAGGTTCAATACTTAGAAAAGTGCAAATACTCTCCGCATCAGGATGATAAAACCAATAAAGAGTTAATTGTTAAAGCAAGAGATATAATTAATAAAATAGAACATGCTAATGATAAATAAAATACTTCCATTATTAATTTTTTCTTGTTCGTATCTTTTTGGTTTGAATTCATCAGATTCATTATTTCATAGGTCCAATGATTTTTATAAAAATGGTCAATTTGAAAAAGCGTTAGATGGCTATCTAAATATACCAAAAGAGGATCTTAGTGGTGTAGTTTATTATAATATTGGGAACTGTTATTTTAAGCTTAAAAAACTTGGTTATTCTCGCTTGTATTATGAGAAGGCAAAGTTGTGTAACCCGTCAGATAAGGATGTGTCTCATAATCTTGAAATTTTAAAAACCAAATTAATTGATGAAATAAGTCCTGTCTCGGAATTTTTTTTAATTCGTTTTCTTAATAGTATTAATTCTATATTTAATGACACTCAATGGGCATATTTTTTTATGGTATTGTTTTATTTTAATATAATCTTATTTGTGGCTTTTTTATTTTCTCAATCTGTAGATGCTAAAATTAATTTTTTAAGAACGTTATTTTTCTCTATTCCTGTTTTACTTATTGTTTGTTTTCTAATGCTTTACAGTAATTACCTTAATAAGTTTGAGTC
>MDTG01362622.1_pt1 | contig 12765 bp, 13 predicted proteins | sample 811421 | NCBI WGS metagenome assembly MDTG01 (sample SAMN05326645, study PRJNA326480) | marine metagenome | isolation source: seawater | place: Pacific Ocean: South East | collected 2011 | reverse complement strand
TTGCCAATACCTCCTGAAGCCCCAGTAATAAAAACTTTTTTATTTTCTAAATCAATTTGCATTATCTATATTTTCAATATCTGAAATCTCATTAAAATTAATCAATTTAAATTTCTTATTAATTCTTTTTATCAATCCTGATAAGACTTTGCCAGGACCAATTTCAATAATATTTTCTTCATCTAAATTTTCCAATGTTTTAATACTTTCCACCCACCTTACTTTATTTGACATTTGTTTTGAAAGACTATTCTTTATAATTAAAGTGTCATTTGAACTTTTGGCTGTATAATTAGAAATTATATTAATTGTAGATTTTTTAAATGTTATGTCATTTATAAAATTCAGCATCTTTTCTTCAGCTTTGATCATTAAATTAGAATGAAATGCAGCAGATACATTGAGTAAAATAAATTTTAAAGCACCTGAATTTTTAAAAAATTTTTCTGAAGTTTTCAAATCTTCATTTTTTCCAGAAATAACTATTTGGATAGGTGAATTATCATTAGCAATTTCTACATTTAATTTATTCTTATTTATTATATTCTCAACTTTATCACAATCAATTCCAATAATAGCTGCCATACCAGATTTATTAGGAGCATAAGCTTTTTGCATTAATTCACCTCTATTTTTTAATAAATATGCACAATCTTTTATTGAAATAATGTTAGCTGCACATAATGCTGTATATTCACCAAGTGAATGTCCTAACATAAAATTAATTTTTAAATTTTTATAATTTTGTGAAAGCAAAACTTTATATAAAGATAAAGAAACAGTAAAAATTGAAATTTGTGTATATTGAGTTTCGTTTAATAAATTTGATGGATTATTAAAAATTATATCCTTAAGATCAATCTTAGTTAAATCAGATATAGCGGAAAAAGTATCTTTTACTTCTTGAAAAGAATCATAGAAATCTTTACCCATTCCAGCTACTTGACTACCTTGGCCAGGAAATACAATAACGGTCATTTTTAGCTTGATTTATTTCAAAATATTAATATAGGCAAGATTAACTTCACTTAAAATATATTTTTTAAGTATACCCAAGGAGTTTATGAGCAAATTTGAAGCAGTTATACTTTTTAGTCCCGATTTATCTAATCCTATTATTGTTAAAGAGGAAGAGAAATTCAATAAAATAATTGATAATTTAAAGGGTAAAATGCTTGAAAAAGAAAACTGGGGTCTTAAAGATCTAAGCTATTCAATAAATAACTTTAAAAAAGCTTTTTATAAGTATTATCAATTAGAAATAAATGGATCGGAATTAAAAAATATAAAAAAAACTTTAACCCAAAATGAAAAAATATTAAGACATTTGTTTATCAAAGTAGATAAACATCAAAAATTACCAACTAAAATGATTAACAATGAAGAAAAATAGAACTAATAATAGGAAAAGGGACGAAAGAAAAAATTCACCTTTTGAAGAAAGAAGAAGATTTTGTCCGTTTAGTCAAAAAAACTCTCCAGATATAGACTATAAAGATATTAAATTATTATCTAGATATGTGTCAGAAAAAGGAAAAATCATTCCAAGTAGAATTACTTATGTATCAAGACAAAAACAAAAAGAATTATCTATGGCAATAAAAAGGGCAAGATTCTTAAGTTTAATGTCTTATACTCAAAAGAATCAATACTAAAATGAAAATTATCTTAACAACAAATATTAAAAAATTAGGTAAAGTTGGAGATCAAGTTATTGTTAAAGATGGATTTGCAAGAAATTTTCTTTTTCCAAATAATATGGCACTGAGAGATACAAAAAGTAATTTGCAATATTATGAAAATATCAAAGAAGAAATTGTTGTTAAAGAAAATGAAAGAAAAGATAAAGCTATAAATTTGGTTGAAAACATTAAAAAAATTCAAATTAAATTTACAAAAGAAGCTGATGAAAAAGATCAATTATATGGGGCAGTTTCTAAAAAAGAAATAATTAATTTTTTATCAGAAAAAGATATTATTTTATTATCAGACGATATTAAAATTCCAAATGCCATTAGATCTTTAGGTGAACATATTATAAATATTAATCCTTATGTAGGAATAGAAACAGATATAAAGATCACAGTTTTGAGAACGTAAATAATTATTCACACAATATTAAGAGTTAGTTAAGATATTTCTATAAATAATAGAAGTATCCTTTTTATTAAAATTAATATTTCCTTTAAAGAACTTTGTATGGCTTTAAATATTCACAATATAGAAGATAATAAAGACAAAAATATTTTGGATAAATTTGAAAATGTTGACGCTGAAACAGCAGTTATAGGTTGTTTACTATGGGATAATAGAACTTACGAAAAAATAGCAGATTTTTTATCAGAAGATCACTTTATAAATCTAAGAAATAAAAAAATTTTTTCAGTTATCAAACAATTATTAGATAAAAATATACTTGTAACACCAATAACTTTAAAAAATTACCTGGAAAATGAAAATGAAGATAAATTTGATCATTTTGCCTACTTAAATCAAATTAAAGATGCTTCACCATCGACACAAAATGCATACCAATATGCACGATTATTATATGATTTAAATATAAAAAGAAATTTAGTAGGTATTGGTAATAATATTATCCAAGAAACCATTTCTAATGAGGATGATTTAGAAGGCAAAGACTTAATTGAAAATGCTGAAAATGATTTATATAATTTATCACAAACTGGAAATGTTGATAGAAAACACTCACTTTTTAATGAGGCTTTAAAATCTGCAATTGATGTTATAGACCAATCTTTTAAACGAGATGGGAAAATAGCTGGTTTAGCAACAGGAATAAAAGACCTAGATAAAAAACTTGGAGGATTACATAATTCTGATTTAATAATAATTGCAGGCAGACCTTCTATGGGTAAGACAGCTTTAGGTACAAATATTGCATTTAATGCAGCAAAAAATTTTAAAGAAAAAGAAGATGAATTTGGAATAAAAAATACAATAGATGGAGGAAAAATTGCTTTTTTTTCTTTAGAAATGTCTGCAGAACAGCTTGCAACTAGAATACTGGCTCAAGAATCTAAAATAAGTAGCGATAAAATGCGTAAAGCTGAACTTAGTAAGGAGGATTTTAAAAAAATTGCTAAAATTAGTTCAGAATTAGAAAATTTAAATTTAATTATAGATGATAATCCATTGTTAACAATTCCTGCATTAAGAGCACGTGCAAGAAGATTAAAAAGAATTTTTAATATAGATCTCATTATAATTGATTATTTACAATTAATGTCAGGATCATCAAATGTTAGAAATGATGGAAGGGTTCAAGAAATATCTGAAATAACAAGAGGTTTAAAAGCTATAGCTAAAGAATTAAATATTCCAATTATTGCTTTATCTCAGTTGTCAAGACAAGTAGAAAATAGAGAGGATAAAAGACCTCAATTAGCAGATTTAAGAGAAAGTGGAACTATTGAACAAGATTCTGATGTAGTTATGTTTATTTTTAGAGAAAGTTATTATTTAGAAAGAATGGAACCAATTAAAAGGACTGATGAAAGTGAAGAAAAATATAATGAAAGACATGGTAGATGGAGAGAATTATGTGAAAGTAGTTATAACAAAGCTGAATTAATAATAGCAAAACAAAGACATGGTCCAATAGGAAGTATAAAAACACATTTTGATCCCAATTACACAAGATTCAGTGACTTAAGTAAAACGGATTATGATAATATTATGGAATGATTAATCCAAATGCAATTTTAGAAATAAATAGTAAAAACTTAATTTCAAATTATATAGCAATTCAAAATTATTCAAAAAAAAAATTAACTGGTGCCGTTATTAAAGCTAATGCATATGGATTGGGTGATATTAATATTTATAAAAAATTATATAAAGTAGGTTGTAGGAATTTTTTTTTAGCTACTTTAAATGAAGCTTTAAATTTAAGAAAAAAATATTTAAGTAGTAATATTTATGTTTTAAATGGGCTGGAAAATAATAAAATAACAAAATTTTATGATAATAATATCATTCCTATTTTAAGTTCTATTGAAGAATTAGAATTATATATTAATAGTAAATATTTTAATGAAAATTATAAAATTGGACTACATATTGATACTGGATTAAATAGATTAGGTATTCAAATTCACCAATTAATTAAAAAAGATTTAAAAAAAATAAAATTATTTATTTTAATGAGCCATTTTTCTAGTGCGGAAGAACTATCTAATAAATATAATTATATACAAAATAAAAGATTTATATCTACATTGAATCTATTTAAATCCATTAAATATATAAGTTTATCAAACTCTGCAGGAATTTTAAATAATGAATCATTTCATTATAATTTAACTAGACCAGGCATAATTTTATATGGAGGTTATCAAAATCAAAGATTAAAAAGAATTTTAAAAATAAAACATGTAGTAAAATTAAAAGCTAAAATACTACAAATTAAACAAATTGGAATAAATGAATACATTGGATATAATCAAACATATAAAACAAGTAAAAAAATTATAATAGCTATATTGGGGATTGGTTATGCTGATGGAATATTTAGAATTTTAAGTAATAAGGGTAAAGTATATTATAAAAATCAATCATTTAAAATTATAGGTAGAATCTCTATGGACACAATGACAATTGATATAACAAATTGTAAACATAAAATAATTATAGGAGATTATATGGAAATTATTAATAAAGATAATGATATTGAGAAAATTGCTAGAGAATGCAAAACTATAAGTAGAGAAATATTAACATCAATTTCACAAAGAGTATTAAGGCAATACATATAATATATTAAATGAACTATTTTTCTAAAATAATTGCAGCAATATTGGCTATTTTATTGATAATTATATCAATCTTTTTTTCATTTAACATAAAGTTAGATGCCTCTTCAGATACACTAATTTTAAAAAATGATAAAACTTTTGAATACTATGAGTATTATAATAATATTTTTCCCTCAAGAAATTTTTTAATTTTAGCTATAAAAAGTTCTGAAATAATAGATCAAAAATATTTACAAAATATATTTGAAATAAATCAAAAGATTAAAAATTTAAAAAATGTAGAATCAACATTTACAATTATAGATGCTCCGATACTACTTTCAAATAATATATCACTTGCTGACCTTAAAAATAGTGAGATGGATACAATTATAAATTCGAAAATTGATAATAAGATTATCCTAGATGAATTTAGCAACAGTCCAATTTTTAAAGATCAATTAGTAAATAAAGATAAAAATTTATCTTCAATAATCATATATATTAATACAAATAATGATTTAGTTAAATTGAAAAATCAAAAGAAAGAAAAAAAATTATCTAAACTTGAATTAAAAGAATTAAATAAAAAATATATATTAGAAAAAAATAAATATAATAAAAATAGAGATGAATTAATAATAGATATTAGAAAAACTATTTCTTCTGAAAATGATAATTATGCATATTATCTTGGTGGTATTGATATGATTGCAAGTGATACTATAAGTTTTGTAAAGAAAGATATAACAACATTTGGTATTGCAGTTTTAATTTTTATTATATTAGTATTATTATTAATTTATAGAGATCTCAAATGGGTAATAATTCCTTTAATTTCAACAATATATTCTGTAATTTTTATGACAGGATTTGTCGGATTTATGAAATGGGAAATTACAGCAATTTCTTCAAATTTCATATCACTGATGCTGATATTATCGATCTCAATGAACATACATATTGTGAATCATTATAGGATTCATTACTCAGATAAATCTATAAAAAATAAAATTTACTACACAATATCCAAAATGTTTTGGCCTTGTCTTTATACGGCACTTACAACAATTGTTGCCTTTGGCTCATTATTGTTTTCTAACATTAAACCAGTAATTGATTTTGGATTTATTATGGTTTTTGCTTTATTTTTTATATTTTTAAGTTCTTTTACTATATTGCCATTAATAATTTCTTATTTTCCTAAAATTAAAGAAGAAAAAATTAAAAAATTTTATATTTTGAACTGGTTTTATAAAAAAGCAATTACAAGTACATATAGAATTTTTTTTATTAATTTAATTTTTATATTCATTAGTATCTATGGGATCAATAAATTAAATGTTGAAAATAGTTTTATAAATTATTTTAAATCTGACACTGAAATATACAAAGGAATGAAATTAATAGACACTGAATTAGGAGGCACTACTCCTATAGATATAGTAATAAAATTTAAAGATGATGAAATTAATAATAATTTTATTGATAATGAAACTTCTATTGATGATGATACTCTTTTAGAAGATGAGATTTTTTTAGATGATGATATTTTTGAAGAAAATATTTCTGAAAAATCATGGTTCACAAATGATAAAATGATAACAATTAAAAAAATACACCAATATCTAGAAACAAGGAATGAAATTGGGAAAGTGCAATCAATATATTCACTTATTGATATGGGAAATTTAATTAATAAAAATGAATTAACTAATTTTGAAATATCAATTTTATATAAAGAAATTCCTGAAAATTATAAAGAAATTCTCATAAAACCTTTTTTATCTATAGAAAATAATATGGTAAAAATTAATGCTAGAATAAGAGATTCAAATGAAATTAATAGAAATGATTTAATTGTAGAAATAAAAAACTATATTAAATCAGAATTTAATAATATTGAAAGTTTTGAAGTTAATGGACTTTTAGTTCTATATAACAATATGTTACAATCTTTATTTGATTCACAAATAAAATCGTTCGGTATTATATTATTTGCAATTTTTTTAATGTTTTTAATATTATTTCAATCTTTTAAGTTGAGTATTTTTGGAATGATACCAAATATTATTGCATCAACTTTTGTCTTGGGTCTTATTGGTAATTTAAGCGTTCCTCTTGATATTATGACAATAACTATTGCTGCTATAACCATAGGTATAGCTGTTGATAATACAATCCATTATATTTACAGAATAAATGAAACTAAAAATAATAATTCGATAGAAGAATCAATTAAAATAGCTCATAATAGTGTAGGAAATGCAGTTTTGACAACATCTTTGACAATTGCTTTTGGTTTTTCAGTTTTAATATTATCTAACTTTATTCCAACAATATTATTTGGTCTATTTACATCAATAGCCATGATATTAGCTATGTTAGGGGTGTTGATTACTTTGCCATCAATAATATATAAATACGTAAAATGATATTAAACAATTTTATTATTCCTTATGATTATATTCTATTATTTATAATTATATTAATAATAATTTTTTGTTTTATTAAAGGTTTTATACAATCGATATTAGGACTTTTAACATGGGTAGGGTCCATTTTAATAACCATATATAGTTATGATTCATTTTCAGGTTTTATTACTAAACAATTACTTAAAATTAATTTTTTTCAAAATTTTGAATATCAGACTGCTATAATTGGAATAATCATATCTATACCAGTTATATTTTTAATTTCTTTATTTATTTTAAAAAGATTGAGAAAAATTATCAGTTCAGATTTAGACAAACAAATATTAGGGACAATATTTGATAAATTGTTTGGTGCAATATATGGTTTAATATTTTCATATATTTTAATTACAGCAATATTAATTTTATTTAATAGATTTGAACTTAATGGAATGCATTCATATATAAATAATAATTCATATATAATTTCTAATATAAATGAATATAATAATAATTTTATATTTAAATTAAGTAATAATAGTGAAGAAAACTTATAAATTAAATATAAGGATTTTCTGAAGAACTATATAGAATATTTGTTTTTTGATTTATAATTTTAAAATTATTATTAAAATTATTTGACAAATATCTTTTATATGAATTTTTAATTTTTTGAGAATGATTACAAAAAATTTTAATTGTCATGGGTTTTTCTTTAATTTGCACAACATATTTGAAGTTTACTTTTTTTCTATCAATTAAAGGATGGGGATGATCTATAATAGCTTTTTTAAGCCATTTATTTAATCTACTAGTTGATATAATATTTGAGTTATTTTCAAAATCATAAAAGTATTTTAATATTTTTTGAGGATCTTTTTTATTTAAGGAGCTTATAAAGAATAATTTTATATTTTTGGCTTCTTTAACATTATTAACAATGTCTGAAAAAGTTGTTTTTTTAAAATCTTTTTTATCATCTATTAAATCTATTTTATTAAAAATAATAATAGTTGATTTTGATTTTTCTGAAATATAACTTATAATTCTTTTATCTTGTCTATCTATACCATCTAAAGAATCTATAATTATAAAAGCTGAATCTACTTTTCTAATGTTATCAAAAGTTTTTTTAATGGCATAAAAATTTATACTTTTTTTGACTATATTTGATTTTTTTCCTACTCCAGCAGTGTCTATAAATTTAATATATTTATCTTTAAAAGATATATAATCTATAACAAAATCTGAAGTTGTTCCTGCTTTATTGCTAGTAACTGATCTATTAAAACCTAATAAAGAATTCAAAAATGTACTTTTCCCCACATTTGGTTTACCAAATATCGCAATAGAGTAATCTTCTTTTTTTAAAATTGTATCAATTAATGAATCGTTATTTTTAAAAAAAGTTTTAATATTATTTATACCGTACATATGAGAACAAGATAAAAAAAATATAGATTTAATTCCATAATTATCAAATTCAGTATTTTTTTTTAAATTTAGATTGTCAAATTTATTAACTAATAATATAAATTTTTTATTAAATTTTCTGAGTTGATTAATAATAAATAGATCAGAATGATTATAACCACTTTTATAATCAACAACATAAAGAAAATAGTCTATATCTTTAATTAACTTTTTATTAAAAAAAGATAAGATATTTAAATTATTTTTTTTATTAATAATACTTAAACCAGGAGTATCAAAAATATAAGATGAAGTTTTATTTATGATTTCTTTGTGCCAATCTCTAGTAGTTCCCTCATTTTTATGAACTATATTTCGATTAGAATTAGAAAATATATTAAAAATAGAAGATTTTCCTGCATTTGGTCTACCAACTAAAAAATAATTCATTTAATAAATATTGAAGTTTTGCTATTAATTTGATCTATTAATAAATATTCATTTTGATTTTTAATTGAAATTATATTTTTTAATTTAAGATTGTCTTCTGAAATAATTTTACCATTAATTGAATTTAATTCTAAAATTAAACCACTTTCGAAAAAAATTATCAATGAATTATTATAATTAGCTATATCTACTATAGATTCATTTTTTTTGACTTTATCTGAAATGTCAATTTGCCAGAAAAGTTTATTATTAGAAATGTTATAAGCTTTTAATAAACTATCATTATTTAAAGTAATTAACGAATTATTATAAAATCTAAAAGAATTTACATTAAGAATTTTCTTATTATTTAACAATATTGTTTGTTTGTCTATATCTATAGTAGTTAAATAATTACTCTGTCCAAAATATGAGATGAGATTATTAAATGAATGAATTTGATCTGATGAACCTGAAGTTTGATTATCTTTAAAATATTTGTGATATTCTGTATTTACCATATCTCCCATAATTGTATCAATCATAACAAAGTTATTATTTGGAAGAAGAACAAATAAATAATGATTTAATGATACAATATCTCCTCCTAAAACTTTTAAAGGATTACTGTTATCTAATAAAAATTCCCAATTATTATTGCCATTAATATGATTTAAGGAAATGATCTTATTTGATAGTACAATAATTATATTTTCATCAAATATTTTAATGGGTGTTTTGAGAATATCATTAAAATTTCTTTGCCATATAATTGATCCATCTAAATTAAATGAAAATATTTTACCATTAGATAAAGAAAGTATAAAAAAATCAGATATTTGAGCTAGAGAAGTAGGATAAACATCTTTATCTTTAATTTGTAAATCTAAATTAATTTTTTTAATAATCTTGTAGTCATTTAAATCATAAATAATTAATTCATTTTTATGATTCACAAAAATTAACTCATTATCTATAATAATTTTTAATATAGGATTGCTTTCTACATATTTTTTACCAAAAGTATCTAAAGTCTTAATCTTTTTATAATTTGTTTTTGTCCAATTTAAAATTTGTAGTTCATCGTACGAGTCTTGTGAATTTAAATTATTTTTATAAAATGTATTTAAATAAATATTAGATGTATTTTCTATTACATCTTGATAATTTATAGTCTGAATTTCTTTTTGTGTTATTATATCCAGTGATTTGCAAGAAAAAACAAAAAAAGGAATTAAAAATATTAACTTAATTGTATTTTTGAAATTCATTTATCTTTTTTACTCTTTCTTTAATAAATGCTGAAATTTTATCACCTTCTTGAATTTGTTTATATAAATTTTTACTTTCATCTTTTAGATTAATAGAATTAGAAAAATCTTGCTCTAGTATTGACAATAAATATAAAATTTCTAGTTTATAGCCAATATAAGACTCAATAGAAGGATCAAAAAAAGATAATAATGCATTAATTTTTTCTTTAAACTCTGGAAATTTATTGCGATTTGATTCTTCAGTAATTAATTTTAAAAAAGAATATGAGGCTTGTATAGAAATAGTTGATTTATATAGAATATTTAAATTATGATTATTTAATAAAATTATATAATCTTGATATGCTGATTCTAATTCCTTCTTTTTTAACTTTAAATTTATTTTATCAATTGTGGCCAATACTCCATAAAAATTTTTTTCTTGAGCTATATCTTCTAATATATCAGCAAACTCTATATTATTAGTATCTGATTTTATTAAGTTGTAAGATATACTTGTATCCAATATCTTTTTATTGCTATAGAAAAAATATAATTGAATTATAATTATAAGAAGTACTATTAACAAAAATATACCTATTATAATTTTATATTTTTCTTTTAACAGTGTTGTTATAGTAGTTGTAATATCTTGATTATTCATAGTTTTTCCATTTAATTGAACAACCAAAGCTGTTATTTTGATTTAAAGGACCCTCGTTTGTTTCAGTTATTAATTTCATTGCTTCAAACATTTCTCTTTTTATATCATTTTTATCATTTTTTATAACTTTAGAATCTATCCTTCCTCTATATTTTAATTTAAGATTTTTATTAAATCCAAAAATATCAGGTGTACAAACAGCTTGATAGTCCTTTGCTACTTGCTGTGTTGAGTCATATAAATATTGAAATTGAAAATTATATTTTTTAGAAAAGGCTTTCATATTTTTAAATGAATCTTCTGGATATTGGTTAACATCATTGGACATAATTGAAATTGTTGAAACTCCAATATTATTTAATTCTATTGATTCATACACAAATCTTTCCATAATGCTTATAACATAAGGACAATGATTGCATATAAAAGCTATCAAAGTCCCATTTTTTCCGGATAACTCGCTTAGAGTGTAATATTTATTATCGACAGACATTAATTTAAAATCTGGTGCTTCCAAGTTAAGTTGAGAATTTGAAACATTTACAGGCATAAAAAAATTGATATAGTAATATAATGGAACTCCTACCATCAGTTAGAAAATTCCACAATTCTAAATTATTTTTTTCAAAAATTGAATTAAGTAAAATTCTATCATGTTATTCTTTAGGTGTTTCTAAGGGAAACTGGAAAGATTATGCTATTTTTTTTGGTAAACAGGAGGCTTCATTCTATATGTTTAAACATTCTTTAGCTACTCCTGATTGTATTTTGTCTAAAATATCTAAGAATAAGAAAAATGTAATTATTTATAATTTAAAAATACAAAATTCTATAAAAACAAAATATAATAAGATTGATGATGTTTTAGTTTTTTTAAAGAGAAGAGAACTTCATATAATTTAATTTTTTCAAAAATAAAAATTAAACATTATTTTTTTTATATTGAGATCTTTTTTCATGAAGTATAGGTTCAGTATATCCTGAAGGTTGCTCTGTTCCATTAAAAATTAATTCTTTTGCAGCTTGAAAGGATAATGAATCAGAATTTTTTGACATAGGTATATAATTGGGATCTTTAGAGTTTTGATCGTCTACTATTTTAGACATTTTGTTAAGAGCATTAATAACTTGTTGATCAGAAATAATTTCATGTTTAAGCCAATTAGCTAATGCCTGAGATGAAATTCTACAAGTTGCTCTATCTTCCATTAAGCCAATATTATTAATATCAGGGACCTTAGAACATCCTATACCTTGATCAACCCATCGGACTACATATCCTAGTATTCCTTGAACATTGTTTTCTATCTCAGAATTAATTTCATCTTCTGATAGATTCTGTCTATTAAGCAAAGGTAATGTAATTAGATCATTAATAGTATTTTTTTCTTTTTTATTTATTATATCATTTTGAACATCTATTATATTTAGATGATGATAGTGAAGAGCATGTAAAGTAGCAGCTGTAGGACTCGGGACCCAAGCACAATTAGCACCAGCTTTTAAATGATTAATCTTTTGTTCGATCATTTCTTTCATCAAATCAGGCATTGCCCACATTCCTTTGCCAATTTGAGCTTTACCCTGAAGTCCACATTTTAAACCTATACTTACATTTCTGCTTTCATAAGCTTTAATCCAATTAGAATTTTTCATTTCTCCTTTAGTAACAAAAGGACCAGCAAACATTGAAGTATGTATTTCATCACCGGTTCTGTCTAAAAAACCAGTATTTATAAAAGCTACTCTAGATTTAGCAGCACGTATACATTCTTTTAAATTTATACTTGTTCTTCTTTCTTCATCCATTATACCAATTTTGATTGTATTCT
>MDTG01146755.1_pt1 | contig 12765 bp, 10 predicted proteins | sample 811421 | NCBI WGS metagenome assembly MDTG01 (sample SAMN05326645, study PRJNA326480) | marine metagenome | isolation source: seawater | place: Pacific Ocean: South East | collected 2011 | reverse complement strand
CGTGGACAAGGAAGATAATGGCAGAATATACATGGAGTTTTTCATCACTAAAACAATACACAAACTGTCCCAAACAATACTATGAAATAAGGGTACTTAAAAATTATACAGTCAAAGAAAATGAAGCCATGATGTATGGTAAGGAAGTTCATACTGCATTAGAAAATTATGTAAGAGACGGAGTAGAGCTTGCTAAAAACTACCAACGTTTTAAAAGTATGGTGGATGCTCTTATAAATATTAAAGGTGAGAAGATATGTGAGCATGAAATGGCTTTAACTTATAATAAAGAACCTTGTGAGTTTCATGATGAAAACAGATGGGTAAGAGGGATTGCCGATTTAGTTATTATAGATGGTGCAGATGCCTATGTTGTAGATTATAAGACAGGTAGTAATAAATACCCAGATCCAAAACAGTTAAAGCTAATGGCTATAATGATGTTTACTCATTTCCCAGAGGTACAAAAGATAAAGGCAGGACTACTCTTTGTAATGAAGAATAGTTTTTTAACTGAGGAATACCATAGAAAAGATATGGATAAGTTATGGAAATCTTTTGAGCAACCTTTAAAAAGACTAGAGACAAGTTATGATACAGATGAGTGGAAAGCAAACCCTACTCCATTATGTGGTTGGTGTTCAGTTGACACTTGTGAATTTTATAAACCAAGATTCTTTCCAAGCTAATGTATAAAGTAAACTGTATTGTCTGTAGTAAAGAGTTTGAAACCTTTCATCCTAAGTATTTATGTTGCTCTGCAGAATGTGGTAAAGCTAATAAAATGAACAAAAAGTATTTAAGGATATCAGGTGATTGGACATTATACTTTAAGTACTTGTTATCTAAGAAAAAAACAGATATTACTGCTCAAGATTTAGTAGAACTACTTAAGAAACAAAAGGGTAAGTGTGCATTGTCAGGGGCAATACTTACTTGCGAGAAAGTTAAGGGTAAATATGTTAAGACTAACGCAAGTATTGATAGAATAATAGCAGGAGGAGAGTATAATATAGAGAACGTCCAATTAGTTTGCAGGGCGTTAAACTCTTTCAGACATGATTTAACAGTAAAAGAATTTATACAATGGTGTAAAAAGGTAGCTAAAAATGGCATATACAAAAAGCCCTAGACCTTACAAAAGGGAATGGGAACTAGAACAAAAACGAAACGAGAAAAAGTCTAGAGCTGCACGAGCTAGACTTAGACGTAAAGTCGATGCCAATGGCCTTGATAAAAACGGTAACGGTAAAGCAGACAAAAGAGAAGGAAAAGATATAGCACATAAGAAAGCTTTATCAAAAGGTGGTAAGAACAAAGACGGCTATACTATACAAACTAAATCTAAAAACCGATCTTTTAAAAGAAATTCTAAAAAGAAATTAGTAGCAGAAACAAGCACTAGAGAAAGAAAAAAGAAAACAGTCAAGAAAACAAACAAGAAAAAAACAAAAAAAACTTGACCTATTTTTAGTTTAGGGTGTATAGTAGTTATCCAGTTAAGTGAAACATTAAGTTAGGAAGTTATGGAATTAGTTAATGAGAAAGCAGTTAAACTTGCTTTGCCTATAGAATTAAGTAATACAGTTGTAAATAATATAGAGCAAAGTAAAATATTAGATTCGCAAGATGGCGTGTCCAATCTATTAGTTTATTGGGGTTTAGAAGAAATGACTAAACTAAATAAACTTGTACGACTTAAAAACAATTTACCCTCCCCTATTCGTAGAGACTATAAATATCCAGGTTTATATAAACCTTTTGACCATCAAGCTACTACCGCAGAATTTTTAAGTATCAATGAAAAAGCTTTTTGTTTTAATGAAGCTGGTACAGGTAAAACTTCTTCTGCATTGTGGGCTGCTGATTATTTAATGACGCAAGGTAAGATAAAAAAAGTATTAATTATATGCCCTCTATCTATTATGTATTCTGCATGGCAAGGGGATGTCTTTAATACTTGTATGCATAGAAGTGCCGTTGTTTGTTATGGGCCTGCTCACAAAAGAAAAACAATTATTGAAGGGGATTACGATTTTACTATTATTAATTATGATGGAGTAAATATTGTTCAAGAGGACATTAAGAATTCTAACTTTGATTTGATAATAGTAGACGAATGTAATGCGTATAAATCCCACACTACAAAAAGATGGAAGACATTAAATAAAATATTAAATCCCGAAACAAGAATATGGATGATGACAGGAACCCCTGCATCTCAATCCCCTATGGATGCATTTGGATTAGGTAAGTTAATCTGTCCTGATAGAGTACCTAGATTATCAGCTGCATGGAGAGAAAAAGTAATGTATCAAATATCTAGGTTCAAATGGATACCTAGACCTAAAGCCAAAGACGACGTATTTAAAGCATTACAACCTGCTATAAGATTTGCTAAAGATCAATGTCTAGACCTTCCGCCTGTTATGTATCAAACAAGAGTTGTCCCTTTAACTAAACAGGTAGAAAAATACTACAAACAATTAAAGACTCAAATGATTATAGCTACAGGAGATGAGTCGGTAACTGCAGTAAACGCTGCCGCTGGAATGAATAAGCTTTTACAAATCTCTGGTGGTGCAGTTTATACAGACGAGCATGAGACTATAAAGTTTGATGTTTCACCTAGACTTAACGCATTACTTGAAGTATTAGATGATACCGATCATAAGATTCTTTTGTTTGTACCATACAAACATACGATAGAATTTTTAGCAGAGTTTCTTACTTCTAAAAAAATTACAAATTCAGTTATTAATGGTGCTGTCTCTGCAACTGAAAGAGCAAACATCATAAACAAGTTTCAAACTCAGGATGAACCTAGAGTTTTAGTAATACAACCACAATCAGCATCTCACGGAGTGACGTTGACCAAAGCAGACACAGTTGTCTTTTGGTCTCCTGTTATGAGTGTAGAAGTTTATTTACAATGTATTGCTAGGATAGATAGGGTAGGACAAAAGAACAAGATGACGGTGGTTCACCTACAAGGTTCTGATGTTGAAAAAAGGCTGTATGCAATGCTACAAGGTAAAGTAGACGCGCATACTAAATTAGTAGACTTATATCGAGAGGAGTTAGATTCATGAGTGATTCAGTAGAAGAAGTTCTAGAACAACCTGTCAACAACGATAAGATTGCATTAGATGAAATAGTTAACGCTTACATCTCAATCCGAAACGATAAAGACATGCGTGCTAGAGAGTTTCAGAAAAAAGATCAAGAGTTAAAAGCCGAGCTTACTCAACTTGAGCAAGTAATGCTTCATTCTTGTAACGAAGTAGGTGCAGATAGCATCAAGACTTCAAGTGGTACGGTTATTAAAACTTTAAAAGAAAATTATGTATGTTCTGATTGGACTAATTTTAAAGACTTTGTGTTGGATAACAAGGCCGTAGAATTATTACAACAACGCATACACCAATCAAACTTTAAAGAGTTTTTATCAAGTCGTGCCGAGGAAGGATTACCTCCAGGAATTAGTTCCATGAGGGAGTTCAATATTGTAGTTCGTAAACCAACTAGTAAATAAGGAGAAATAAATTATGGCAGTAGAATCAAAAGTAATAACTACACCTACGGGAGTAGCTTTGTATCCTTGGTTATCTAAACCAGATACTAAATTTTCAGCAGAGGGAGAATACAAAGTTAATCTTGTGTTGTCAGCAGATAAAGCTAAACCTATTGTTGATACAATCAACGAAGTTTTTTCAACTAACGTGCAAGAAGAAATGAAGAAACAAAAAAAGAAAGATTTAAAGACTGCAAATCCTCCGTACTCGGATGAGCTTGATGATGCAGGACAACCTACTGGGAATGTCATCTTTAAGTTTAAATCTAAAGCAATGTATAAACCCGCAGTCTTTGATGCTCAAGGTAATGCTATGGTAGAAAGTAATATATGGGGTGGTTCAGAAGTGAAAGTAAACGCTACTGTATCTCCATACTTTACTGCTATTGTAGGTGCAGGAGTTGCATTAAGACTCAGAGCGGTACAAGTGATTACATTGGTAGAAGGATCAGAAGGAGCAGGACGTTTTGGTTTTGAAGAAACGACTGGGTATGTGCATAGCAAACCTGCAGAAGGTGCTGAAGTCTTTGAACAGGGAGTAGTGGTAGAAGAAGCAACAGCTCCTGTAGCACAAGCAGTTCCTGAACCTGAAGTTGTAAAGTCACACGAAAACGACAACAGTAATGACATTGCTGACATCGTAAGTAAGTGGGGGGCTAAATAGGAACTATGGATAAACTGAAAGCCATACTAGAAAAAAACCCTAACATCGGATTAGATGAAGATACTATTGCAGTATCACAGAGTAATTTCTCTAATCAGACTAAACGTATATCGCTGAGAGGAGGTAAGTTTAGAAAAATAGTTGGGGGTAAAGAGGTAAGTACGGCTGAATCCTATATCATGAATATCATAATTGTCAAGATGGCACATACACCATCAAGAGTGTATTATGAAGATTCGTACGAAGAGGGGAAAAAGGTGAGTCCAGTATGTTGGTCTAATGATTCCAATAAGCCAGATGTAGAAGTGAGAAAGCCTCAATCAGAATCTTGTTACACGTGTCCTAATAGTGTGCGAGGTTCTGGTCATGGAGGTGTAGGGACTTCTTGTAGAATATCTTGGAGGGTAGCTCTAGTTTTAGCTAACGATCCAGGTGGAGATATTTTAGAATTAGTCCTTCCTTCTAACTCTTGTTTTGGAAAAGAAGAAAAAGGTAAGTGGCCTTTTAAACCATACATTCAGATGCTTGCAGATAACAATGTAAGTGCAGGTAGAATTGTTACTAAAATGCAATTTGATGTTAACTCTCAGAAACCTAGAGCTTTATTCTCTCCTGTAGATGCAGTAGAAGACTATGATATAGAGACTGTAAAGACTCAAGGTGATAACCAAGCTGCACACAATGCAATAAAACTTACTGTGTATCAACCTGATATTACTTCAGAAAAAGAGGCAGTTAAATTTGAGTCATTCGATGCCACTAAAGAAAATAAAGTAACACCTAAATCAAAAGAAGAGTCTGAGGAGGCTCAAAAAATAGTAGATAAATGGAGGAATAAATAATGCCAAGACCATTAAGTGAAAGATTTGTATTGGGTTTAGATAGAGCTGATGAATCTAAAGATGGGATTAAGTTAGCTAGACTTTGTATTAAAGCAAATTTAGCAGTTAAATATGTAGCTGAAGGATTAGATGTATCTCGTATGACTTTGCATACGTGGTTCAGAGGTGGAGATATAAGGCAAAGAAATATTTTAAAGGTAAAAAAATTTATAGATATTATAGAGGAAGGATTAGCAGACGGAGTATTACCTGCTGAAAATTTAGCTAGTGCGAAAGTATTTGTAGAATCTGAAGTTAGACCTGTCCTATGAGTATAGACTTTTATAAGAATCTATTACCCTCAACAGGTACGTACTGTGTCGCCATCTTACCTTCAGGAGATAACGCTCACATGCGCCATATCTTTGTGGATACTATCGAAGAGCTAGTTGATACCATAGAAGCTAAGAAAGCGAATAACCATGTGTTTATTGGTATGGCTAGCTTTGATGGACATAGTAGAAAGAACTCTAAGTACCTTAAGTCTTTCTTCGTAGATTTAGATGTGGGGGATACTAAAGACTTTGATAGTAAAGAGGATGCTTTAGAATCTTTAAGTAAGTTTGTTAGCTCACAACAACTACCGCCGCCAGTTACCGTAGATAGCGGTAACGGTATTCATGCTTATTGGATGCTTGACCAAGATGTTCCAGTGCAAGAGTGGAAACTCTATGCAGAGAAGTTTAAACAACTATGTTTAAGTAACGGACTTGGGATTGACCCTGCAGTTACAGCAGACAAAGCTAGAATACTTAGATGCCCAGACACATTTAACTTTAAGTCTGATCCTCCGACCTCTACTAAAATACTTGACCAAACTGCTCAGGTATATCAATTTAGTATGTTTAAAGAGTTTTTAGGTGAAGCCATCATGCCTTTAGAAGAGATAGTAAAAACTAAACTATCAGAGGTATCTAGAAAACTTAATGGTGTGGATAACTATTCCTCTAAGTTTGATACATTAGCTACTAAAAGTTTAGACGAGGAATCAACTGAGGGTTGTCTACAGATAAGGCACATCATTAGGAATAGAACATCTTTACCAGAACCTTTGTGGTACGCAGGGTTATCAATAGCACAACATTGTATAGACAGAGACACAGCAATACATGCATTATCTAAAGACTATCCTGGATATACTAAAGATGGTACTGAAAGAAAAGCTAATCAAACTCAAGACAAACCTCAGTCATGCACTGTCTTCGATAACCTTAATCCTGGAATATGCGATCAGTGTCCACATCAAGGCAAGATTACTAACCCTTTAGTGTTAGGCAAAGTGTTTGTACCGGCACCTACTACTAGAAACCCTATAGTTACTAGAACAGAAATGTTACCTAACGGAGTACCTTCGGTAACTACCAGTCTACAAGGACTTCCCTCGGAGATAGAACGAGAGGGATTTTATAGAGGTCAGAGTGGTGGTATATACTTTAAGCCTGCGCCAGTCTATGACGAGAATGGGCAGTTAGTAGAACAGAAAACACAAGTTGTTTCTACTTATGATTTTTATTCTTTAAAGAGAGTTATTAGTTCACATGAAGGTAACTGTATGCTCATGAAGATGGACTCTCCTCATGATGAACCTGCAGAATTTTATATACCGTTTAGTATAATATACGATGGTAATGAATTGAGAAAGTTAGTATCAAAGAACGGGGTGCTATTTAACCCTAAAAACAATCAATGGAAACTTATTATGGACTATTTAGTAGCATGGGGTACTTATCTACAAGCCGATAAAGCTGCATCAAGAATGAGAACACAGATGGGGTGGACGCCTAACGAAGACGCTTTTGTTATAGGAGAGATAGAAATAAAAAGAAATGGACAAGAAGTAAGTAGTCCTACATCTGCATTGTGCCATAACATATCACGACACCTAGAGAGAGGAGGTAGCTATGATAAGTGGAAAGAAGTTATGAATAAGCTAAATCAATCAGGACTAGAGCTTCATGCCTTTGTTATGTTAGCAGGGTTTGGTTCTGTTCTTATGCCCTACACATCTACTTCAGGGGTAAGTATATCTCTAACAGGAGATACAGGTGCAGGTAAGACAGGGGCTTTGTATTCAGCTTTAAGTATATGGGGGCACCCTAAACACTTGTCTGTATTAGAAACTACTAACAATGCACTAACAGGAAGATTTCTAGCTTTGCACAATATACCGTTTGGTCTTGATGAGGTAGGTAATATGGATGGGACAGTGTTATCTCAAACTATTCATAAGATATCTCAAGGTAAAGCCAAACTTCGTATGCAAGCATCAATCAATGCTGAAAGAGAACACGAAGACAATGCATCACTCATTGGTATGTTTACCACTAACCACTCTTTGATAGATAAGCTCACTATCACTAAGAAAGATCCGAATGGTGAGATAGCTAGACTTATTGAGTTTTACTTACATAAACCTAAGATACTTGTAGATAACCCTGCCGAAGGGCGTAATATGTTTAACCCTCTATTAACTAATCACGGATGGGCAGGCCCAGAGTTTATTAAGGCACTACTTAAGTATGAAAGAAGCGAGATAGATAAGAAGCTAAACTACTGGGTAACTAAATTTAAAACAGACTTTGGCGACGACACTGCCTACAGATTCTATGAGAACTTAGTTTCGGTAGCTATGGTATCAGGAGAGATAGCGCACCAAGCTGACATTGTAAGTATTGATATAGATAGAGTGTTTGCAAAAGTAGTAGGTGAAATGATAGACATTAGAGATAACGTGGTTAAATCTACTGATAGAAACTATCAGTCTCTGGTTGGAGAATTTATATCTAAGAACAATAACTCTATACTAGAAATACATGAGAACAAGGTTATTGTAGAGCCTAGAAATCAACTTCTTATTAGACTTGATACAGATAAAAAAGAACTGTGTATTGTTAAGTCTACGTTTAGAAAGTGGTTAATAGAAGAAGAAAGTATATCTCCTAAGCAGTTTATATATCAACTAAAACAAAACGGCATAGATATTACAGAGAAACGTAAGAAGATGGCATCAGGATGGAAGCCAGGTTTAGATGAGTTTAATCTTAATGCTTATATTATAAATACCGACACTCTACCAAAAGATGTTATAAAGGAAATAGACCCTGAACTTGTATGAGGAAGTGGAATGGGTCTTCCCTTTTGATGGTATGCAAATAGGAGATAGTTTTTTTGTGCCTACTCTTAAGACATCTCATATGATATACGCTATAGAGTCAGGTGCTAAGAGGGCTAAAGTAAAAGTTAAGACTTATGCTACGTCAAAGGATAATCATCTAGGTGTTAGAGCTTGGAGAATAGGCTAGTTGCCTTTTTCAAATAAATCAGTCATATCAAATCCAGGAAAGAACTCTCCTGTTTCTATGTTATAAAAAGGATTAGTCCCATAAATACTTACTCTTAAATCGTGTATGGTGTGAAGAACGTCAACTTCTTGTTGTTCTAAATCTTTCAGTAATAATCTTTTAAATTCATCTGTCATTAGTCTACCGTCATAAAGAGCGGTTGCAGGCTGGTCATAAATATTTTGACGGGCTTTTCTTATTGTAGAAAGTTTTTCTTGTATTTTATTTATTTGTTTACTTGCATCATAGAGCTTTTGGTTATTACCTTCATTAAGAAAGTCCTGAGCTTTAATTCCATCTTCAGGGTTAGGAGAATTATCTAAAGTTCTAAATATAGCAGTAATTTGCGATACCTTATTTTTTAATTCATAAAAATCAGCCATAAATCTATTATCTTTATCTCTTGAGTAAAAGTTAGTCATACCAGGAAAAGAAGCTATTTTATCTCTTGTAGTCTTGGCAGGTTTATTTTTTCTATAAGGATTAGTATCAGCTTCTAGGTAGTATGACTCGGCTAACATGGTTGCTAAACCTCCAGCGTATCCAAAATATTGTCTAAAGTAGTAGTCCACTATTATAGGAGAGGTATTAATAATTGCGCCTATCTTTTTAGCTGCTTCAGTAGAGGATGGAAGTACTTGCAGTTCAGGTGGTAGATTTTCCATTCTCGTAGGTATAATTGGTCTTCCTGATCTACTATCCTCGTTGTAATATACATCTACCATAGGACGTACAACTTGAGGTATTAAGTTTAATGATATTATCTCTCTTGCATTTCTCTTAATGCTAGTCCAAAATTTAGCGGCATCTTGGTTCTCCGCAATTATATTATTATATACTTGTTCCGGTATTACTTTTGCTACATAAGTATTGAAATCTGGACGTAGAGTAAGATGAAAGCCATCGTCTCCTATAATAAATCTTCTATCTCTAATCTTATTATCTAGTTGATTAAAGTTTCTCCTCATTTCTCTAAGGTACCTTTTAAGTTCTTCAGACACAGGTTGGTCAGAGAATTGTTCTATTATTTTATCTTCCTCATCATCCATCAATATGTTATACATCAAAGTCATACCCGCTACAGAAGACCAAGCAACTAAATAGTTTAATCGTGCTTCTGCTACGGTTGAAGCCGTTACTCCTGAGTTTGGTTTAACAAGTCCTTGTAATATTTTACCTTGTACTGATAGTGCTTGTAATGCTGCTCCAAAGAATGGAATATATTGCCGTCCAAAAGTTATTAATCCATGATCGCCTGATTTTCTAAAGTTAATTATTTCAAAAGCTGTTTCAAGGGCTCTGTGATGACTCTTGTTTTCCATTAACGCTTGTTTATATACTGCTTGTCTTACAGAGTTATCAGAAGCCATAGCAATTCTATTTAAAAGACCTCCTATAGATAATCTTGTGTCACCTAATCTAAGTGCCCCTTCTTGAGTTATACCCGTAGGTATATTAGTTCCTGGAATACGACTAAGTCTTCTTATCATAGCATTATAAAATCCAGGAGCATTTATATCTGCATCAATATTGTTGTCGTTTTGTTTAAATGCATAACCCCCAGTGGCTGCATATCTTTTTAGTGTTTTATGAGTACTACTTATATTTAATATGGTCGCAGGGAACTCGTATAATACCCTTAGAGGAATCATTATTGCACCATATCTTAAATTTGAAGCAAATATAGCACTGTTCATATCTTGAACAAATGTTTGAGCTAATCCAAATACAGGGTTTAAAACAACAAAATCTCTTAAAACAGTAGCCGTATTTCGTCCAAGCGTTGAAATAAATCCTTGACCTAACTCCATAGCTTTTGCAGCCCCGTTAGTAGCTTTTGCATACATTATATTAGAGTATTCATACAGTTGTTTTCTTTGTTTACCATCAGGACCAATCTCACTCACTTCTACTGCATTGGCTTCAAATCCATCTGTTCTTTCTGCTGTAGGACGTACAATTAAATCTTCCTCTGCTTGAACTTCTAAGGCCGTTCTTATTTTTTGAAGTGCTGTTTTATTTGCTATACCTTGAGTAATAGCTGCTTGAACAAAAATATCCATGTTTAAAAATATATTATCTACTGGTTCAATAGAGCCTTTTCGAGGAACAAATATACCCCTTCCACTACTAGTTCCTTTTCTAGTGGGCCTAGCTTTTTGTGGTTGTCCTTCTCTGTAAAGAGGTACAAAGACATCTTCTCGAAGTTTATCTAAAGAGTCTTTAGCTAGTCCTCCTACCAAAGTATATTCATCAAATTGTTCTTGATCTATTACTTCAGTATCTAATAAGAATTGAAGTACATTATTTTTTACTCCTATCCACGACTGTTGAATTTCTTTTATTTCTGGGTAGTCATCAAAACGTTCAATCATTTTATCTAGTTGAGCATCTGTTTGGTCTACATAAACATAACCTTCCAGTTTCTTTTTAGCTTTTTCATTTTTACCTTGCCTTACTAAACGTCTAGCATCATCTTCAAGAACTTTATTGTTTTCTTTTATACGTTTAAATTGAAGAGCTGTAATAGCTTGAGAAATAAATTTTTCAGCGTCTGCTATATCATCTTTAGTAACTATTAAACTCTGTACTCCTCTCCCTTTTATTCTTTTCTTAGCAAACTTACGAACCATATTTTCTATACTACGTAGGTTATATGTGTCTCTTATTACTTCAAATTTTTCAATGGCTGGGTCAAAAATTATATTTCCCATTTCTTTAAATGCCCCAGCTAATGTTTCTGCATGAACTGCTTGAGCTATACTTATTCTTGCTAAAGTATCTTCTATAAATTTCTGTGCTTCTTTAACAGACTTAGTTTTACTTATTCTTGTTATCTCATCTCGTAGTTTATTATAAAGACCTATGTCATACCCAAATACAGCATTTTGAAAACCACGAATTTTTGACATTGGTTTTTTCCATTCATTACTATTATAGAATGGGTCTGCAGGGTCATCAGTTTTCTGTCCTGCTTTCTTACGTTTGTCATTTATTTTTTCTTTGTTAGTTTTACCATCTTCTATTTCTTGCTTTATTTGTTTTTTAGTTAGACTACCTTGTTTTGCAAATAAAGGCATGCCTGCTTGAGCTACTTTTTGTAATTTAGGGGTCATAGTAAACCCTACCTGCTCATTAGTCATGTCAGGGATAGTTAATATGCCCTTACCTATTATTAGATTTAGCATATTGTAACGATTGTAATCAACATTAGGTAGACTTGATCTTTGTGCTTGAAGGTCTTGTCGCTTGTCAACTAACTCTCCTTTAGGTAGTCTTTCATTAGTTCTTTCCTGTATTTGAGCATCAAGTTTATCAATTTGTTTAGTCAAAAATTCTCGTTTTTTTACTATTGCATCCATCGGGTAAAACTCTGAAGCTAGTCTTTCAAGAGTAGCTTTTCTAGTTTCAGGACGTAGTAAGTCAGTGTTAGTATTATAGTCTTGAGTTATTTTAATTATTCTATTCGCAAATTCATAAATGTCTCTAAATGAGTCAAGAGAGTCATACATTTCATTTAACTTACTTACAAGTTCGTTTGTTTTTTGAAACTTTCTAAAAGATTCAGCGTCTGCAGGTGTATAGTCTATGTTATCAAACTCTCTAATAGAGCTACCACTATCAGCGTGTAACTCATATATCTCTCTAAGCAAGTCAAGAGTTGTATCGTCTACTTTATAGATAGGTTTAAACCTTATTATTTCATTCTTTTGTCTAGAAGTATTTTCAAGACTGTTTAAAGTTTTACGTAGCACTGATGGTAGTATCTTACCGTAGTATTCTTCGGCAGCTACGTCTGTTCTATAGTGAACGGATACAGCTTGCATGGAATTTAGGAAAGCTACTTTATCTACTTCATTTTCTGCAGCTAATCTAATAATTCTTTTTATAGCTAATTTAGTCCATAGTTGAGTATCTTCTACATAAGCCAAGTCTCTGTCTTTATTTTGAGAAGATTTATTGTCTTTTCTTATACCCTCTGCCCAATCTGATTGTAATTCTTCTACAAACAATACTTTATTACCATCTTGGTCATACCTTATGTCTGCACGTATAGAAAGTATTGGATTTTGTATAGCTTCAAAATGATCGGATGTATAGATATTATTTTGAGATCCTCCTTTATTATCTAGAGATAATACAATTTCAAAGTATTCTTCAGGTACTCCTCCATCATCTCTAGTTCTTTGCATATCTCTATATGTGCCTTCATCTCTTTCGTATGTAGCTTCATTTATAATCTCATCTACTCTCTGAGCTACTTCATTATCTACTTCATCTTGTAATTGACCGCCTATATTCTCT
>MDTG01317759.1_pt1 | contig 12766 bp, 9 predicted proteins | sample 811421 | NCBI WGS metagenome assembly MDTG01 (sample SAMN05326645, study PRJNA326480) | marine metagenome | isolation source: seawater | place: Pacific Ocean: South East | collected 2011 | reverse complement strand
TGCGCGTAGTGAAGTTCCAGACGAAGCATTGGAGTTCATTGCAGAACTAATCACAAATAATATCCGTGAATTAGAAGGCGCTTTGATTCGTGTCAGCGCCTACGCATCGTTAACTGATGAACCAATTTCTGTGGATCTCGCAGAAAGGGTGCTTGGAGATATTGTTCACAACAACGAATCCAGACCGATCACCCCAGGTGTAATTCTGGACGCGACCTCTGAAATGTTTGGGTATGACGTAGATGAACTTAAAGGCAAGAGACGTCACCGAAGTCTTGTTCAGGCTCGTCAAATAAGTATGTATGTGGTTCGAGAACTTACTGACCTCAGCTACCCAGCAATTGCTCGAGAGTTTGGTGGTCGAGACCACACCACAGTGATGCACGCTGTTGAGAAAGTTGGAAATCAGATGGCAGAAAGGCGACAAGTCTACGATCAAGTAAGCGCATTAATTTCAGATATCAAATCCAACAAATAGGTGGATAAGGTTCTGGATCATGTTGTGGAGATGAAGTGGACAAAGTTTGGTTATCCACACAATTTAAGAAAGTGTTCGAGGACAGTCGGTCTCCTGTGGGTAGCGGTGGACAGTAGTGTCCATAAAGAAATAACGGCTGACTAGGGATTATGTCCACTTGTCCACAATCCACAAGACCTATTACCACTATTGAATTTTAGAAAACAAATAGAAAGAAGAAGGGCGACGTGAAATTTAGATGTGAACGCGACGCACTCGTCGAACAATTAGGAACAGCAAGCAGAGCAGTGAGTAGCCGCGGTGGAGCCTTGCCTGTTCTTACTGGCATTCATTTAAAAGCCCATGAAGATGTGCTGACTATGACGGGAAGTGACTTAGAGATCACTGTTAAAGCTTCGGTGCCGGTTGCTGTCTCTGAACCAGGCGAGGCGGTTCTGCCATCGCGCATAGCTGTAGACATAATTCGTTCTCTTGACTCTGGGGCTATCGAAATTGAGGTGAGTGGTGATGAGGCAAAAATCTCAGGTGGGCGGTCACAATTCTCTGTTCGTACTCTTCCTGTAGATGACTTCCCTTCTCTTTCTGACCCAACCGGTGACGAGGTAACAGTCGCCACTTCAGATTTGGCAGCAGGTCTCAAGCAAGTTGTTCGAGCCGCAAGTGGTGATGATGCCCGGCCAATTCTTACTGGTGTTTTGATGTCAGCTGAAGATGGTGGTCTTCGGCTAGTAGCCACTGATTCGTATCGTCTAGCAGTTCGTGATCTTCCCGAAGCAACGGTCTTAAGTGAAGGCCAAAAAGTGCTTGTCCCATCACGTGCTCTCGACGAGTTAGGCAGAGTTTTAGGCGATTCAGAAGAGGTAACCGTTCGGCTCGGAGAACGCGAAGTCAGTTTTGATGTGGTTGTTGACGATGGTGAAGTCCAAGTCACTACTCGTCTTATTGAGGGAGAGTTCCCGAACTATAGACAACTCATTCCCAGTAGTTACCCCAACCAGTTGACGATTGGACGAGAGCCTTTATTGGAAGCTGTGCGGCGAGTGAAATTAATGGCGAGAGACACGACACCGTTGAGGATTACCCAGAAATCTGGTTGCGTGGAACTAATGGCTGTTACCCAAGATGTTGGTCAAGCCCACGAAGAAGTCGACGCTCAATACAACGGTGATGAACTAACTGTGGCTTTTAATCCTGATTATTTAATTCAAGGGTTAGAGGCAGCTCCTGGTGATGAAGTAGTACTTGAAACTCTCGATGCTTTGAAGCCAGCTGTTCTTCGTTCAAGTGAAGGTGGAGACTTCCTTTACCTTTTAATGCCGGTTCGGGTTTCTTGAACTGATTTGTCAAAATATTGAACATTAAACACTTATGGCTTACGGACTTTCGGAATCATCTAACAACTGATGTTGAACTAGATGAAAAGACGACGCTTATTGTTGGGTTAAATGGGCACGGAAAGACCAACCTCATAGAGGGGATTCACTTATTAAGTGGTGCCAGGTCATTTCGCGGTGCGAAAGTCGATGCTCTAGTCGCAAACGGAAAGCCCTCTGCATACTTGCGCGCTGAGGTGGAACAGAATGACCGATCTTGCCTTGTTGAGATTGAATTGGCATTACAAGGGCGATCAAAAGCTCAGGTCAATAAACAGAAAGTAAAGCGATTTAGGGATTTAGGTGACACTGTCCGAATAGTGGTATTTAGTCCAGATGATCTTGAGATCATCAAAGGCCCGCCCTCAATGCGGCGATCATTACTAGATGAAACAATTGCCATAGGTAGTGCAGAGTTCAGAGCGGTAAGAACTGAATTCGATCAAATTTTGAGGCAACGCAACAATTTACTCAAACAAGCACGCGGACGTCACTCCGACGATTTGGAGTCGAACCTACTTGTTTGGGATGCCCAACTAATTGAAGCAGCTGACGCAATAGGGGAGAGCAGAGAAAATTTCGTTGCTTCTATCCAGCCAATTGTTGCAGATTTTTACCAACGGGTAGCTGGTGTCAATAGTGATGTTTTATTGCAGTTAGACACTGATTGGAGAGCTGAGGGCCTCGCAGATGCCTTATCCAAATACAAACGCGACGAAATCAGAAGAGGTATGACCTTGGTTGGACCGCATCGTGACGACCTAATGATTTTATTAGGATCACTAAATTCTCGATCTCACGCGTCGCAAGGTGAGCAACGCAGTTTGGCACTCGCATTACGGCTAGCTACCTACGTTTATGTTGAGGAGGTAACCGGAGATCAAGCAGTGGTTTTATTAGATGATGTTTTTTCTGAATTGGATGAGAATCGTGCTCGACGCTTAGTGGAATGCCTTCCCGATTCTCAAATAATTTTGACTTCTGCTACTGGAACTGTTCCCGTAGGAATTGAACCAAGCCAGACGCTAGAAGTTATTGAAGGTCAAATTCATGTCCGCTGATGACGCCGGATCACCCAAATGGCATGAGCCGCGTTCAATGAAAGAAGTTTTGACGCGAATTATCAGTGACTTTGATGATGGTGGATCGATGTATCTCATATATCAGCACTGGACAGAAGCAGTAGGCGAAACTATCGCGAGCCACTGCAAACCCCTTCGAGTGGTAGATAATCATCTATTGATTGAGGTTGATCACCCAGGCTGGGCTACTGAAATCCAATATCTAGAGACCGATTTAGTAGCTAAGTTGAAGCAAATAGATCCCAAACTTGAATTTTCAGGCTTAAACGTTCACGTCAAACGTTAACAACTGAGACGTTTTCCTTCAGAAGCGTTGAGAAGCTCTATAACGGTTCAAACCCTACCTCTTTGGTACCCCTACTACTGGTAGTCTCTCGCTCAGGAAAAGGGGTTCAGTGAGCGACGTCACATACCAGGCAGAAAATATTCAAGTCCTCGAAGGATTGGAAGCAGTTCGGAAAAGACCAGGTATGTACATCGGATCAACAGGTCCTGCTGGCCTGCATCATTTGGTCTACGAAGTTGTAGATAACTCGGTTGATGAAGCGATGGCTGGGCATTGCACAACTATTGCGGTGACCATTCTTGCTGACGGAAGATGTCGCGTTACTGATGATGGTCGCGGTATTCCGGTCGGACAGCATCCTAAATATCCCGATAAATCTGCAGCTGAAGTGGTGATGACTGTTTTACATGCTGGTGGCAAATTTGGGGGCGGTGGATACAAGGTTTCAGGCGGTCTACATGGTGTAGGCGTGTCGGTTGTTAACGCTCTCTCAACAGCTGTGGAACTGGAGATAGATCGTGATGGGCGTCGATGGAGACAAGATTTTCATGATGGAGGCGAACCAGTTGGTCCAATAGAGGAAATAGGTGATGCGCCGGAATCTCGGACTGGCACAAGCGTTACCTTTGCTCCAGACCCTTCAATTTTTGATTCTGTAGAATTCAGAGCTCAAACCCTCTTAGAACGGTTCCAAATGATGGCGTTTTTAAACGCCGGACTACGGATTACTTTTCGTGATGAGAGGGAAATTTCTCCTATAGAGGCTGAATTTCAATATGACGGTGGAATTCGTGATTTTGTTCGTCACCTCAATGATGCCAAAGACCCTCTTTTTGAAGACGTCGGGTACCTAACGGCAGCGGAAGAAGGTGACGAAGTTGAAATCGCCTTCCAATGGAATACTGGCTACCAACTTGATGGAATCCATTCGTTTGCCAACGGAATCAGCACCATTGAAGGCGGCATGCATGAAGAAGGATTTAAAACAGCGCTGACTTCTACAGTCAACCGTTACGCGCGCGCAAAGAATCTTCTCAAGGAAAAAGAAGACAACCTGCAGGGCGACGACATTCGTGAAGGACTCACAGCGATTGTCAGTGTTCGTCTTCAAGAGCCTCAATTTGAAGGGCAGACCAAAGCTAAACTTGGAAATACTTCAATGAGAAGTTTGGTCCAAAAGGCAACGAACGATGCGCTGACTGACTGGCTCGAAGAACATCCCAAAGAAGCAAAGAGAACTATTAACAAAGCAATTGACGCGCGCCGAGCTCGCTTAGCTGCTCAAAAGGCCAAAAATACTGTAAGAAAGTCGGCATTAGCTGGAGCTGGTCTTCCTGGAAAGCTCACTGACTGCTCGTCGGGTGACGCGGCTGAAAGTGAGCTCTACATCGTCGAAGGAGACTCAGCTGGAGGTTCAGCTAAGGACGCTAGAGATCCTCGTACTATGGCGATTCTCCCCATTCGCGGGAAAATTTTGAATGTAGAACGTCTTGGCGGGCGTCTTGAAAAAATGTTTCAAAATACCGAAGTACAAGCTCTGATTTCTGCCATTGGAGCAGGTGTTGGAGACGGTGAAGGCAATTTTGATGTTGAGAAAATGCGCTACCACAAGGTTGTTTTGCTCTGTGACGCCGATGTAGATGGAAGCCATATCCGGACCCTGTTATTGACGTTCTTTTGGCGTCAGATGAAGGACCTGGTGTTAGGGGGTCATATCTACATCGCCCAACCGCCTCTGTATTCCACAAAAGTAGGTAATGACACGGTGTATCTGAAAGACGACGCCATGAAATCAGACTTTCTTGCAGATAAACCCAACCATAAAAATGAATTCCAGCGCCTAAAAGGGTTAGGCGAAATGGATGCTGACGAGTTGTGGGAAACAACCATGAATCCTGAAACAAGAACGTTGCTTCAGGTCACGGTCGACGAGGCGTCAATAGCTGACAACATCTTCAGCGTCTTAATGGGTGAACACGTTGAAAGCCGAAAAGGGTTCATCCAAAACAACGCACATGACGTTCGATTTTTGGACATTTGAACAATATGGCTGACTTACCTTCATCCGATAACGGAAACACAGATGGCGAAAGCCACTTGTCGATAGAACCAATTGAAATCCAACAAGAAATGGAACAGTCATTTCTTGATTACGCAATGTCTGTCATCACAGCACGAGCTTTGCCTGATGCTCGGGATGGATTGAAACCCGTCCATAGAAGAATTTTGTGGTCCATGTTTTCGACTGGTATGCGTCCGGATAGGCCGCACAAAAAATGTGCGACGGTCGTAGGAGATGTGATCGGCAACTATCACCCCCATGGTGATAATGCCATCTACGAGGCGATGGTTCGGATGGGCCAAAAATTTAGCTTGGCAAACACGCTGATTGATCCGCATGGCAACTTTGGATCTCCTAGTGATCCACCAGCTGCCTATAGATACACCGAATGTCGACTTACCGAGCTGGCAATGCGAATGGTCGACAATATCGATGAAAATACTGTTGATTTAACAGCAACTTTTGACGGCTCAGGTGAAGAACCAGTTGTAATGCCAGCTCGTTTTCCAAATTTGCTGGTCAATGGGAGCCAAGGAATTGCAGTGGGAATGGCTACGAACATTCCCACACATAATTTGACTGAAGTTATCGACGCAACTCTCCACTTGATCGACAACCCAGAAGCGACAGTTACTGATCTCATGGAATTTGTGCAAGGACCAGATTTTCCAACTGGCGGCTTGATCATGGGAAGAGCTGGCTCAACTAGTGCTCTGACGACAGGCCGCGGTTCCATACGAATAAGAGCCCAAGCCGAAATTGTTGAGGATGGGAAGAATACGCAGATAGTTGTTACTGAAATTCCGTATCAACAATCAGTTGAAAATATTGAACAGAAGATCGCCGATGCTGTTGATAGAAAAATCATCGAGGGCATCCGAGAGTTGCGCAACGAATCAGCTAAGGGCAAGACCAGGTTTGTCATCGAACTTAAACGGGATGCTCCGGCCAGCGTTGTTTTAAACAACCTCTATAAGCACACTCCGCTGCAAACAAGCTTTGCGGCAAACATGGTTGCGTTAATAGACGGAGTTCCCCGCACAATAAATCTCCGTGACGCGTTGAGCGCTTACGTAGAACATCAAATAGAGGTTGTAACACGACGCTCTGAATATCGACTCAACCAGGCGCAAGACCGAGCTCACATAGTTGAAGGTCTCCTCCGAGCCCTTGACCTTATTGATGAGATAATCACCCTTATTAGAGCCAGCGAAGACCGCTCTTCCGCTCTCGGTGAACTTCAGCTCGAACCTTTTTCATTTAGTGAGCGACAGGCCAACCATATCCTTGACATGCAATTGGGCCGGCTGACCAGATTGGGCCGAACACGGCTCGAAGAAGAATTAGAAGAACTCCAAGCTCGGATTAAAGAGCTCGAGGAAATTCTTAATAACGAGACTCAACTTCGAGCGGTCATAAAAGAAGAACTTACTGAAGTTAGAGAAGAACATGACACGCCCCGCCGCTCCCAAATTGTCTTCGACGAAGGAGACATGGAGGTCGAAGACTTAATCGACAACGAACCGGTAGTTATTACTCTCAGCAAAGGTGGCTATATCAAATCAGTTGCCGCAGATACGTTCCGCACCCAAGGACGCGGTGGTAGGGGAGTGCAGGGAGCACGCCTCAAGGACGATGACATTTTGGTTCGCGTATTGACAACGACCGCTCACTCATATCTTTTGTTCTTCACTAACCGAGGCAAGGTCTATCGACTTAAGGCCTATCAAGTTCCAATGATGGAACGGACAGCCCGAGGCACGGCAGTCGTTAATTTGCTCCAGTTAGAGCCTGACGAAATCGTAGAGGCTGTCATCGACACCCAAGAATTTTTTGCTGATGAATTCCTACTTTTCGTCACGCGCAAAGGAGTTGTGAAGAAGACTGCTTTCTCTGAATATGACAAAAACCGCACTAATGGACTCATCGCAATAAACCTTCGCGATCAAGATGAGCTGGTTCGCGTCATCCAGGTACGAGAAAATGACGACGTTATTTTGGTTAGTAGCGCTGGGCAGGCGATCAGATTCGCTGGCGACCAAGTGCGACCCATGGGTAGGAGCGCTGCTGGCGTAAGAGGAATGAAATTACGAACTGACGATGTTGTCGTAGCTGCAGCAGCAACCTCTGAAGGTGATGAACGCTACTTATTGACTGTTACAGAGGGTGGCTATGGAAAACGTACTCCGATCGAGGCATATCCACGTAAGGGACGCGGGACAATGGGAGTTAAGGGCATAAAGCTGACCGAGGCGCGTGGTGCAGCGGTCATTGGTGCTCGGATGGTTGAACTAGAAGATGAAGTGATAATGGTTTCATCAGGGGGAGTACTGATTCGTACAGCTGTGTCAGAAATAGCAGAACAACGGCGTGACGCTACTGGAGTGAAAGTTATGAATGTCGGTGTCGACGAAACCGTCGCAGCTCTAGCTCCCGTGACGTTAGATCTTGATGAAATTGCTGTTCCTGAAACAACAAACTAACTGCCGCGCCCAGCTAAGGCTTGGCCTCCCGTACACTTCGACGCGTGGCTGATTTCGATCAACCAGACCCAAGTAACCCGCCTGCAGACGGTGTCGATGATGAAACTTTCGCGCGCGCGGTGGGCTTAGATCAGCAAGAAACTGGTCGTCGTACTCAACGTAAGCGTAAATCGATGGGTTTAAAATCAGATCAGGCTTCTAAGGAAGAAAGAAAGCGGCCTCGAGATAAGCCAGTGGTAAGACGTCCGCCGGCTGCTGAAAAACGTGACGATGAAAGTCAAATAATCGAAAGAGCTGAAGACACCGGCGTCGTTCCATTAGTTGAAAGAACAAGCCCGCCCATAGTTGATTCTCCTGTCAGCCAGCAAATGGAACAAATTCCGCCGGTGCCGGTGGAAAATAAACAACCAGTCCTTTTGCCTGACGAAGACCTTGGTTGGCTGCGAAGACGCCAAGCTCGGGTCCGGCGAACCCGACGGACGATCCGACACGTTGACCCATGGTCAGTCTTGAAGGTCTCAGTGCTTCTGTACGCGTGTTTATACGGGGCGACGGTAATAGCGGGCTACTTGCTCTGGACGGCCGCTGTGCAATCTGGAGTTATAACCAATATTGAATCGTTTATCGCTGAAGTTGGTTCTTACGAAGTGTGGGAGATTAATGGAGATGAAATTTTCCGGCGAGCAACAGTTATTGGAGCACTGCTATTTGTAGCGGGCGTAGCTTTTAATGTCCTGCTCACCATCATCTTTAATCTCATCAGTGATCTTGTTGGGGGAGTCCGGGTTACCCTGCTGGAAGAGGATCAACCACCGTCTTAAATAGAATCACGTTGGTTACGCGGCTATAGCGCCGCTACTATCGGGCACTCGTTCGGGGCTATAGCTCAGTTGGTTAGAGCGCACCCCTGATAAGGGTGAGGTCGCTGGTTCGACTCCAGCTAGCCCCACGTTCCGAACAACACGAAGAACCTAACCTATGGCGAGGTTTTAAGCGGAGGTAGCGGTGCGAGCATTACGCCGAGCAATCTTGGCAATGGGAGTAGGAACAGTGGTGGCTGCCATCTTGCGACTTAGAGGATCTGGTGGTGTTCCCCCCCGCCAAGGCAAGTGGAGACAACTAAGCGGTCCGGATTTCCGCTGACGTGTCAACAGTTGCTGTTATCGGTTCTGGTGTTGTTGGTAGACGAGTCGCGCGTCAGTTAGCGGCTTCGGGTCTAGTTGACAGATTAATTCTCGGGTCTAGGCGGCCTCAGCGAATGCATGGTTTTGTTCGGCAATTGATGGATGTGGATATTGAAGTTATTGCTCCTGGGCCTCTTCCAACAGCAGACGTAACTGTGTTGGCGCAGCCGCCAGGAGGGCATACAGAACTTGCTGAAGAGGCTCTTGGCAATGGATCCCACGTCGTTTCATTATCGGACGCGCTAAATGATGTGGAAGGGCTCCTAAAACTTGAAGAATTAGCTGCGAAAGCTGATCGCTCAGTGATTGTTGGAGCAGCATTTTCGCCCGGTTTAAGTTGTTTGTTAGCACGCCATGGTGCAAAACAATTTGATCGCGTCGATGAAGTACACGTCGCGCGGATGGGTACAGGCGGACCTTCATGTCAACGGCAACTTCATCATGCAAGAACCCAGGAAGCAGTCGAATGGCGCAATAGTGGTTGGGTAAAACGACCAAGCGGAACTGGACGAGAACTTGTGTGGTTCCCCGACCCACTAGGAGCGAGCGATTGCTACAGGGCAGCGCTCGTCGACCCTTTGCTTTTATCCGCAAGCTTTCCTGAAGCTGATCGAATTACAGCCAAAGTGGCTGCCACTAGGCGAGATCGGCTAACTGCTTGGCTTCCAATGATGAGACGGCCTCATAAAGATGGAGGGCCAGGAGCAGTTCGTATTGAAATACGTGGCATCCAAGATTCAGTTCAGACGACAGAAGTGTTGGGAGCTATAGACCACCCGTCATCTGTCGCAGGAGCGGTTTCAGCTATCGCTGCTGAATGGTCATTATTAGGGGTATTGCCGCCGGGAGCTTGGAGTTTAGGAATGTTGGATAACCCGCTTCCATGGCTTCAGGAACTCGAGAATCGAGGAATTTCAGCTGCTGTCTACGAGGGTATTTCAGGTACCTAGTAGCAAATTAGGAATAAGAGGATTGTTACCCAAGTGCTCGAACTTTTTAGAAATAAATCAATACTTATATTTTCGGGTTAACTGGAGAAACTGATGTTTGCTGCAATCCCAAGCCCGTCGACTAACTCCATACAAGTAGGGGCTCTTGAATTGCGTGCCTATGGGTTGATGATTGCGATTGGTGCATTGATTGCAGTCTGGATAAGTAGTCGTCGTTATGAGGCTTCCGGTGGTGATCCTGCGATGGTGCATCGGATGGCTACGTGGGCTATTCCCGCTGGGATAGTAGGGGGACGTCTTTATCACGTGGCTACTGACTTCAGCCGGTTCCAAAGTCAGTGGGTGGAGATACCCAAAATCTGGAAAGGAGGGCTTGGAATATGGGGGGCAGTTGCTGGAGCAACGCTCGCTGGATGGTGGGTAGTGCGGCGAGAAGACGGTGATGTACCTGCAATGTTTGATGCCACAGCGGTCGGAATCCCGGTTGCCCAGGCAATTGGGCGACTTGGAAATTGGTTTAATCAAGAATTATTTGGAAGACCAACAGACTTGCTCTGGGGACTGAAAATTGATCTTGAACATCGCCCCCTCCAATATGTGGATTCGGAAACGTTTCACCCAACGTTCCTGTATGAAGGTTTATGGAACCTAGGTGTCGCAGGATTCGTTGCGATGGTGACTCCTAAGCTATTTCCGCAACTGAAACAGGGTTACAGCTGGGCAATTTATGTAGCGGGGTACACACTTGGGAGACTCTGGATTGAGTTACTGCGGGCTGATAACGCGACTGAGATCTTTGGAATACGAGTCAATGTGTGGACTTCCATCGTTGTTTTGCTCGTAGCAATAGCAATTGTGATGAAGGGTCTTCGAAACGAACCGACTAATGGTCATCGAAAATCGTCAGAAAGTGTTCCACACTGAAGTGGGAGGCCCCATAGCGGCCGAATCACCTTGACCCACAGAGATGGCCCCCACAATGCGGATAGTAGTTACCGGTTACGGAGTAGATGTTTCTGAGTCCCCCTTACGTTCGCAGATAGCCGAACCACTCAGATTTTTGGGACACGAAGTTATTGCAGTGGCGCCCACAAGTGCAGCAATCAAATGGGGGTTAAATCGTTATTGCCCCGAAATGCTGGTTGTCGTTCCCGCCGCAGGTGTTCCTGACAGGAATGAAATTCGTATGTTGACGGCCGCTTCAGAAACTGTCGCCGTCTGTTTGCATACCGGACCATCGTTGCAGGGTGCGACAACGGATTTAAGCGTGCTTGATGATGACTTACGGGCATATGACTTGGTTGCAGTGCCTGATCTTCAGACCTTTGACGAATACGAAGATCTAGGCACATTTCGACTTTCGTTATTAGAACCTGCGGTTCACCCACCCGCACTTATGAATTTCGTTCCCTCTGAACGACGAGGAATTGTTGTGGTGGGCGATTCAGATCCAGGAAATATCGACGTAGTTCTGAATATCGACCACCTTGATGATGTCGTTGTAATGGGAGAAGGGTGGACCGACTTACCGCTTGAAGTGTCAACAGTTGACAACTTGCCGTTGCCAGAACGCGCGACATTGTTTGCGGGGGCACATTTGTTAGTTGAATTACCGGCCTCGTTAGCTCATCAATCAGCGGTAAAGAAATCAGTTTTCGAATTAGGTCTCTCCACGGCCGTTTACGAAGCAGCGGTCGTAGGAACACCTTCTTTGGTTCAAGCTAGACCTGCAGTCGAGCATGTCTTGGAGCCTGGGCAAGAAATTATTACCTTCCAATCAACTAGCGACCTAGGACAACTAATCCCGCTCCTGCTAGCGGATCATCAGGAGACCACCGAAATTGGAGAAGCAGCATGGTCTCGAGTTACTGCCGACCATACATGGGCCCAACGGTGGCGTTCCTTTTTAGAGCCTTGGGTCGATGACGTGGAGGTCGATCGAGCCGAAGAAGTTAGCTACCTCGGCGAGGTTCAGGTCTTGAGTCAGGCTGGATAACCCAGGCCGACTGTTCTAGCGGTCCTCCATGAGCTGGACGAAGCGTTCTGGTGAAATGTTTCCTCCGGACAAAATGACTCCGATTCGATTGCCGGATGGTCGCACCGCCCCCGACAAAAGGGCTGCTAGAGCGCTCGCCCCGCTTGGTTCAACTACCTGGTTTTGGTATCGAAATAAATAGTCCATTGCGTTGAGAATTTGACTATCGGTAACAGTCACAATTTCTTCCACATGTTGCTGCATCACAGCGAAAGTGTGAGCGCCAGGCGAAGTAGTTTGCTGTCCATCAGCAATCGTGTCAGGCACTTCAATTTCAATGATTCTCCCTTCGCGAAGAGATAACTGAACATCGTTACCTAATTCTGGTTCAACGCCCACAATTTGACAGTTCGGGTTTTCTCGATGCGCTGCCAACGCACTTCCAGAAATCAGTCCGCCACCCCCAACTGAAATAATTAGCTGATCCAACGGTCCTGAGTCTTCAAATAATTCTTGGACACAAGTTGATTGACCGGCAATCACATCAGGATGATCAAATGGGGGTACCAGACTCAAATTTCTTTCCAGCACTATCTCCGCTGCGATGTCCTCGCGGCGTTGGGTGTAACGGTCATAACTAATGACCTCAGCGCCGTAGCTTTCGGTGGCATCGCGCTTTGATTGTGGGGCGTCAGTAGGCATCACAATGATTGCTGGAATCTCAAATAGTTGAGCAGCGCGAGCCACTGCTTGGGCATGGTTACCGGAAGAATAAGAAATAACGCCTCGTTGGCGAACAGAGCTTGAAATTGCCGCAACCGCATTAAAGGCGCCGCGGAATTTAAACGCACCAGTTCGTTGCAGATGCTCAGCCTTCAAATGAATTTCTGCGC
>MDTG01141763.1_pt1 | contig 12766 bp, 10 predicted proteins | sample 811421 | NCBI WGS metagenome assembly MDTG01 (sample SAMN05326645, study PRJNA326480) | marine metagenome | isolation source: seawater | place: Pacific Ocean: South East | collected 2011 | reverse complement strand
TGACAAAGCGTGAGGCAAATATACGGGTGAAAGTCACTAGAATGAGTAATCCAAATGGGCCGCGTTTAGGTAATAATCATCACAGTCACAGAATAATGGACCAACAATGAAGAACGAACTTGATAGTAAATTTTTATTACAGGTGTTTGATAAAATTCGTCAACATGGTTCGAAGAATGATGAACACTACCAGTTAAATGGAATAACCGCTTATACAGACTTAGACGGTTACACGCTTTTCGTAGAAGATGCCAACGTTAAACTGCAATTTGGTTTTCATAATCAGTACCATTTCGATTATGACTCGAAAGCGCATTTTGAGGTTTTTGAAAAACGGCTCATGCAAATAGACAGGGAGTATTAGGAGGAAGTCGCTTAATTGGTGTATTAAAACTGAATAGCCTTTTTCGGTGAGAGAGAAATTACCTTACTCCTCTCATCAGACCTTTCTACTCGCATTCCCTCTGGTACAATGTCGCGCAAATCAGCAGTAAGGAATAAACACGTTGGCGGCGGCAATAAAAGCACCTTCATTTAAGATCTCCTATTTAGGCCCCAAATACTGGGGTGTATGGATAGGCGTTTTGCTTCTTTATATTATTACCTGGCTCCCGTTACCTGTGATTCAATTTATAGGGGCAAGAATAGGCAAACTAATTGCCCTCATTGTGCCAAAGCGCGCCAAGGTTGCCCGCCGTAACATTGAACTTTGGAACCCATCATTAACCGACCACGAAATAGACGCATTGGTAAAAGAAAATATCAAACGCACCGGTATGGCGTTATTTGAAACCGCCATGGGATGGTGGTGGCCATCGTGGCGAGTCAGACGCGCTATCGAGATTGAAGGCTATGAACATGTTGAAGCTGCTTTAGAGAGAGGCAAGGGCGTGTTCGGTATGGCACTGCATAATATGAATTTGGAATTCGCTTGTCGTGGGATTGGCTATTTTCACCCGAGTATTGCCTTTTACCGTAAACACAATAACCCTTTAATGGATTACTTACAATATCACGGCAGAAACCGCTCTAATAAATACATGATTCACAAGCGTAACGCCAAAGCCTTACTTGAAGCACTTGATGAAAAAGAACTGTGTTTATACCTTCCAGATCAAGACTACGGTCGTAAGCAGAGGATTTTTGTACCTTTTGGTGGGGTTAAAGAAACGGCGACCACCACGGCCACGTTAATGTTTATCCGTCGCTCAAATAGTGTGCCTATGATGATCACATCCCAATACACCAAGCGGGGTTATAAAATTAAAATATACCCCCCTCTAGAACACCTAGGCGACATGGATGACATTTCTGCGCTTACTGAATTAAATACCCATGTGGATAGCGCAGTAAAAGAGCAGCCTGAAAGCTATTTGTGGATGCATAAAAGGTTTAAAACGCGTCCTACGCCTGAATCGCCTTCTTTATATGATTGATGCCTAACAACCAGAAAGAGAGAGAAGAGATACTGCGACATTAGGATGAATTATGGTGAGGCCGTATTGAGAACTGACTTATACTGGTATAAGTTTAGTTTATCTTTTCTCTTTTATTTTATTAGGCTTACCTCTTACCAATGGCTCAAAAAAGTTACTCAAGCTCAATGTTTTGGGCGCGTCAGATTGCACTGGCTGTGGTGCTGGTTATCGTTGCTGGCGTAATGATTTATGTGCAACAACGTAAAGAAAATGCACCTTTACCGGAAGGGGAAACGAAAGACAAAACAGTATCCCAGGGTTTAAGTGACTTTTACCGTGAATATCGTATGTCCTCTACCGACCCGCTTAAAGAGGAGCAAGGGGATTTCGTGTTGGATATTGCCGGCGTTGATCCACAGCTCGACACAAAATTAGCACGCATGTCTAGCGAGGCTAAGCCTGTGGATGAAAAATGGACGGGGGAACATAAATTTAGAACCTTTAAAGAAGGGGTTACCTTAAGAGAAGCCATATCCTCTTATGCACAAGCTGAGGGAATGCAGCTTATTTGGAATTTAGAGCAGGACTTTGTCATAAAGTACCAATTTCAACTGGATAACACGGTAGCAGGTTCGCTAGCAAAGATAGCGAGTGCTATCGACAGCAGCTTCTCTGGTACAGTAACCGCCTATATTTGCCCTGAACAACGTTCGTTGGTGGTCTCCGCCAGGGAGACCCCATTTTTAATTGAAAACTGCCAAGTCGTTCAAGGTTAGGTTATTTGCATATTTCGCTAAAAATGCCAGTCCAGTAACCAGTAACCTGCTCCCGTAGCTTAGCGAGTTGATCCGTTTGATCTGCGTATTTGGTATCGGCTAGCGTTAAGTGGTGATATTGCTCGCGTAACGCAAGGTAAGCATCCTGAAGCATTTTCGCCTGCTTGTCGTCAATAACCCCATGTTGGGCGGCTTCATTGAGAATGCGTAGATTGTCAGTGTAGCGTGTTATACTGGGTATTGTACTGGCATTGGCTAATACCCAGTATTGGGTCATAAACTCAATGTCAGTTATGCCTCCCACACATTGTTTTAAATCTACCTTTTGCGCTTTTTCATTTAGAAGATGTTGACGCATTTTTGTACGCATTTTACACACTTCGTCTCTTAACGCCGCTTTGTCCCGCGGTTGACCAAGAATTTCTGCTCTTACGTCAGCAAATTGGGTTAATAAGATTTTATCGCCGCATACACCACGGGCTCTAACTAATGCCTGATGCTCCCAAGTCCATGCTTCTTCTTGTTGATAGCGTTTGAAACCGTCCAGATGGCAACAAAGCAAACCAGCGTTTCCAGAAGGACGAAGGCGCAGGTCGGTTTCATACAATTGTCCGAACAAGGTTTTCGTATTAAGTAGGTGCATGATGCGTTGAGCCAGCTTTATATAAAACTGTTGGGCTTCTATAGATTTAGCACCAGTCGTGGTGGCTTCTCTTGGCGCGTTATGTAGAAACACTAAATCCAAATCTGAACCATAACCTAATTCGTATCCGCCAAGCTTTCCATAGGCTACAACGGCAAAACCAGAATTGTCTGCGGTTAAGTGATTGGGTATGCCAAATCGTTCAGATATTTGATGCCATGCGGCGTGCACCACTTGTTCTAAAACTACTTCAGCCAACACGGTAAGCTTGTCACTTACATTGGCAATAGGCAGTGAGCCACTGATGTCACTTGCTGCAATTCGCAATTGCTGGCAAAGCTTAAACTGTCGCCAGGTATCCATCATGGCTTCTACATCATCAGGTTCTACTCTCAGCAAAGACTGTCTTAGCTCACTGATGTAATCGTTTTTGCTTGCCACAATGTCGGTATCTTGCTGCTCAAGATACAAAGGCGTCAATAACTCATCTAATAGCAAAGGAAAGCGTTTTATTTCATTGGCAACCCACTCACTTCGTTCACACAAACGCACTAATTGTTTTAGCACATCTGGGTTTTCTAATAATAAATCCAAGTAGGTGGTACGGCCTGTTATTGCTGAAATTACGCCCAACACGCGTTTGAGTATGTAAGGCACACCTTGTGCGTTATGGGTGATAAGCACGTATAAAATTTCGGGAATCAGTTTGTTTAACGTATCTTCGCCCCGTTGCCCTAGCAAATAGCGGCGCTGATTTTGGTTAAAATCCAAGAGCAAGTGCTGCACCCTTGACGCATCTTCAGGTGGTAAATAAGAGGCAAAGGTTTGACAAAACTCATGCTCTACCATCTGTAATTGCCATGCGTCGCAGCAGGCAGAAAATAAGCTGTCTTGTGGGTCATGGGCATCTTGAGATTCTTCAATAAGCTCGTTAAAGTGCCCGTGAATTCTCGCCATAACTGCGTCAAGATGGGTTAAAAACTGCGCGTAGTTTGGAAAGCCCATCACCTCTATAAGGGCCTGTCTTTGGTCTTCATCTTCTGGCAGGGTCTGGGTTTGTTGGTCACGGTATTGTTGTAAAGTATGTTCTACCTTGCGAAGAAACAGGTAGTCTTGCTTTAATGCTTCAACCACCTCATTTTCTACGATTTCATTCTCCTCAAGGGCCTTGAGTGTAGTAAGTAATGACTTACTTTGTAGAGAGGGTTCCCTTCCACCATGAATCAACTGAAAACTTTGGGCAAAAAACTCGACTTCGCGAATGCCGCCGGCACCCAGTTTAATATTGTTGTTTAGCTTTCTGCGTCTGATTTCTGTGGCGATGAGTTTTTTCATGTTGCGCAGCGCATCAAGGGTGGTGAAATCGAGATAGCGGCGAAAGGTAAAGGGGGTCAAAATGGCCTGTAGTGCCGCTTCATATGAAGAGTCATCACTGTTAATAACCCTGGCCTTTACCATAGCAAAGCGCTCCCAATGGCGACCTTGTTCTTGGTAGTAGTCTTCCATGGCATCAAAATGCAACACTAGGGGCCCAGATTCGCCAAACGGACGTAAACGCATATCTACGCGATATACCTGACCATCAACGGTGACTTTGTTGAGTGCCTGAATCAATTTTTGGGCAAGTCGGGTGAAGAACTGTTGGTGCTCTAACGATTTTTTTCCGCCTTGCGTTTCCCCTTTTTCTGGGTAAGTGAAAATGAGGTCGATATCGGATGAAAAGTTAAGCTCGTGACCGCCTAACTTTCCCATGCCCAATATGTACATAGGCATAGGCCCATGAGAACCAACTGGTGTGCCATGCTTGCTGCATAGCGATGAATACAACCACGTATACCCCTGCTGGATAAGGGCGTTTGCTAACAACGATACTTGCAGCAGAGACGCATCAATACTCTGCCTGTTCAGCACGTCTGAAAACGTAATTGCTGCCATGTGAAATTGTCTGCAACGCCTTAATGCCTTAGCCAACCCATCTTCGGTTTTCGCTTGGCTAACGTACTCACTGACTTTTTGATGATAGTAGCTTTGCGGCATTGATGGCGCGGCAAAATCTAACAATTCCACTAGCCACTCGGGGTGTTTTGCGCACACGTCGGCAACAAATGGCGAGCGAGAAAATACCCGTTTAATGTCGGCTTCATTCGCTAAAATTCGATTTTTGTTCGGGGTGTGGGTGATTAACGTTTCCCAGTATTTTTCCACAAGTTGCGTTTGGTTCATGCTATTTGTGTTGTCTATTGGCATAATATTGGCATCAATAATATTAGTATTAACATAATTAATAATTACAGTTAGTAAGCTGAATTAGTCTGGCATACTTCGCAGCCGGTCTCCAGCCATAACGTGATGTGACCAGAAAAAGGAGATACCGCTTTGGACACGCTAGTAAAGCTCGTACCTTTGAATAGAGATTTGTGGGGATACCTTGCCATTGATGTGGGAATAGCACTTCTCCTTTTATTGGTGATGAAATGGCTGTCAGGCGCTATGCGTGATAATTCTGTGGCCGAAGAGCTTGGGGTAAAAGACAATTTTGCGTTTGGGATCAGTATTGCCGGCGGCTGGCTATCCCTTTGTATAGTGCTAAGTGCAGTGGTAGGGCGGCATATAGGGCAGGGCTATTGGCAGGCGGTTGAAGGTATGTTGCTGTTTGGCGGCGTGGGTATTTTGCTTGTGAAAATTGGCCGATTTGCTCATGACAAGCTGGTGCTAAATAGAGTAGATACCCACGCCATGATTGCGGATAGAAGTGTCAGTATTGCGTTAGTAGATGCAGCAAGCTTGGTGGCAAGTGCCATTGTATTGCACAACATTATGGTTTGGGTAGACGGCACAGATATGAATGCCATCATTGCCATAGTTACAGGGTTCCTTGTAGTCCTTACTATGTTGCTTGTAATGACGAGGATACTTGAAGTGCGCTACGCTAAAGACAACCAAAATGATTCTTTCCAAGGAGCATTAAGAAAAGGGCAATTAGCGCTGGCTATAGAACATTCGGGCAATCTTCTTGGTACCGCGATGATTGTTTCTGCGGCGAAGGACGTGCTTATTTATTACCCTTCTGCGTATGTGAGTAATGTAACCGGTTGGTTGATTGTCAGTGTCTCTTTAGCCATTGCGCTTCACTTGCTGGTGCTGTTTAGCAAAAAAGTTATTTTGTTTGGCATGAACTTTCGACAGGAGGTAGACCAGCAACACAATGTGGGGGTGGCTGCTTTAGGATTTACCTTAAGTATTGGCACGGCCATGATCATTAATGGTGTATTAGGGGGCTAGCCGAGGTTGCTAGCAAAACTATGCACAACGGCTACCCATGAAATTGCTGCAATACGCAGTGACTATCGTGGAGTACCTTAGTGGTTACTATTTTACGCTTCTGTGCGCCACTCAGCTGTTTAACTTCATATTCTAACTGGGCTGCACGAGTTCTGCAGCCAATCTCAAAAAGCACTTTATACACAATGGGGGCTTTGCCCTTTAAGGCCTTTGCGCCGCCTGCTAATAAACCGTTATGTTGTTTAATTCTGCGCTGTGGGTTGGTGGTGATCCCCGTGTACAGGTGACCTAATCTATTTTCTACAATATAAAGATACCAAGTACCTGGCAGGTTATGGGTATTCCCGTTCTGGGCTGTTATACTCTCAGGCAATTTGAAACACATCGATAAAGTTGTCTGATTAATGATTTTACCAGATTTTAGTCAAGCCAAGGTGCTAATTGTGGGTGACCTAATGCTCGATCGCTATTGGAGTGGCGGTACGGGTCGCATTTCTCCAGAGGCTCCTGTGCCTGTGGTTAATGTTAGTGGGTCGGAAGACCGGCCGGGCGGCGCCGCCAATGTGGCGGTTAACGTCGCCACATTAGGGGCGAAAGTTACCCTTTTAGGCATGTGTGGTCACGATGAAAACGCCCGTATCCTTAAAGAGAAACTCAGTTCTTTTGATATAAACTGCGAGTTTTTCGAGGTTCCAGAGCGCGATACCATTACTAAACTTAGGGTGATGAGTAGAAATCAGCAACTGTTACGCTTAGATTTTGAAAAGAGTTTTGCTGATGTTGATAAATCCGCGTTGCTCACTACCTTTAATCAAGCCCTAGACGATGTGGATATCGTTATTCTTTCCGACTATGCGAAAGGGTGTTTAAGTGACCCTCAATCACTGATTCGCGCAGCAAAACAAAAAGGTAAAAAAGTCATTGTCGATCCCAAAGGTAGCGACTTTGAAAAATATGCGAATGCAACTTTAATTACGCCAAACGTGGCCGAATTGTATGCAGTTGTCGGCGAGCAAGATAATGAACAATCGCTAGTGGCAAGTGCCCAATCATTAAAAGCTTCGTTATCTTTAGATGGCCTACTGCTTACCCGTTCTGAAGATGGCATGACGCTATTTGAAACCGGCGAAGATGAATTTCACTTACCGGCTAAAGCGAAGGAAGTGTACGACGTCACTGGCGCGGGTGATACTGTGGTGTCTACCCTAGCGGTAGCACTAGCGAGCCGCTTACCCATGCAAGCAGCTTGCGTATTGGCAAACTTAGCGGCCAGTGTCGTGGTAGGGAAATTAGGCACATCTACTGTGACCAACACAGAATTGGCGCTTGCTGTGGGTGAACAATCTGTTCATTTAGATGGTGGTGTGATGTCTGAAGAGCAGTTAGCGATAGCAATGCGCGCGTCTAAAAGTCGAGGTGAACGCATTGTGATGACCAACGGCTGTTTCGATATTTTGCACTCTGGGCACGTGAGTTATCTCGAAGAAGCCGCTCAACTAGGCGATAGACTCATCGTTGCGGTAAATACTGATCGTTCCGTTACCGAATTAAAAGGCCCTGGACGCCCGGTTAATAATGTGAATAGAAGAATGGCCGTGCTTGCAGGTTTGAGTGCGGTAGACTGGGTTGTACCTTTCGAAGAAGATACGCCGCAGCGTCTTATCGCCAGGCTTTTGCCGGACATCTTAGTTAAGGGCGGCGACTATAAAATTGAAGACATCGCCGGTGGAAAGGAAGTCATTGAAAACGGTGGTGAAGTCAAAGTGCTTACCTTTGAAGACGGCGTTTCAACCACAGGCATTATTGAACGTATCACTAAAAATAAGCTGTCCTAGTAACGAGTGGCTTAGGAAAGTCCTGGGCCAACTGACCGTTCAATAGTGGGTTCACCTTCATCGTTTCAACATACGGAAATTTTCATGTACGAAAGCTTTTACGGACTATCAGCCAAGCCTTTTCAGTTAACGCCTGATCCCAGTTTTTTCTTTGCCAGTAAATGGCACCAAAGAGCGCTGGCCTATTTACAGTATGGCTTATCGCAAAAAGAAGGCTTTATTGTGATTACCGGTGATATTGGTACGGGCAAAACGACTATCGCAAATAGCCTGTTAGCGGATATTGAAGATGAAATTCATGCTGTTCAAATTGTCACCCCCAAATTATCCCCAGAAGAGTTAGTGAAAATAGTGGCGGCTAAATTTGGTCTTGCCACTGAAGGGCGTAATAAAGCGGAAGTTTTACAAGCGCTTGAGGGGTATTTGCAAAACTTGCACGCTAAAAATAGCCGAGCCTTGTTAATTGTTGATGAAGCACAAAACCTTCCTCTTGAAATGATTGAAGAATTAAGGATGCTGTCTAACTTTCAAGAAAGCGGAAAGCCGTTGCTGCAAAGTTTTTTACTGGGGCAGAAAGAGCTTCAACCTATTTTACGGGCGTCTAACATGGAGCAGTTTAGGCAGCGTATTGTTGCTTCGTGCCACCTGAAACCGCTCACGCTAGAAGAAACCATTTCCTACATTAATTTTCGCCTCAATCAAGCGGGTTGGCGCGGACAAGCGCCCATTGATGAAGCGGCATTTTCACTGATACAAGGGTTTACCTTAGGCATCCCTCGAAAAATTAACACCTTTATGGATAGGGTGTTTTTGTACAGCTTTCTTGAAGAAGTGACTCAGATTTCAGCATCTATCGTTGAGGCCGTGATAGACGAAGTTCGTGAAGAAATGTTTGAGCCAGATGAGGTGAACGAGCAGGGTATGCCTGAAGATGAGCAAGTCCCTCTCGTTACACCTAAAGGGCACCGTGTGAAAGACAGTGAGTATTACAAAGGTATGCTAGTGGAGCTTATTGATGCGCTAGACGATGCGGTTCTTCACAAAGTGAAACTAACCCAGTACATGGATAAGTTATTGAAAAAGAAATACCAAACCTATGTTCGCCTTAAGGATTCGGATAAAGCGCCAGATAAAGGCGAGCAGGGAGAATAGTGACATAAGGGCTGCTACCTCAAAGCAGCTATGAGTATTATTGAGTGACAGAATGCACTTTATTCATACTCATAGGAGACAGAAAACGTAATACGCCTGTCAGTGTAATCATTTCCATATAAGCTAACCTGGCTTAAATTGCCTGAGGTGGTGAGATAGCTCAAATTCAATGAAGTGGTGAGGTGCTCGCCAAACGTGCGACTCAGTCCAAGCGTGCTGTTTATATTCTCACTCACTCCTGCCGTGGTGCTTGTGCCTCGTTCTTCAATATTCGCGTAGGTGATGCTTCCCGTTAGGCTGGTATAGCTGCCAATATCATAAGAAAAGTCAGTGCCCGCCGAATAGTTGCGTCTTAGCCTGTCCTCTTCTAGGTATTCACTTTCTGTATAACGCCACGTTAGGCCTAATGTTAGTCGTGAAAATTGATAACCTATCTGTGTATTGGCACTTTTATATATGATGACACTGTCGTCAAATTCTAAATTTTGGGATGTTAGCTCTACAAACTGCTCTCCTGCACCTAAATCGTAAGCTAAGCTACTGGGCTGAAAACAATCAGAAATACTCGAAGCGTCACTTGCACATACGAATACGCCTAAGCTTTCACTGTCGGTCAGTAGTCTGGACGTTGTGGTGACATCTTCATTGTAGGAAAAAGAAGAACGAAAATACTTGGTATTATAGGAAATTTGAGCGGCTGCGGACTCTCCGTAGAAGCGCCTATCGTATGAGCCTGCCACGCTGGTTCGGCTACTTAGGGCCCATGCGATATCAAGCCCTACATAAGTTTCATTCTCATCGGTATCCGAATCACTTCTGTTGGCGGTGAGGGCAATGTAGCGCTCTGCAGATTGTCGATAGGTTATGCCAGCGCCATAGCTATTAAATTGTCGTGTTGCGCTGTCAGTGTTGTCAGTACTATTGATTTGATTCGCTTCATGAAAGGCCGTTACACGAAGTGCCCAGTCACTAAATAACATAGCATCAGCGGTAAACTCGCCTTCGCGGGTAAAGAAGTCACCTGATGACGTGGTGCTTCGGCTGGTGTCCTGATAGCTTCCTGTAAGCGTCCAAAACAAGCGTCTGGCGCGGTCACCGTTAGCAAGCGTCCCCGTCAGGCTAGTACTGTCATTATCCAATCCGGTTGAATTTGTACTTGATTCCTCAGACTCTACAACAGAGTAAGCAGCTGAGCCAAGCGCGGTGATCCAATCGCCGTTGATGAACTGTAGCGTTCCCGACAGCGTGTTCGTGCGGGTTTTCGAAAGTCCTTCAGAATTCGTGACAAAATCAGTCAACAAATAACTGCTTGACGATGTATTTTGATAATTGAGTGCGCCATTAGCTTGCAGGAGTAAATATTCATCAAAAGGTTGCCACTGGGCTGTATAGCGATACTCAGCATAGGTGTCTTCTTCGCCGCTGGTATCATTTTCTCGTTCTAGGTGGGTGACGGTGCTCGACCAGTTCCCAGAAAACGTTCTTGATGAATAAGTGGCTATCAGGCTAGGGACTATACTTACTGTGGTAAGCGAAAGGTTACCGTCTGTTTCCGTTTGCACATCTTGATAAATAACTTCCGCTTCACTCTGCGCTGTTATTTTTAAGTCGGATTGTGCCAAGGCCGTCGTAGAAGAAAATAGTCCTGCGAAGGTAATCGCGACTTGACTGTATTTAATGCGATTACCTTTAACGGTGTTATTCACTTCTCTCGGCATAATAGTAGCCATAATAGCCGCTGTGGTCTGTATCATTGTGAACAGATTTATTTACTACAAAGCCGATGGCCATTTCAGGGTTCAGTCGTTCAACCGCAAGTTTAATGTCGGCTATTTTGGCTTTACCTTCTTCAACAACGACAACCGCTTGACCAGCAAAGTTAGCCAAAATGGCACTTTCGTTAATTCCAATCAAAGGTGGGGTATCAAAAATAACAATACGGTCAGGGTATCTGTTGGCGAATTCATCTACGGTCTCATGCATCTTGTAGCTGGCAAGCATTTCAGTAGACAGGTGATGGGATTTACCCGCAGGAATAAGCTTTAGTTTATCGACATTGGTGTGATATAGCACATCGGAAACATCTTCTGCGTCACCCGTCAGGTATTCCATTAACCCTTTTCTAGGTTTGAGTTCTAGCGTACGAAGTACATTTGGCTTTAGTACATCCGCATCAATCAATAGCACGGTTTTGTCTTGCTCAGACGCAATACTTAATGCAAGGTTTGTGGCCGTAAAGGTTTTACCTTCTGAAGGGCGACTGCTGGTAACCATAATAATGTTAGGGTTTTTCAGTGTTTTCGAGAGTGGACCAAACGCATTCGCTAACAGCTTTCGTTTAATTTCTCGGTACTCTTCGTTAATTTGTTTCCGCTCGCCGCCTAATGTGACGTGGCCATTTTCCGCAAGGCGCTCAAAGTCGATATGAAACGGCTTGGCAGCACGAGTTGGCGTTTTCTTTGTTGCAGGCGGCTCTTCGGACGGTGCCTGTTTCGCCTTAATGTTTCTCTCTTTGTGATTGTCGTCCATCTGTTGCGGTGCAGTATCAGTTGTTTCTACTTTTTCGCGAGTGTCCAAAGCGGCATTTTCATTGGGCTCAGATTTGGATTGCGCTTTTTGTTTTTCAAGCGCTTTTTCAATGGTATTTTTCATTACAATAAACCTCCTAAGAGGTGGATGTTCAGTATTTCGGCTGCTGCTAGAACCGCATACATGGCGACGATGGAGCCTGATGACAATAAGAATATCAGTAAGCGATTTCTGTTTTTACGTTTAATTTCACGTAGGTCTAAATGTGTCACTGTTCCCCAAATAGGGTAGTCGGCTACCTGGAGTAGTTGTTTCGGCCTAATTAAAATCGGGTTTAACTGACTGACTAAGAATGCCACACCGATACCAGAACCAAAGCCAATAATTAATACAGCAGTATAAAGTATTAACCGATTTGGGCCAGAAGGTCGCTTGGGGACTAAAGGCGGCTCTATAATTCTAAACTGTAATTCTTCAGAGGAAACTTCTGCGCGTCGAGAAAGATCTGCGGCTTCTTTGCGCGATAGCAACTCTTCATATTTACCTTTAGTAATTGAATAATCTCGATTCAGCGCGGTATTTTCAGCCTCAATTTGCGGAATAAGGTCCACCTTGGATTCTAAGCGAGCAATCTTGGCTTTAACGTCAGTTTCTTTCACTTCTAACGCCGCTAAATTACTTTGGTATCGGCTGACTTCTAACTTAATTTCTCGGTTTAAATCGTTCAATGGTTGCGTACCATCTTCGTCGCTTTCATTGAGAAATGCATCAATTTCTTTGGTACGTGCAGCTTCTAAACTTTCGAGTAACGCTTTGGTTTCAATGACATCCGGGTGTTTATCCGTAAAGCGCAATTTAAGGGTGTCAAGCTGCTCTTCTAAGCCTCTGATTCTATCGTCATAGCGGGTACGCAATACAGGCTCATCCGCGTTGGTGACCCCAAAGCTGTCAGAGGATTTCTTTTGCGCCATTTGCGATTTTAAGGAATCGACTTGTTGCTTAGTTTGTTTTATTTGCAGCTGTGTGTCTTCAAGCTCTTCTTGTAAACGCTGAAGTTGTGCGTAGTAGGTTCCTGATAACGGCAAAATATCATTATATTGGCGCTTAAAGTCAGCAACTCTTTGTTCCGCT
>MDTG01066929.1_pt1 | contig 12766 bp, 10 predicted proteins | sample 811421 | NCBI WGS metagenome assembly MDTG01 (sample SAMN05326645, study PRJNA326480) | marine metagenome | isolation source: seawater | place: Pacific Ocean: South East | collected 2011 | reverse complement strand
TAAAACATGGATTCAAAAGAGCCGTTGTACCTTTTGGCAATGCACCGAAACAACCATTGCAAGGAATGGAGGTTATCACTGTGCGAAAATTAACAGATGCCATCGAGGCTTTAGATTAACAAAATCCTTCGTTGACATTGAGCTTAGAAGACGTTACTTTAAAAATGATTGTTAACGCAATAGGTGCCTAATTTACATGTCAGTATTTTGGGTGAAACGGGAAATCAGTGCATTGAAGCTTGATATGAGCGACTTTAATTCTGATACTGCCCCCGCAACGGTAAATGAGACGATCATTCTTATTAATGAATTGAAGTTAAATTAAAAAACCACTGTACATAAGTATGGGAAGGTAATTTAGCTAGGAAACTACTCATAAGTCCGGAGACCGGCCTATAGCTATACAAACGAACCACGGGGTGTGGTGGCGTGAATTTTGCTATGGCATCTTGAATATCTAGATTCTATTTTCATTTCTTCACACTTTTTCTCGTGGATATCTTCTAACTCAATTTTGTTCGGGGCCGAACAAATAGGACTTATTCAATGAAATTTTTTATTCATAGCTTTATTTTCTGCTTTTCACTTTCACTTTCACTTTCACTTTCTGCTGATACAAAAACTATAAAAGAAAGTATCGCAGAAGTCGTAGTTACTGCTACACGTACACCACAAACAATAAATCAAGTACTTGCATCAACGTCAGTCATAAGCACTGAAGATATTGAAAGATATCAACCTACAGATTTGCTTGATTTATTTCATCACGTTCCTGGCATTGACATCGCGAGAAATGGAGGGATAGGAGCCACTCCTTCTTTGTTTATACGTGGCTCAAATACAAGTCATGCATTATTTTTAGTAGACGGTCAACGAATTAATTCTGCGAGCCTGGGCAGTACTTCTTACCAGTTTATAGATCCCAGTCAGATAGAACGTATAGAGATTGTACGTGGCGCTAAATCAAGTATTTACGGCAGTGATGCAGTAGGTGGGGTAATTCAAATATTTACCAAAAAAGGTGATTTTAAACCTTCAACAATTGTTTCCACTGAGGTGGGATCTAATGTCTTGAAAAGAACAGCCATAGCATCACGTGGAGCATACAATCAGTTACGTTATTCGGTCGATCTATCATACTTGGAAACAGATGGAATTGACGCTTACAGAGATGATTCACAACAGAATCGAGACAGTGATGGTTACAGAAATTATTCGATTAATACTAACTTTGGGTATACGTTTGATAACGGTGTTGATGTCGGACTCGGCTTTTTAGAAGCTCACTCGCGCAGTTATTTTGATGAGCAATTTAACCCTGAGAGAGATCGCTTCTCAGATAGCATAATACAAAATATAGGATTTAGTGTTAGTGCACCCTTAAAAGATTGGTGGCTTTCTAAAATTTCTATAGGCCGATCCATGGACGATATCGATGATACCAACGGTCTAGATGGGTCAGATTTGTCAGACTTTCGCACTACTAAAGATCAGTATTCCTGGCAAAATGATATTGAAATATTTAATAAACAGATAATAACGTTTGGCGTAGATTTATATGACGACGAGTCAGTTGGTAGTACAGATTGGACTGATACTCAGGGTATCCTTGTTAAAGATAGAATGAACCGCGCATATTTCATTCAGTATCAGGGAAACTTCTCTATCTTTGATTATGTTTTAGGATACCGCGAGGACGATAATGAAGAGAATGGAAAACATAACACAAGTAATATCTCGTTAGGAGCACAGCTAGGCAAAAGTCATCGAATTATTTTCAGTTGGGGGGAAGCCTTCAAAGCACCAACCTATAATGATCTATACTGGCCCATAGGGGACTATGCTGCTGGTAATCCAGACCTTCTTCCAGAGGATTCCGAGAATTTTGAGCTAGGATTCAGGGGAGATTATACTGTATGGAAATGGGAAGCTTCTATTTATCAGAACCGTATCGATAATCTTATCGAATGGGCATTGGCTGGTTTAGAGGCATACCCATATAGATGGGTTCCCAGTAATGTCGCTAGCGCTAAAATTAAAGGTGGTGAGTTTAGGGCAGATACCAGTCTTGCTGGATGGGATATTACTACCAGTGTTTCTTATACAGATCCACGCAATCAAACAACAGATAAGCTTCTTCAAAAACGCGCCCAAAAGAAATTTACTTTCGATATTGATCGTAGCTTTTCTCGCTGGGATGCCGGAGCATCTTTTAATGCAACTAGTAAGCGCTATACTGATACAACTAATACCGGGAGTTTAGGAGGCTATGGTCTGTTAGATTTTCGTTTCAGTTACCAACTCGCCGAAAAGGTTAAGATGCAGTTGAAGGCTAATAATGTGTTTGATAAGCATTACAGGACATCTTCAAAAGACTATCATATGGACGGTTCTAATTGGGCATTAAAGCTTACTTATGCGCTATAATTGATCGTTTAGATACTTGGGGGAAATACAATGGCTGATGAAAACCAAGCTGAGCGTCAAAAGCGCAAAATGAAAAAATTAAAAGAAAAAGTGGATCAGCATATCGAAGCATGCGATCAAGAAAAAGGTGTTATGATTCTCCTTACAGGAGACGGGAAAGGTAAAAGTAGTTCTGCTTTCGGTATGGTTGTTCGCTCACTTGGTTATGGATATAAGGTTGGCGTGGTTCAGTTCATAAAAGGTGAACAGTTATCAGGCGAAGAATTATATCTTAAAAATCATTGCCCCCAAGTGGATTTTTATCAAATGGGTACCGGGTTTACTTGGGATACTCAAGATCGTGATGCAGATATTGCTGCAGCACAAACTACTTGGAAGGTAGTAGAGCCGATGCTGTCTGATCCAAGTTACCATCTAGTTATTATAGACGAGCTAACCTATATGCTCAGTTACAAATACCTTGACGAGTCTATGGTAACCAAAGCTTTATCGAATCGACCGCCCAGTCAAAGCGTTGTAGTAACCGGTAGGGGTGGTGGAAACTCTTTAAAGGATATAGCTGATACCGTTTCGGAAATAAAAGATATCAAACATGCCTACCAGTCGAATATTAAAGCGCGTAAAGGCGTAGATTACTAGAATGGAGAAATCTCCTTGAGAGGCATCAAATCCCGTAAATTTACTTTGATCCTCTTTTTTTCATTGATACCGATGATGATCTTAGCTACTTTAGTCGGCCCTGTTTTTATTCCTCCTGCTAAGTTTGTAGAGTCACTGCTAAGTATCCTCAGCCTAATGGATATCGGTAGCAACACGTCGAATCAAACGAGTGTTTCCCATGAAGAGGTAATTCTTTCCACAATTCGATTTCCACGAGTAGTCTTGGCAGCTTTAGTGGGGGCTTGTTTAGCATGTTGCGGAGCAGTGATGCAGGGATTGTTTAGAAACCCCTTAGCAGATCCCTCATTAATTGGTGTTTCCAGCGGTGCATCCGCAGGGGCTAGTTTTGTGATTGTATTCTGTGGTACTTGGCTTCATAGCAGTAGTTTTTTTGGGCTCACACTAGTCGCTTTTGGCGCATCTATAGGGGGCGCTTTGGCCGTCTTATTAGTTTACCGATTATCGACTTCTTCCACTGGAACTTCTGTTCCGACAATGCTACTTGTTGGCATTGCCATTAGTGCTTTAGCTGGGGCCTTAAACGGGATATTCAGCTTTGTTGCAGATAATGAAATGTTGCGGCGTATGAGTTTATGGCAAATGGGTAGCTTGGATGCGGCTAATTGGTTTCGCGTTGGAATCACTGGAATCGCTGCTAGCATATTATTAATAACGCTCCCTAATCAAAGCCAAGCTCTTAATGCATTTTTACTAGGTGAATCAGAAGCACGGCACCTAGGTATAGATACCGAGAGAGTGAAGCAGCGAATTATTTTATTGACAGCAATAGGAGTTGGTACATCAGTTGCCGTAGCAGGTATGATTTCCTTTGTGGGTTTGGTCGTTCCTCATATGGTTCGCCTAGTCATCGGTCCTGACCATAGATATTTAATACCTAGCTCAGCTGCACTTGGCGCAATTCTTTTAATCGTAGCTGATAGTTTCGCGCGCATTATAGTTGCCCCAGCTGAACTACCTACTGGTATTTTAACAGCACTCTTGGGCGTACCATTTTTCTTTTGGTTGCTCACCAAAAATCATCACCGCATCCAGAGATAATACTTATGTCCCTTGTAGCCGAAAAATTATCACTTAATTGTTCTGGGGTCTTTTTGTTGCGAGACGTAAATGTTTCTATTTTGCCAGGAAAAATTACAACAATAGTTGGCCCGAATGGAGCAGGTAAAACGTCCCTACTTCGTTGCTTATCGAACGACATTTCACCGACATCTGGCTCTGTAATATTTAATGGGAAGGATATTAATAATTGGGATCCTATTGATAGAGCAAAATCTTTATCGGTTCTACCACAACATTCTTCGTTAGATTTCCCTTTTACTGCTGAGGAAGTTGTTCTGTTAGCCAGAATTCCGCATGATACTGGTTCAATAAGAGATGATGAGATTGTAGCTGCTGCTCTAAAAATTGTGGATGCAACTTATCTTGCGAATCGTCAATATACTCAGTTATCGGGCGGGGAGAAACAACGTATACATTTAGCTAGAAGTCTGGCCCAAATATGGGACCTAAATACAAAACAAAAGGATTATAATGATCGATTCTTGCTTTTAGATGAACCAACTTCTTCTTTTGACTTGGCTCACCAGCAATTAACCTTGGAGATAGTCAGTAGTTTTTCTTCTAAGGGCATAGGAATTTTATTGGTTATGCATGATTTAAATTTAGCAGCGAAATGCTCTGATCAGGTCATAATGATGGAGTGCGGCAAACCAGTAAAAACCGGTTTACCAAAAGAGGTTTTTACTGCAGAAAATATAGAGCAGGTTTTTGGTGTGCGCGTGAAAGTTCAAGAAAACCCTGAGAATCAAAAACTTCTTATCGTTATCTAGATGAGGTTCCTAGCAGTAATTTGATTAAATTATATTTATTGTTGATAGTTAAGGGCTTACAAATGAATAAGAAATTAGTCCAATGGTTGAATTTCCTGGTAGTTTTTGGAGTAAACGCAATTTTTTTATTATATCCAGTTGCTGGATTAACCATTACTGATGATATGGGAAGTGAGATTGTTTTAGTAAAGCCAGCACAGCGGGTAATTAGTCTTTCTCCTCATCTTACAGAACTAGTTTTTGCGATAGATCAAGGAGAGAAATTGGTAGGGGTAATGAGTTTTAGTAATTACCCAGAGGCAGCAAAAAAAATTCCTCGTATAGGCTCACATAATACAATTAGCTACGAGTCCATAGCACAAATTCAGCCTGATCTTATTCTTGCTTGGGGTTCCGGTAATGGCTCAGAAGCAATTCATAAATTAAAGTCACTAGGCTTTTCTGTTTATGTTTCAGAGCCAAATAAACTTGAGGGAGTGGCTGCAACAATTCGAAAACTTGGAATATTATTAGGTGTTAAGGATAAAGGTGAAAACGAGGCAAATAAATTTATTAATAGATTGAGTCAACTGAAAGAAAATTATAGTGATAGGCGAAAAATAAGTGTCTTTTATCAGCTCTCAGATAATCCAATTATGACACTTAGTGGGCGACACTTAATATCTGATGTAATTGAATTATGTGGAGGGTTTAATATTTTCTCAAAAGCCATACCCATAGCGTTAAAGGTCAGTTTGGAATCATTAGTGAGATCTGACCCTCAAGTTATCATAGCGGGAACTAAAAAAGAAAATGAAGAAAAATGGTTAAGTGGGTGGGCAAACAGAGCTTCAATGAGGGCTGTTAAAGATAAACAAGTATATTTCATAGATCCAGATTTACTGGTAAGACATGGACCAAGAATTATAGAAGGTACAGAAAAAATGTGTAATTACTTAGAAAGATCTCGAAAACAAGAAAAAGAGTAGAGTTAAGCTGCTACTTAATTTCTCAGTTATATGCACCTATCTGTTAGAATTATAAGTCGTAACCACGTTCATTATGCTGAGTTGTATCAAGACCGTAATCTTCATCTTCTTTCGATGTGCGAAGACCTAATTTAGCATCAATGATTTTAAGTATAATGTAAGTAACAATAGCGGTATAACAAAAAGTACTTACTACTCCAATCGTTTGGATGCTTAATTGATCTATAACGGTGACGCCTTCAGAGAGACCCTGGCCGCTAAAAACCCCAAGCTCGCTTGAAACAAAAAAGCCACCCAAAATTGTCCCTAATATTCCTCCCACCCCATGCACAGGAAAAACGTCTAATGAATCATCGATTTTAAATGTTTGTTTTATTAATTGTGTTGCGTAGTAGCAAACAATTCCAGCTGAAAATCCAATAATCAAAGCCCCTCCAGGGCCTACAAAACCTGAAGCTGGTGTTATAGTTCCGAGTCCTGCAACCATCCCAGTTACAATGCCTAACACAGACGGCTTGCCATGCTTCAACCACTCCATCATCATCCAAGCAAGAGATGCCGTTGCTGCAGATATATGAGTTACAAGCATTGCCATTCCTGCGTCTCCATTTGCTGCCAATGCTGATCCAGCATTAAATCCAAACCATCCTACCCATAACATTCCGGCACCAATAACAGTTAGTGTTAAGTTGTGTGGTGTCATAGATTGCTTCTGAAATCCTCTTCTATTGCCAATAACTAATGCAGCTACTAAGGCAGCCGTGCCAGCTGTTATATGCACGACTGTTCCACCAGCAAAATCCAGAAGACCCAGTTGCATCAGCCAACCTCCACCCCAAACCCAGTGTGTAATAGGAATATAAACTAAAATCAACCATGAGCTGCTGAAAATTAATACTGCAGAAAATTTAATCCTTTCAGCAAAAGCTCCAACTATTAATGCTGGGGTTATTACAGCGAATGTCATTTGAAACATTACGAAAACAGATTCAGGTATATCACCGCTTAAAGTATCTTCAAAAACATTTGCGAGCATGACATTATCGAAGTTCCCGATAAAGGAATTAAGTGAACCCCCGTCACCAAATGCAAGACTATAGCCGCAGATAAGCCAAATAACTGATGCTACACAGGTTATAGCGAAGCACTGCATTAATACAGAGAGGACATTTTTTGCACGAACAAGGCCGCTATAAAAAAGCGATAAACCGGGAATAGTCATGAATAAAACTAGCGCGGTAGCAGTTATAATCCACGCTGTATTAGCTCCATTTAATGAATCTGCATATCCTAAGCTAGGAATCATTAAAATAAATAAAGATAATGAAATCTTATATGTTTGGTTTAACCGTTTTAACATGACATATAATCCTGTTGAGTAATATTGGTGCAATTTTACATTAAAATTGCACTGGTTAAGATCAAATATTGGTTGATCTACGTATTTTAGTATACATAATTAACGTTAAAGTGTTAAAAATGCATGAATTGTACCGTTTAAATTAATTTTTCTCCTGAGAAGATAGAGATTTCCAAACCGAGTCCTTTGATTTATCTATTTTAGCATCTGGCTGCCTATATTTAAGCTGCAGTCCTTTGAGAAAATATCTTAAAACTTGATCTTTGCACTCTCTATAATTTTTATGGGTCTTTTTTCGAAAGAAAGAGCTTAGTTCGTGTGAACTCAATTCAAAATCAGCTAAAGAAAGCATCTCCAAAATATCATCCGATTTCAAACGAAATGCAATTTTTAGCTTAGTGAATATCATATTATTGTTTAATTTTTTTTCAGGTAAAGGTTGCAAGCCGTCTCTTTCCCCTCTTTTTTCAATAATTAGACCATTAAGGAATGCTGCAAGGTGATTATCACTGCAATTTAAAAAATCTGACTCAGTATTTTTCTTCAATTTTTTAATTAAGGCATCAGAGGATATTGTTTTACCCCCTAGACTAAAAATATTAAGCATTTTCTTATCGTCATAATCAAGGATATAACGAATGCGACGCAATACATCGTTATTTGTCATAAATTTAACCTTTAATTTTTAGAAAAAAATGTCGATCGGTGATAATTTTGCTGATAAACTTTAATCTTTGATTATAATTATTAATTAACTTATATCTATATATTGTTGATGAACATTAGTTTTATCAACTTTGTAGAAATAGTGACCAGCCAAGAAGAAAAAGATTATGTATAAAGATTTAGCACAAAAACTAAAAGAAACTGAAAGCACTCCATGGGATATAGCTTATCAGCACTTAGTAGATTACAGAAAAGAGCACACCAATACTTTAGTCCCTCAATTTTATTCAACTGATGATGGCTTTACACTGGGTTTTTGGTTGCTAAAGTTGCGTCAAGATCGGGCAAATGGTCTCCTTACAGAGGATCAAATTAGTCGTTTAGATGAGCTAAAGTTTGTTTGGGATCCGCATGAGCCTCACTGGGAAAAAGGTTTTGCTGAAATACAAAAGTATAGAGAAAAGCATGGTGATAGTCTGGTTCCCGAAAACTACCTTACTGAAGGCGAGCACTATGAGCTCGGTGATTGGGCAAGAGCACAAAGGCTTACAGAGGGGAATTACCCCAGAGAAAAATATCAAAGACTTTGTACAGTAGACTATGTTTGGGATCTCAGGGAATATGATTGGAAAAGAGCATTCGCTGCTTTAGAAATATATAAAGGAGAGAATGGCGATTGTTTAGTCCCATCAGATTATGTAACTGACGAAGAATCGGTTACAGGAGAGTTAGCACTGGGCCAGTGGGTCATAAAACAGCGCATAGATATGGTTTATAGTTGGTTAACAGAAGAAAAAATGTTAAAGCTTGACTCTATTGGTTTTGATTGGACCCCAGAATCTGGAGAACCTCTCCATCTTCACCTATATAGAAAAAACGACTAGCGATTCTGAAACTAATTTTTATAAAATTTAATTTTTTAATCGCTTATATTTGACACGTTTGGGCTCTGAATCAGAGCCTTTTCTTTTTTTAAGGTCCGCGTGGTATTCACTATAGTTCCCTTCAAAAAATCTAACTTCACTGTTGCCCTCATATGCCAAAATGTGTGTTGAAATTCTATCCAGAAACCAACGATCATGGGAGATAACCAGTACACAACCAGGAAAATTTTGGATAGCCTCTTCTAATGCCCTAAGCGTTTCAATATCTAAATCATTGGAGGGTTCATCTAACAACAATACATTTGCACCTTGTTTTAAAGTTATACCTAAATGTAGCCGCCCTCTTTCGCCACCGGAGAGTTCGCCGACCTTTTTTTGTTGATCGTTACCCTTAAAGTTAAACCTTCCAGCATAAGCTCTTGAGGATATTTCGTAACTCCCAATCTTGAGGGTATCGTGATTATCTGAAATCGCCTCCCATACACTTTGGTTATCATCCAAGTTTTCTCTGCTTTGATCAACAAATGCCAGTTTTACTGACTCTCCTATAGAAATATTACCTTTATCAGGGTTTTCTATCCCACATATCATTTTGAAGAGGGTAGATTTCCCCGAACCATTTCCCCCAACAATACCTACGATTGAACCTTTAGGGATTTTTAGAGATAAATCATCAATCAGAAGTTGATCACCAAAACTTTTGGTAACACCATCGAACGAAATAACATTTTCTCCGAGTCTAGGTCCGGGTGGTATAAAGATCTCATTTGTTTCGTTACGGCTTTGAAATTCTTGTGAATTGATCTCTTCAAAACGAGCTAATCGCGCTTTATTTTTTGCATGTCTTCCCTTTGGATTTTGTCTGACCCATTCTAGCTCATTTTTAATTGTGCGCTGACGTGCATCCTCTTGTTTCTTTTCAATATTAAGTCTCGCCTCTTTAGTTTCTAGCCAATTTGTATAGTTACCCTCATAAGGGATACCATGACCTCTATCTAGCTCCAAAATCCAACCTGCAACATTGTCTAGAAAGTATCTGTCGTGCGTTACAGCAACAACAGTACCTGAAAATTCTTCAAGGAATTTTTCCAACCAGTATACTGATTCTGCATCTAGGTGGTTCGTTGGCTCATCGAGTAAAATCATGTCTGGTTTAGAGATAAGCAATTTACATAATGCCACTCTTCGCTTTTCCCCACCTGATAATTTAGAAATATCTGAATCCCACGGAGGAAGCCTTAATGCATCTCCTGCAATGCTGAGCTGATTATCTAAATTGTGCGCGTCCCAAAGCTCAATGATGTTCTCTAGCTGTTCTTGCCGCTTTGCAAGTTTATCAAAGTCTGCATCTGGTTCAGCGTAATCAACATAAATTTGCTCAAGCTCTTTTAGAGCCTCTAATGCTTCTAAAGCACCTTCCTCGACATTTTGGCGAACATTTTTTTTATGATCAAGGAGAGGCTCTTGACAGAGATAACCTATTTTAATGTTTGGCATTGGCGTAGCCTCGCCTTGAATATCAGTATCAATTCCTGACATGATATTAAGAAGAGATGACTTACCTGACCCATTCAAACCAAGCACACCAATTTTTGCCCCGGGGAAAAATGACAAGGAAATATCTTTTAAAATCTCGCGCTTTGGAGGAACAATTTTACTAACGCGATTCATAGTATAAACGTACTGAGCCATAATATTTATAGGTATCTATTAATAAGTCTATATCATATATTAACGTAAATATGCAGCTGACAGAAATTGTTTATTACTGAACAATTGATTGAAAATTATAAAATAGTTTTATTTAGGTATGGAATCTTAGCAATGAAAAATTTAACCACTAAAATAAAAGATAAAAAAAATCATAAGCCGTTACGGTTTCTTACAGCCACCTCTCTTTTTGATGGACATGATGCTGCTATTAATGTTATCCGAAGATTAATTCAATCCAAAGGTGCTGAGGTGGTTCATTTGGGCCACAACAGAAGTGTATGCGAGGTTGTTCGTGCAGCTATCCAGGAAGATGTTGACGGTATTGCCATAAGCTCATATCAAGGCGGACATATGGAATATTTTACTTATCTGTTGGAACTCCTTAAAGAAAATAGTGCTGAGCATATAAAAGTTTTTGGCGGCGGCGGCGGTACTATCTCTCTCGAAGAAATCAAGCTTCTTGAGTCTGCAGGTGTCAGTCGCATTTATCATCCCGAACAGGGTATGGAGATGGGCTTAGTTGGTATGATAGATGATTTATTTCAAATTGTTAGATCTGGTGTGAAAGAAGAAAGAGCAAGTATTCACCAAACAGATCACCTTAATTTATACAGTAAAGTAGATATTGATGATGAGATTATTATATCTGAGGCTATTTCTGCTATAGAAAATAGGAATATACCCGCAGATTCATTCAAAAAGTTAAAAAATAAATGGAAAAAGTCAGCTTTAGAAAGGCCAGTAATTGGAATTACTGGCACTGGCGGAGCAGGTAAAAGCAGCGTTGTAGATGAGTTACTAGAGAGATTTTTAAGAAATAGACCAGATATTCGTATAGCTGTTTTGGCTGTAGATCCAACTCGACGAAAAACGGGAGGAGCATTACTAGGTGATAGAATTAGAATGAACAGCCTTTCCTCCCCAAATATATTTATGAGGTCAATGGCGACAAGAAGACAACATCTAGCGACTAACGAAGTACTGGGTGACATAACTTTGTTCTTGGGGTCTATAGGTTACGATTTGATTCTTGTTGAGACAGCCGGTATTGGCCAAAGCGATTCACAAATAATCGATATTGTTGATCTATCAGTTTATGTGATGACTAGTGATTATGGTGCAGCTACTCAGCTTGAAAAAATCGATATGGTTGATTATGCGGACCTAGTTATTTTAAATAAGTTCGAAAAAAGAGGTTCAGAGGATGCACTTCGTGATATCCGAAAGCAATGGAGAAGGAATCATAATGCTTTTGATCCACTAGATATTGATATACCAGTCTGTCCAGCTGTTGCTAACCAATTTAATGATCCAGGCTTAAGTCATGCTTTTTACAATCTGTGTAAGCTTATCACCCAAAAAAAGAGATTAGATGAAAAAATCTGGGTTCCTGAAGGAGCCGATGATTTTATCTACTCAAAGCCAGATGTTCTGATTCCTGAAAATAGAGCCCGATATCTTTCTGAGATTAGCGAGAATGGACGACAGATCTTTGCAAAAAATAAAGCTCAAGTTGAGCTTGCATCCGAGGCTCATCACGCTTATAGCATGCTAAAAAAAATTAAGGACAAAATGCTTCCGGATCCCCTAGAGAGATATTTAGAATCCCAATTAACACAGTCAAATTCGGATAAGACCCTCATTAAACTACGAGCAACATACCAAGATGCTGTTAATAAGATAACCGATGATTCGAAGAAACTTATAAAAAAATGGAAGAAAAAAAAATCAGCAGTCGAATCAGAAAAATACTCTTACTCTGTAAGAGATAGAGTTATTGAAGGCGATAATTTTTTAACCTCTTTGAGTCAACTAAAGATTCCAAAGGTTGCAGCTCCTCAATATCGTGATTGGGGGGAAGTTTTAAATTTTTTACTTTCTGAGAATTTGCCAGGTGATTATCCATATACTGCTGGTGTTTTTTCTTATCGAAGATCTGGAGAGGATCCTTCAAGAATGTTCGCAGGTGAGGGAACCCCAGAAAAGACCAACTGTAGATTCCATCACTTATCGTCTGACTTACCAGCTATAAGGCTTTCTACAGCTTTTGATTCTGTAACACTTTACGGTGCTGACCCAGACGTTCGTCCTGATATTTGGGGGAAAATTGGTAACTCTGGAGTTTCAATTGCTACATTAGATGATATGAAAAAACTATACTCTGGTTTTAATCTTTGCTCTTCAAAAACTTCAGTATCTATGACTATAAACGGACCGGCACCGATGATACTTGCTTTC
>MDTG01020086.1_pt1 | contig 12766 bp, 5 predicted proteins | sample 811421 | NCBI WGS metagenome assembly MDTG01 (sample SAMN05326645, study PRJNA326480) | marine metagenome | isolation source: seawater | place: Pacific Ocean: South East | collected 2011 | reverse complement strand
CGAAGCGGCAGATGTGTTGCGTCTCTTGTGGGAACATAAATCAGAAGCAAGTAACCGTAAGGCTGCCGAAAGGGCTTCTGAACTTTACGGGCAGGAGGGGAGTACTCGTTTGAGGATTCGTTCGGCTCAACTATGTGAGAGCATGATGGAAAAGCTTCCAGCCAGTCCCTACACCGTGCGAGCGGGCTTTAGGGCAATCACCGAATACAGGGCTATTTCACGTTGGGCAGAGGCTAATCAGGTTGCACAGAAGCTCATCCAAAAACGCTTACCCATAAATAGAGTCCAACAGTTCGAACTCCATCATTTAATGGCGCAAAGTTACGCCGCACAAAGTCAATGGGCCAATGCAGTGGAAAGCATGCGTAAGGCGCGCAACTTTAAGGATGATGCTGCCCTTTATGCAGCACAAATTTCATATATGCATAACGCGGGCTTGAAACCTCAACAAATCGAGAATGAAGCACGAGAGATGGCGGCTAAATTCCCCAATGATCGACGAAGGTGGGAAGTTCTTTTGTATGTGGGCCATGGGCATGCACGTGAAAATAATCCGATTTTAGCTGCCGAATCTATTCAGCCAGCTTTGGCTAATGCAGCTAATTCTGGTAATATGGCTTATTATTACGTTCTTTGGATGGTGGATCAGGCAAATGTTGTCCGGGGGAAGGCTTTGAACGCTCAAGCTGAAGCCCAAAAGAATCTTGAAGATGCGAAAATTGAGGAGAAATCCAAGCGCGATACTTTCAATAAAGCAAGTGATCAAGAGGCTAGGAACGCTGCCCAGACGGCGTTGGTTGAGGCGACTAAACTGGTTCAACAGCGACAACAAGATTTGCAAAAGGCGCAAGCTTCAGTTCGTGATGCAGAGACTAAATTTCGTAAACAAGTGACCGACTCCGATCGGGCTTTAAATACAGCTGTCAAAAAGGCAAAGGTGTCAGGTAATTTTGCTGCTATTCTGGCATTGCGCTATGCCCTCTCACGAACCCTTTACCGCGATAGAGTAAAGGATGAGGTAAGGGCGCTTACTCATGCGCGCGAAGTTTCCAGGGAAACTCATTTGTATAGTTCTAAACAGCAAACCCTTATTAATGATCTCCTTACTGGCCAGCCAGATGGTGATCAGTTCCGTAAGGATGTTGCCATGCTACTTAAAGAGCGGCGCGATTATCTGGCAACTACCTATTACCGTGACTATGTCAGTAACTGGGTTTCTTCAATGAAGAGCAACAAGAATCAACGCACTAAAGCCAAGTTTGTGGGTGATCAGTTGGCCGCCCAAAATAGAGAGCCATTGGTTCAGGCGTTGCTCAAATATCCTCGTCCACAAGATAATCCAACAAAGGCCGTTCCGCTTCGTGCAGAGGCATTGAAGCAGTTTAATAGTTTGAGTTCCGCGAATCAGTTGCGTCTAGTTGGAACACAAAGGCATGCGTTGGTCACCTATGCCAAGAAGAAGGATCCTGCGACTGCTCGCGCTATAGCTCGAACATTATGGCAAAAACATCCTAAAAATCATGATGCGGCTCACGGGGTTTTATCGTTATACATGGGTGGCAGTGATGAAGATAAAAGAGAGACCAAAAATATTGTGCAACAAGCTTTGCGCATGCCGCCAGCTGAAGGCCGGGTAAATTATTCTTTTCAACGAGACTTAATGCAGGTCGCCGAACGTCTTCAGGACGCAAAGCTTGCTGACCAGATATATCAATGGGCTATCAAGGGAGATTTGAGCTCGATTTATGCAGATTATACCGGTGATGTATTATGGAAATTGGATCAAAAAAATCAGGCCTTAGACTGGTGGAAGCGAATTTCCCAGATGCCTACACAAGGGCGGGCAGAGGAGCGAACCTGTGCTGAGCGGGTTTTGGTTAACGGTGGGGATTTTCCTGCGGCCTGGCGCGAACATGTAGAGAATCGCTGGCCAGAGTTAACTCTTCGAGTGGCGGCTCACAAGGCTACCGATATTTTACGATTACAAGGGGATGTAGCTGGTTTTTCCAAGGCTGTTACTCAGCTCCAGCAGATGGCTTCAGATTTGCCTTTTGTCAATGAGGACTGGCGAGGGTTTGCTGGGGTTTGGAGGGAGTTTGCTCTTAACAATACGACTTACACAGAAGGGGATAATTCAGCCTACAAGAATTTTAAAAAGCTGGATGATGATCAAAAGCTCGCAGTGTATCAGGCTATTCAGGATTTAAGAGGCTCTGATTATTCCGCGTGGGCTGCTTGTGATTATTTATTGGGAGGTGGTGCTGATGAGGAGTTACCCATCTTCCGTTTGCAGCGACTCTTCAGGGCTACCAAGTATACTCGCAACGACCAGAATCGCTGGAATACTCTCCGTAGTTATTCACAAAAGGCATTTGAGCAGGAAAGGTACATGGCGAGCGCGACATTGTTGACCGGTGCACTGGCGCATTTATCTAGTGTGTCAAAGCAAAGCAAAAGCGAGGGGCGTAGTGCTATCTTAAGGGCCCATTCCCGAATGGGTGCGGTAGGTTTGACAATCGATGAAGATAGCCCGATGGCGCCTCTTTTGCAGGCGGCCTTGTACCTTCGGTTGGGGGATCGTGAGAAAGCTTTGGAATTATATCAGGAAAATGCGGGGTTATTTAAAAAACATCGCAATGACCTTCCGCCGGATTTGATTGAGTTCGTTTGCAACTACTTGATGACTGGCGGGGATGAAGAGCGTTTGACCACCGTGGAAGATATTTTAAGAAGTTGGCTCATCAAGTTTACTGATCCCGAAAAGCCCGAGAGTAAACAACAAAGCGAAGACGCAAAGGCGAGATTACAGCTTCTTTTGGCCAAGAGCTATTTCAAAGGGCAACGGTTTGATGTGGCTCGAGCAGAGTATTCTACAGTAACTAACCGCTATAGTGGGACGCCTCATGCCATAGAGGCCAAATTTGGTATTGGAGAGTCTTTCATGGCGCAAAAGATTTATGATAAGGCCGCGCAGGCCTTTAAGGTGCTCGAGGAAAACCCTGATCAGCAAATTTCCATTCGAGCAGAGTTTTTAACAGGCTTATTGGCCTTTCGTCAGGATCAACGTGATGAGGCTCGTGAAAAGTTTCAACGTATTCTGGAACGTGTGCCTGATGTAGAGCTGGCTAATCGCACTCTTTTTAGCCTTTCAGAAATATATGGGCTCGAACAGCGGTATCTTCAGCAATTAAATTTATTACGTACGGTTGGTCGATTGGGACAAAGTAGTAAAAGGCTTCATATTCCCGGGAATGCTTTATCGATTGTGGTTCACGATCGAGATTTAGGTGTCAGCCGAGGACAAAATACCATTCCAGTTATCGTCACGACAAAGCCGGGGGGCGATAGAGAGAAGGTGTTGTTGCGGAGTAGTTCTGGTGCGGGTAAAGGGTTATTTAGAGGAGAGATAGATACTGGTTTGGGTTCTGTGGCTCCTGAGGATGGCCTTTTACAGATAACTGGAAAGGATGTCATTTTGAGTGATTATCCAGATGATTTTAAAAAGCAGTTTAGGACTGTTCCTTTAAGCGACGTGGAGATTCGAGTGGCTGCAGATGGGGAGTTTGATGTGGCCAGTAGTGAGATTGTCGATAAAGAGAGGGAAACTCTTACTAAACAGCTTGAGAGGGAACAAAAAGAGGAAATTGAGGAGGACCGGCGGGTTTCACAAGGCAGGCCTGCAAATGAGGTTAAGCCAGGTAACCGGATTTTTCTACGTATTCGCGATAAGGACCGGGATTTTGGAGATCAAGAAGATTTATTAACGGTAACCTTAAGGGCTGATAGTGGTGATCAGGTGCAGGTGGAATTAAGGGAAACCGGGCCGCATACCGGAGAATTTCGCGCAGCGATTCCGACTGCTGAACTACCAGCTGGAGCTTCCGCTTCTGATAGCGCCATTGACCACAATCCGTTGATGGCAATAGATCAGAGCCGAGAATCTTACTGGCAGAGTGAGCCGGATGGTCAAACACCAAAGGCTTTGACAGTTGATATGAAACAACTTCATGAGGTTTCGAGGATAAGAATAAATACGCCCAATGCTGGAGACCACGCACCAGTCCGAGGACGTTTGTTAGGTAGTCATGATGGGGTTTTTTGGTTCACTCTGGCCGCCCAGCCTCGCCTTCATGACGCACAGAGTGTTTTGCAAAAGCCGGGAGTTATGAGGCAAATGATTTATGATGGGGATCATACCTCATTCACGACTTGGGAGCAGATCGCCCAATTGGCAAGCACGACCCAAGCGGTTACAAATGAGGTTTCAGAGTTATCCTGGGCTCCGGAAGAAGGTAATGAAAATGCCGTCAAGCCGGCTGCCTCAATTTGGACGGGGAAACTGGTTCAACTTCGAGAAGGGGCGATGCGTATAGGCGTAGAGGGAGATTTGGTGTCCATTGCTGTAAATGGAAAGGTTCAATTAGCTCCATCCCGCGAAAATAAACAAGTGGATGTATGGCTAACGGCAGGTATCCATGACCTTACGATCTTTGCTGCCGCAAAAAAAGGATCAGTTGGTCTTTCGGCTACTCGTGTGCGTGCTAATTCAAGCAGTGCGCAACCGCAGTTAAAACCTTTTAATAAGGGTGATTTTGATCTTGCAGCAGCTGCGCAATTCTTTGAGGAAAAAGAGTCTGCTGGCAGCTCGAAGGCTAAGGCAATTAATATGGACTTTGGGCAGATTGAGTTGCGTAAAGAAACGCAGGAGTTTGCTGCTGGTGAAATAAATAAGATGCAGCGAGTTCACCACTGGCAAAAGGCAGGTGATTGGCTCAAATGGGCTTTTAAAACTGAAAATCCGGGGGCTTATGAAGTTTGGGTTAATTCATCACACAATGAGGGCGGTTCAACATTTAAAGTTGAATTCGGTGACCAGGTCATAGAAGCAACCACGCAGAAGACAGGTGACTGGAATCGCTTTGTTTGGCAACGGGTGGGTTTGCTTCAGATCGATGCTGCTGGATCACAAATTATTACAATTAAACCTGTGGAAATTTCAGGGGGTGGTCTTATGAATTTAGCGGGACTTGAGCTGCGCCCCGCTTCAGGGGCAGGAGTAATACAACGCGATCGGGAGTGGGAGTTCTTTTTTAAGCCTATCCAATTGCGTTATGCACGTTTTCAGGTGGATGAATATTTAGGGGATTCAGTTGCCGTTAATCATATTGAAGTGGCAAATAATAATAGTGTTTTTATTCCTACTGAGGTGGACGTCAGTAAGCTTGCAGAGAATCAGACGCTGGAAATTGCTGGGGGAGACGTGGTTCTTGCCAGTTATACTGATGAAACTTCGGTGGTAACCAAGGGGGGCAGTCGGCTGCTCACTCAAAAGCTCCAGGCAACCTACAATGATGGTCGGGTGGTGCCTATCGGGTTTGATTTCGCAAGAAATGCAGGAGGTGGCGTGGCTCAGATTCGTAAAGAATTGCTCAGGATAGATGCGGGAGATCGGATTACCTTTGAGGTCGTTGATTATGATATGGATCAGACTGATCAGCGCGATACTGTGTCTGTGGAAATTTGGCTAAACGGAAACAGATGGAAAAATACGGAGGCTACGGAGACTGAGGAATATTCCGGAATTTTTCGTGTTGAAGTGGAAACTTCAGCTTCAGAGGAGGTTGGCAAACTTCGAATTAAGCCCGGTGACAGTATTTTTTGTCGATATTCAGATTTACAAAACACTTTTCCGGGGCATTCGGTGGTTCGTGAAGGAGTGGTTTTTGCCAATGAACCTACCGAAGGACTGGTACGTATCATTGGTACGAGTCGCACACAACCGCCAGCGGATTCAGAGGGATTGCCTCAGCCGGTTTATCTTCCCGGAGTGGAGGGACGGCCAGGCCCTGTTGGTGTTGATTATTTTGTTCCATTGACTGTTGAAGTCATTGATCCAGATGCTGCAAAGGATAGTTTGAGTAAAGTTACGGTTTTAATCAACGCTGGAACGACTAATGCGGTTGAAGTTATCTGTGCACTTTCCACGCAGTTTGGGGATTTTTCAGGAACTGATGAAGCTCAGGCAAATCCGGCATTGCGAATAGGAAGGTTTGTGGGTCAGGTAAAACTGCAACTGGGAGGAGAGGGGAGTCCCATAAAACTGCCCCGCGCCTTGGGTAGTGGTAATGGGTTAATTGGTCGAGTACGTCCCGCTGGTGAAGAAGAAGAGCTACATAATGGAGATGATTTGCTGGATACTGTGCTAAATGTAAATGGTAAATCTATAATGAAAGCATCTTATCTAGATAAGGTGCGCCCGGAAGGAGAGGAGTTGGAGCTATCTGATCAGGCTGAATTAAAAACAAATGGAAGTCTTTCTGTTACCAACGAGAGTTACGATGAAAAAGTTGAAATATTGCATGTCGGAGAAAAGCTTTTTGTAATGGTTTCAGATCCAGATTTGGACATTTCTGATGAGCGAGATTTTTCGAGCATCGTTATTCAAAGCGAAAGTGGAGAAAAGGAATTAGTGAGACTTAATGAAACCTTGAGTCACAGTGGAGTGTTTACTGGCTCATTTAAACTTAAAGCTCGAGAGAACCCCACACCTTCCAATTTCAGTGAAATAGATAAGGAGATTGAATGTTTCTTTGGTGATAAAATCACCGCTGAATACTCTGATGAGTCCGCACAGCAGGTGGATACACCCAATGATCAAATAATTGAACTGCCTGTTGCGATTGGAACGGATGGTATTGTTTCGGCCTTCAGCAAAATATTTGGAAACCAGCAACTGGCCGTCCAGACACAATTCCATATCGCCGAAAGCTATTTTGAGTTATTTAAAAATAACCTCAAACTAGAGAGAGAAGAGGAAAGTCAAAAGGCTTTAAGGGCAGGGCGCCGTATTCTCAAAGAGATTATGGTTGATTATCCAGACCCAAAATACTTGCCCCGAATTGCTTATTTAAGTGGACAGTTCTCCCAAGAGTTACAGGACTGGAATGCGGCAGCTAACAGCTATGCATTAATCGTGAGGCAATACCCGAATCATACCTTAGCTGCTGATGCACAGTATAAGCTGGCTCAGTGCTATGAAGAGGCTAATGACTTTGATCGGGCCTTAGAGGAATATGTCACTTTAGCTGCAACCTATCCAAAGAGTCCTCTGATTCCCAATGTAATGATTCGAATAAATGAGTATTTCTACAAACGTGAGAATTATACGGTCGCGGCAAAAGTTGCAGAAAAATTTATGGATCGATTTGCGGACCATGAATTCGCTCCCAAAATGTGTTTCCGGTGGGGTCAGTGCCACTACAAGGCTGAGAAGTTTGCCGAGGCAGGAGCGGTTTTTGACTTGTTTACCAAGAAGTTTCCGGATGACGGACTGACTGCTCAGTCCCTCTTTTGGGCTGGGGAAAGTTTCCGTGGGGCTAACAATGTTTCATTTGCTTTTCGAAGGTATAATCGCTGTCGCTGGGACTTTCCGGAAAGCGAGGCGGCAAAATATGCCAGAGGACGCTTGGCTTTGCCTGAAATGTTGGCTCAGTTTGAGAGTGAGGCCAATTCCATAGACGATGAAAACTAATACACCCATTTTATAACTTATTTCACAATCAAAAGGATTATATTAAATGTTACCGTTTTTTGCTCAAGTAACTAATATCACAGAGGTAAATGCGGTGTCTACTAATTCACCGGGAGCTAGTGCTGGGCCTTCTGAGGTAAACCCCGAAAAGAATACTGAAATCTCAAGTGAAGACCCTGCAGAGATGGTTTCCGAGACTTCCGCAATTTCAGAATTCTTTGATTCAGGAGCTATTGGTTTACTGATAGATGGTGGGCTTTTTATGTGGCCTATTTTAATCATGGCTATCTTGGCGTTAGCTGTAATTATTGAAAGATGGCGGAGCCTCAAAATGTTGGACACCGATAATGAGGCCTTGCGTCAGGCTGTTTTAGAGGATCTGACTAATGATCGTATTGAAGATGCCTTAGCTCGGTGTGATAGGGAGCGCGGCCCGGTTGCTGCCATTTTGGCCAATGGGTTAAGAAAGTATTTGGTTTTGAGTCGGCTTAATTATGATCCGGCTCGATTGGAAGAACAGGTGGTTAAGAGTATGGAAAGTTATGGAGTTCACATCGTGGCTGCACTAGAGCGTCATTTACCAGTATTGGCCATCGTATCAAGTGTTGCGCCGATGCTTGGATTTCTTGGTACTGTTCAGGGTATGATCGTAGCATTTCATAATATTGTGGAAATGGATCAGACAGGGGGAGGTAACATTATTCAGGCAGCTGCTGCAGGGATTGAAGTAGCTCTTTTAACGACGTGTTTCGGTCTCATCGTGGGGATTCCAGCCTTTATGGCGTTTAATTATTTTTCTAGTGTGATAAATAATTTTGTACTGGAGGTAGAGGAAAGCGCGGCACAATTAATGGAAGCGGTTACTCTGCAATTGACATTGAATTCAGAAGATAAACCTAAATCTTGAAGCTGAAACGGACAAAATTATTAGTTGAGCCGCCAGCTAGTGCGACTAGCGATATTGCCTTCATTCTCATTGTGTTTTTTTTGGTTTGCGCTTCGGTAGAGCCTGATAAAGGGAGGGCTCAGACCCTGCCTCGAAGTGAACCGGATCCTCAAAAAGACAAGCAAAGTCAAAATATAGAAGTAGAGTTGACAAGAGATGCTGTGATAATGAATGGAAACCCTGTTCTGAAGGATACCTTTATTAAGACGATTAATCTTAAGCTGGCAGATAAAGCGCGGGAAGAAGACAAAATTGTGGCCGTAAAAAGTCGTAAGGAAGTTCCCTACAGTCACTGGATGGATATTACAGGTATTATCGAAGATGCCGGAGGAATAATCACTTTACAACTCGAGGAAGAGCAAACGGTACAGGTGCAATGATTGTTAAACGCAGACAGATGGATGCTTCGGTGCCGGCGATGGCAATGGGGGACATCGCTTTTTTACTGCTAATATTCTTTGTGATTTTGGCCCGAGCGCGTGACGATAGTCATTTGCAATGGAAACCTGCGGTGGGGGTTGAACTGGTGAGGCCTGCTACTATGAATGCGAGTGTTGTGATTGATAAGTACAACGTGACGCATTTGAATGGCCGTGAAATTCCAATTTCTACATTATCCGGAGAGTTAAAGGTTATTTTAGGTGAGAACGTTGCCGGTCGGCGGACTGTATTGCTGAAGGTTCATCACGAGGTGACAGCTGTATATTTTGAGCCTGTCATTGAGGCCATCAGCGAAGCAGGGGGTGAGTTGCACCACATATTGGAGGAGGATAAAGGAAGATGAATAACATATTCGTAGTAATTGAAGGAGAGCAGCGTGGACCGTTGACCCCAGGTGAGTTGAGGGGATTATTAAAAGCAGGCCAAATTCAGCCCGATACACCGGCTTTGCGTGAAGGTGATGAAAAGTGGAGCACCGTTGGAATATTTGCAAAAATTCCCGATGCCGCACCCCTTGATCCAGAAACGACCGGCTCAGGATTGCAATCGATGGCTAGTATTTCCCGTGATTTTAAGAACGTTAAACAAAATAGCTCGGTCACTGTTGATGAGTTGCGAGCGTTTATGCGGGAAATGCGAGGTAAAACACCACGTGAAATGCTCGGGGCAGTCGCACAGAGTTCATTGGTGTCCAGTACCTTAGTATCCTCGGGTATTATCATTTTGCTCCTTGTGGTGCTGACAGTTGCCCCCTACACATATGGGATTGTAAAAAAAGGGACCGAAGTAAAGGCCGTTGAAGTTGAGGAAAAACCTGAAAATAAATTGGAGTCTAAAACGATGGGCAAAGAAGTAAATGTTAATCCCCCTGAGAAGACTCCTGCGGTGCCTGTAGTAACCCCTCCCGATGTATTGGGGGTAAATACAGAAAAAACGGGCAAGCCTACAGAGGTAAATCCATTTGATAATAATGATGATCCTTTGGGTGAGTTCAAAATTGATTAATGAGCCAGTGGCGTCAAATTCCGGTTTTATGGGCGCTCTTTATGGGCTTTTGTTGGGTCGGCTTAATTTTGGAAGCTGTTCTTATCCGAGATTGGCCTTTTTGGGTAGGTATCCAGGGTTTATTTGGGGTCATTCTTACGGAAATATTATGGCGAAGTAAGCTGCGTAGTAAAATAAGCGAAACAGGTTCAAACCCCGGTCTTGTGATCTATCTTGGGGTATTTTTTGTCACTTTTGGTATCGCTTGGATTGGCCTTTGGATGCAATGGGCATTTGCCAGTAATCTAAATGAACAGCCTCTTTTGATTTTCTTTTTGATCTGCTCGGGGATGGCCTTGGTTGTGTGTTTGACCTTCAGGATCGAACAACAAAAGAGAGATTGGCCTGTTTGGACGTATTGGTTGGTATTGACAATTAGTATTTATCCAATTTGGCAGGGATTGGTATTTGGGGCGAATTACTTAAGCTGGGTAAAGGTGCGTGTTGTGTGTGCTCAGGGCGGTATGGGTTTGGCCTTTATTAGTGGGCTTTTATGGGTGGTGTGGGGAATTGAGCAACGTTCTCGGAAACTGCAACTAGAGCGTTATGCTGGTAAAGAAAAGCTACTGGGTAAGGTAGGGCCATTGGAAGCCATGAATCAATCAGTGGCCGTTCCATCGATAAAGCTTTGGGATCCGTTTGATCAGGATGCGTGGTATTATGGTAAGAGGAGGCAAAAGCTAAAGCAGTCATTTAATGCCGTTTTTAGTTACACGATTATATTTGTTGGTATGGTGATGTTGATTCTTGGCTTGAGTGGATGCCGGGAGGTTTATGAGCTCCCGGCTGGTGGTGGTGAGGAGATGCTCAAGCAAAAGATAGTAAAGATAAAAAAAGTTATCCAAAAGAAGTATGTTATAAATCCTTATAGTGCTATTTTGTTTAATCCTCCTCCGATTGAAAAAATTAAACTCCAACTATTGGAGTTGACCAAGCATGTTTATAAGCCGGGCCACGGCGAGGGGAAAGGGGCGGGGTTTGCCGGAGGAACCAAGCGAGGGAAGGTGCGGTTTATTCGCCTCAAGTATACTGGAGGTGACTGGGATCAGGATTTGGATCTACATTCTGACTTGAATATGCTCCTATGGTATTCAGCTAACACGGGGCATGAAACTGCCCCCAAACCGGAGGTCCGCACAATCAACCAGTTGAAAAATTTTCCAATCGGTAAAAGCCCTCCTCTGGTATACATGACAGGCCAAAAATCTCTGGGAAGTATCTCATCCGGAGATAAGAAGATTCTGAATGAATATTTGACCGAACAGCACGGTATGCTATTTGCAGATAATGGTGGTAGTTCCAGTTGGCATAGTCAGTTTTTTAGTTTGATGCGGCAGGTTTTGCCGGGAGTAGAGCCGATTAAAGTCCCGTTGGACCATCCGGTGCACAATGGCATGCCATTTTTGCCGATTGTTGCTCCACACGGAGGAAGGGTTGCTTATGGCTGGGTGGTTGAAAGTCGTATGGTTGCTTACTATCATCCCGGTGATATCGGGGATGCATGGGCCGATGGTCATGCGGGGGTGTCAGGGCAAATTTATGAGGCTTGTTATAGACTGGGCGGGAATATCATTCTCTACGCTCATGCAGAATACAGCAAATGGCTGCAATCCCGAAAAAAGGAAGATAAAAAATGAAGATCAGGTTATCGGCTTTAGTAGTATTCGTATGTTCTTTTTCGGTTTACGCACAGTTGGGTTATCTGGAACAAATTCCGGTGGAAACCTTCGCAAAAATGCGGGAGGTAGAGCGATTCCAACTGAAAGTTGCCGAGAAATTTTATATCAAGGGTGAATATAAAATTGCGGCTTCTGAGTACGAGAAATTTCTTACCTTATATGAAAGAAGTCTGGCCGCTCCGTATGCTCAATTGATGTGGAGCCACTGTCTGGTTAAACAACGAAGAGTTTACACGGCTATAAGGGATGGGTTTCAGTCGGTTATCGATTATTGGCCTGATTCACACGAGGCTATGTTGTCCGGTTATCTTATAGGCCGTAGTTATCAATCTGCAGGAGAACTGCAGAATGCCGAGAAGGCATATATTCAGGCGATTACCACCAACCCTAAACACCAAACGAGCGTGTTGTCTAAATGGGAGCTAGCTGAGATTTATCGTATTCGCAAAGATAACGTAAAACGCGTTAAAATTTGGGAGGATTTGACTTACAAAACCAAACGGACGAAAGAAAATAATTATCAGACAACCCATGCCTCTGTTTACCTAGGTCAGCATTATTTTTATGTGGGAGATTTTCAAAATGCATTCAAAGCATTCGAAACAACTTATAAAGGTAAAAGCTTGATCAATCAGTTGTACCGATATGCTTTAAGTCCGATCAGGTCTTTGACGAGTAGTCAGGAAAAGTCAGCAACTGGTATAAAATTGGCTAATCAACTCATTGCCTATATCTTGGAAGAGGTCCCACAGGATTTCACCAAAGAGGCTAATATTTCTCTAACTCGTGACTATTATTATATAATAGCCTCTATCCACGGCAATGCTCGCCGGGATAAAGAGGGGTTTGCGGCTTATGAGGCTTTAGGCAAGTTGATTGGTGTCGATGATGGACTTCGAGGAAAACAAGCTTCCTGGCACCAAAGCCGAAAGCGTTATGATGAAGCTCGGGTAGTATATAGTCAGTATAAAAATCGAGAAGCAGGATTGGCAGCAATTGCGAATTCGTGGTACGAGGAAAAAAAGTGGGAGGAGGCCGTTGACATATATAATCAACTCATTGGAATGGACAAAGATAAAGAAGGTCAATGGCAACAGGAGATTGTTGGAGTTTGGCGAAAGGCTG
>MDTG01299130.1_pt1 | contig 12768 bp, 3 predicted proteins | sample 811421 | NCBI WGS metagenome assembly MDTG01 (sample SAMN05326645, study PRJNA326480) | marine metagenome | isolation source: seawater | place: Pacific Ocean: South East | collected 2011 | reverse complement strand
CGCTGCCGCCCTCAACCAGACGGTAGTCTTCTTCACTGAGGTGAATCACATCGTCGCCATTACCGCCGAGGAAGGTGTCAACGCCCGCGCCACCAATCAGCACATCGTCGCCATCACCACCATCGAGCAGGTCATCACCATCACCGCCGTCGAGCGTATCATTATGCAGGCCACCTTCGAGCGTATCGTTCCCTGCACCACCCAAGAGAGAGTCATGGTGGTAGCCACCTGTGATACTGTCATCACCGTCGCCGCCATCTACGGTGTCTTGTTTGTCAGCTGAGGTATCATTACCACCTATCAGCGTGTCTGCAAACGCAGAGCCTACGATAGAATCAGCGCCGCTGCCGCCCTCAACCAGACGGTAGTCTTCTTCACTGAGGTGAATCACATCGTCGCCATTGCCACCAAGGAAGGTGTCAACACCCGCTCCACCAATCAGCACATCGTCGCCATCACCGCCATCGAGCAGGTCATCGCCATCGCCACCGTCAAGCGTGTCATTATGCAGGCCACCTTCGAGCGTATCGTTCCCTGCACCACCCAAGAGAGAGTCATGATGGTACCCTCCGGTAATACTGTCATCACCGTCGCCGCCATCAATCGTATCCTGTTTGTCGGAAGAGCTGTCATTACCACCTATCAGCGTGTCTGCAAGCGCAGAACCTACGATAGAATCAGCGCCGCTGCCGCCCTCAACCAGACGGTAGTCTTCTTCACTCACAACAATCACATCGTCGCCATTACCGCCGAGGAAGGTGTCAACACCCGCTCCACCAATCAGCACATCGTCACCATCACCGCCATCGAGCACATCGTCACCATCACCGCCGTCGAGGGTGTCATTATGCAGACCACCTTCGAGCGTATCGTTCCCTGCACCACCCAAGAGAGAGTCATGGTGGTAGCCACCGGTGATACTGTCATCACCGTCGCCACCATCAATCGTATCTTGCTTATCCGCAGAAGTATCATTGCCGCCAATGAGCGTGTCTGCGAATGCGGAACCTACGATAGAATCGGCACCACCGCCGCCCTCAACCAGACGGTAATCTTCTTCACTGAGGTGAATTATATCGTTACCATTACCGCCGAGGAACGTGTCAACGCCTGCCCCACCAATCAGCACATCGTCACCATCACCGCCATCGAGCAGGTCATCGCCATCGCCGCCGTCGAGCGTATCATTATGCAGGCCACCTTCGAGCGTATCATTCCCTGCACCACCCAAGAGGGAGTCATGGTGGTAGCCACCGGTGATGCTGTCATCACCATCACCGCCATCTACTGTGTCCTGGCGATCTGCCGATGTGGAGCCACCCGCAACTATGATGTCATTACCCGCTCCGCCAGCAATAGAGTCAGCGCCATCGCCACCGTTAATTTCGTCATCGCCAGCCATGCCGGTCAAGACATCGTCCGATGCACCACCTGCGATGGTTTGCGCGGGATCTTCAGCAAAGATAAAGGCTGATTCAGACAGGCTGGCCACCCCATGCAAGAATAGCCACTGGACCCCACCACTCGCGCTAATAGCAATGCTCACGCCATAGCCCGAGCTATAATCCATCGTTAAATCAGCGTAAGACACACCTGCGAATGCCTGCAGGTCAATCACGTCGCCTTCGAGCGCGTTAAACGCAGCGGCACTATCATTCGCGAATGCCGCTTCGGTAAGTACCAAACGGTCAGCCGCACCATCGTTCGCGCCCAGATCCACATAATCGTCGCCTGCGCCATCCGATACGATATCCGCACCCATTCCGGCATAGATAGCGTCATTGCCCGCATAGCCCGCGATAGTGTCATTGCCCGAAGCCGCATTCAAACTCTCGTCTGCGCTGGTGCCCTCCACCAGCTGGTCTGGCACCGCCTCCAGCGTCAGTCCAAATAAGCCGCTGGAGAAGCCTTGTATGCTTACCCCTTCGCCTTGCTCATGATCAGCATAAATAGTCGCATAATTCGCATAATACTGATTGATGCTATAGCTGCGATCACCTACCGAAAGCGACCACCACGCACCGCCTGTAAAGCTTGCAGTTCCTGCCAGCAGGTCAGTACCAAAATATATTTCTCCAACCCCGTCCGTATCCCAGATCGTATCCACTCCCTCCGAGACGCCCGCTTGCTGATTCAGCTGATACTGGTCAAACCCGACACCGCCATAAAGCATGTCATCGCCCAAGCCACCGCTCAGAATATCATTGCCTTCATTACCTTCCAGCGTGTCGTTACCTGCATCGCCGAACAATGTGTCATTGCCCGCCTGACCAAACATCAGGTCATTGTCATCACCGCCAAACATCAGGTCGCTATGCTGAAGATCCGTTCCGCTGAAGCTACTATTATCACCCTCCAACGTGTCCGCCCCTGCACCGCCATACAATGTATCAGCGCCGGCATCGCCTGTCAGACGGTCATGCCCAAACCCGCCATAAGAGATGTCATCGCCTTCAAATGCATAGATATTCTCGCCCGCTAGCGAGCCATTCAGCGTATCTGCCGCGTAGCTGCCAAACACATCTGGCCCCACAAACGGGCCGTTATAAATCGTCGCGCCGATGAAATCATCATCCGTTATATTTATAGCAGCAACGTTCTCGAGTATTATGCGCTGCGCATTCGGCATTTGCACAATGGTATTGCCATTACCATCATCAACCGCATAAATGATGACATCACTATCATCCCCCGTTACCGCAGACAGATCAATCTTTTCGTCGTTGGACAACGCATCAAAATCAGTGATGACAGAAATAGTGTTATAGGCTGGTGGAAATACAAACAAGTCATCTCCACCGCCGCCTGTTAATGTATCGCTTCCACCGCCGCCAGATAGAGTGTCGACATCTGCGTTTCCAACCAAAGCCTCATCATCAGCACCGCCTATAATTGGCTGTTTTTCTCCGAGTGTGATACCAAACGTTCCACTTTGGAAGTTCTTTATGGTAATGGTCTGCCCTCCACCCGACACGTACTGAGCATTCAGCTGCAGGTCTTGCCCGCTATATTGCAATGTATAATAATGCCCCTCGCCATAATGCAAACGCCAGATATTAACATCTACATATTCCGCCTCGGCATTAAGATAGTCCCCATACCAATGGTCTACTCCTAAAAAGCCATCATCATCTATGATGGTTACATTATCCGCTTCTGACCCTATCTGATATGAATCAACACCATCACCGCCTGTAATGCTGACATCAGTCCCATTTATAAACACATCATCATTTCCAACACCCGCATCTATAGTGACATTCGAAGCCTCTCCGTATACATATATTTCGTCGTCACCAAAGCCGGTTACTGCCGTGATACTAACACCCACTAGGGAAAGGATATCATCCCCCATGCCTGCATCAATATTAGCCGATTCATTTACCCTTATAGAATCAGCACCATTCCCCCCAAATATGGTTGAAGTAATACTTGCCGCCCCACCTGCGACAGAATTGTGAGGGACGCTGATTTCGTCATCACCATGCCCGCCATCTAGGTAACCAAACCCATGTAGCCTATCACTTCCTTCACCGCCGTAGATAGAACCTGAGCTGTAAAACAGCTCTAAATCATCATTTCCCATACCGCCATCGGCAAATCCGTGCCCTTGGAGGCTAATTGTGTCATTCCCTGTCTGGCCATAGAATGTTGAAAATATGGCATAGTTGCCAGCAAGACTATCGACACCAAATATGTAGTCGTTCCCGTCACCTCCCTCAGCATAACCTAAGCCCTCAATGCTATCATCACCTAAACCGCCATAAACTGAAGAAAAACCTGCACCACCACGACTAATGCTATCGTTACCATCTCCACCTTCAACGTAGTAATACCCATCTGACAGACTAACCTCATCATTGCCATTAGCACCATAAATGGTTGCATGAGTATCATATGCAGAAATATAGTCATTACCTTCGCCTGCATCTATCAAGGCGCTATTTCCTTGGGCACTAATTGCATCATTCCCTGTGCCGCCGTCGATAGTATCACTTCCAGCATTCGCATGTATTCTATCGCTACCTGCACCACCGTTTAAATAGTCATTACCAAAACTACCCTGAATATCGTCGTTACCTTCATGCCCCCAAATTATGTCATCGTCGAATCCGCCATCCAGTGCATCCGCATTGCTACCGCCATTGAGCGTGTCATTACCATCTCCCCCGTATAACTGATACACATGGAAGCCATAGCCCGCTAAATAATCATTACCACTACGGCCATATAAGGCATCGCCATCATAACTGGAAAGTGTGTCGTCAACATAGTTGCCGTAAATAGTGTCTTGTCCAGCACCACCAATCAGCGTTGAATTCTTGTAATTACCGTAAATAATGTCTCTTCCGTCACCTCCATTCAGATAACTGGCAGAACTGCCATTTGCGAGGCTAGAAATCAAAATGTCATTGCCTGTTTCGCCGTAAAGGTAGTTTACATCTAAATACCCGCCATAAAGATAGTCGTCACCGCTCCCACCATAAAATATGACACCCCCAGAACTGGAATGCAGATAATCATTTCCATTCCCGCCGTAAATACTAGCATTAGGTAATTTGCTGACCTTAATCCTATCATCGCCATCCGCACCATCAAGATAGACAATAGTATCTCGGTGGCTAACGTTGCTCGCATCAATATAATCGTCCAAATTTGTCCCAGTAAGCGTATTGCCCCCAGTATCCAGCAACACACCTCTTGCGTCGATAGTATTATCACTACCATATAACTCGCTTCTAATGCTTGACGTGAAAGAGTTAGCATTTTCGAATTCTGGGTTGAACGCCCCGCGAGGCAGATCGATACCAAACATATCGCCATCAATCGAAAAATAACCTTGTAGAGTGACAGAGCTGTTAGCAGAAAGCACCAACCGTAAATCATCAGTGCCAGAAGGCCGCAATAAATCAATACTATCCTGAAAATTAAGAGAATACTCCCATACCCCATCTTCAATCCACTTAGCACCCAAATAATTCGCAGCATAGTAATGATAGTCAGCCAGAATATAGCCATCGACAATAATGTTGCCATAGCCATCGGAATCTATAACTGTGTCGTGCCCATTCTCTCTCACAAACCTATAAACATCATATCCCGCCCCGCCGTCTAATACATCACTCCCTTCGCCACCAATCAGCGTGTCACCTCCTGCGCCGCCATTCAGCGCATCATCTCCGCCGCCGCCTACAAGCGAATCATCATTCAGCCCGCCATCAAGCTTATCATCACCTTCATCCTCACCACCAATCAGCGTGTCATCACCCCCGTCGCCTACAAGCGAATCATCTCCCCCGCCACCTTTGAGGGTGTTGTTCTCGTTATTGCCTAGAATGGTATCGTCATGCGATGAGCCGGTGACGTTCTCGATGTTGGCGAAAATATCTTTCGGCTGGCCTTGCGGCACTCCGTCTATAACGTTGGAAGCAAAATAGGTATTGCCCGCACCAAGATCGACATCAACGCCTTCAGACAGGTTTTCGTAAGAAATAGTATCGCTGCCTTCACCGCCGTCGATGACGCTATCTCCGTCTGACATAACGATAGCATCATCACCATCAGCCGCCAATACAGTATCATTTCCATTCCCGCCCTGAATAGAATTGTGCTGATCATTTCCGATAATTACATCACTGTCGCTAGTACCATTGATATTAATTGTACCTGCATCTACCAAAATACCGTTCGTCGACTGATCGGGCAGATTTATATTTTCATTGTCACCATAGATTAACTGAGATTCGTAATAGATATCTTCTATAGTAGTTGTCTGTTCCTCACCATTTACCAACAGTGTTATTTCCTCTGGAACATCTTCTACAAGGCCTAGATCTTGTAGTATTCCTCTTAAATTGAGCAATTCTGCACCTGCTACTGAGCCAACAACAGATGTGACGATCAACACTCCCGCCCCGAGGATTGTGGCAGGTAACGACACACCAAGCAAAGTCAACGCACCTACTACCGCTGCAACGGCCACACCTGCGCCAATGGCCCCCTCTATGGCTTCCAACACCCAGTCTGTTACTTCGCTTATGGCCTGATCCGTTAGGTCCGATGCAAGCACATCATTTCCCGCAGCACGGGCGTCATCGGCTTGCAATAACAATCCACCTACCACATAGCCCAAAATGCCAAACTCGATGATATCCCCAAGCAGCCCCATTTTCCCTAGTGTTTCCTTGGAAAAGACTCCGCTATCAGCCAATTGCCGCATCAAGTCGTCAAAACGACCATCTTGCCGCAAAAGCTCGGCTCCACTCTGGCTTGTGCCAATTTCAGCTGCATCTAGCGTAGCAACATAAGCCGCACTTTCGCCTTGTATTTTTAATAAATCCTCAATTCCATTGATAAAATCATCTTTACTCACACCGTTAATAGAAGTCACATCGGGGTTTTCTAAGAGACGCGGCAGTTCCGTTTGTGCAAATACACTATCAGCCTGCGTAAATGGCGCTATCACCTGTATATTGCCGCTGGCATTATCGGCTAAATTTGCTGACGCAATATCCCACAACCCATCAGCCTGGCGCACACCATTATCACGAGAACCATACAAGGCGTCGTCGATTGTTCCTTCAAAAGACGGATCAGATAAGATGATTCCTGTTAACTCGGTTTGAAACCCTTCAAGATCTAATAATATTCCTACTTCAGTATCTGCGATCGAAGCTGCCGATGGATCCGTACTTATAATGTTACGAACAATATTCATGCTTTCTTCTGATCCAATCTGACCACTATACAAGTACAAGGTCGCGTTTTCAGGAATAGTTGCGTCTATTTGGGTGACTATAACCCGCACATCAGCAACCGTGGGGGCGGAAAGATTCTGAATTTCAATAAGGGCCTGCTGCGCGCTAAGTGCCATTAGGTTACTCCTTAAACACGGTTTTATTGAGATTTTTTACTATGACTTCTTTAGTCAAGTCCTGGCGCCCACCAAATCCATGCACCTCAAGCCCTTGCTTAACAAGCGCCAGAATTTCATCCTTTGATATATTTACGGTGGAATAATCGCTGATTTCTAAAACCGTATGCACCATCGTAATCAGGTGTGTTTTATCGTCTAAAATATCGGTAATCATCTCGCTTCCGCAATACACGTCTATTTTCTGCCCCTCTACTATCAGATCATAACATTTGCGCGGAGGGCCGCTCCCTCCCCCACCTTTATGCACGAGGTAGACATCTTTCTCTTTATCCACTACGCAGCGTTTGGTAAGTGGATATCGGTATTCCTCTTTCATTTCTTCGGGGAGTTCTATTACTTCAAATGTCATACTGTTTATTCTTTCTAATCAGCTATCTTGCAGGACATGCAAAAACGCAGCCGCTATGGACACCAAAATGGACGTTGGTTTTTGGATATTAGATAGCACCATAATCATCGTCACCGCCTCCTAGCTGGCGTTTATGTGTTCAGTTCTGCTGTGTTGTCTCGAGGATTTTTTTGGTGTTGTTAATTGTAACGTAGCGGCGGGACAAAAACACGTCAACTTATAATTGCACACATATCGCCACCATACACGCAAACCCTGTCTGGCATTGCCTTAGCCGTAATTCGGTGCGCGTGGCAGGGGGTTGAGCGCCTCTCCGGTTTAATCTCCACTTCACTTTTTTTTATGTTCGGGTTAAATGGATGTGGGTCTGGCGTGACGGGAGCGATTACCGCATCACCCGTGGTAACGTCAGGCCTTTTTCATTCGCCGGTATTTGCGAGCAACGCCTAGCCCATTAATCTTTGCCGTGACTGAATTCTGTGGATGCATACACGTGTCCCATCGCTCGGTCTGCCTGCATTGAATGCTCCAAAGATGCGATGCCCCCCTCCCTTGCCAAAAGCGCGCCCTATTGTCAGCCATTTATTACAGGTGTCTTGTCTCTATAAGCCCCCTCATACATGGTAAACTATAAGTGTACCTGTGAGCGCACCAAGAAAGGCCAATAAATGACGTTATGGTATCTGCACGCGCACCAAAACTCCTAATTAGGCGCTATATTGGAGGCAATCAGAGGAGCGATTTACCCTTATGGTGCACACACAAGTACCTATAGTGCAGTGTCAGGTACTATGCCCTAAATTTATACCATTAGTTTTGCCCATTGATTCACCCTAAAATGTTATGCTATGTTGCTTGCGAGTCGGGCAGGTTCGGGATTGGTTGCTTTTGCGATGCGCCCGATGTAAAGCCCGGCTCTCCCATTTTCGCTTCACCTTAATAAAATGATTCCCTTTACTCACCACTCCTCGCGCGCGTAGTTGTTGCAAAACTCCTCTGCGTTTACGGCAAACCTATCGGCCGTTGTGATTGACTGGCAAGTGGACGCTGCCACTTCATAAAGTCTTTGCTGGCTTTTTGCCCATTGAAGTCCTCGTTGGTCAGTATCCAGGTGGTGGCTTGTCTGGTCGTAAAATAGCCTTTTTCGTGGATGGTAATGAAACCAAGCGCCTGTAGTTGTTTTAGCGCCTTGTTAGCGGTCGTCTTGCCGCAATAGGCTACCTTACCTGCTTCTCTTGCAGATAGCGTTATATAGCCGTTATTTCGCCCACTAAATCGACGTCTCAATTCTAGCAGTATTCGTACCTCCACTGGCCGTAATGCGTTGAAAGCATCAGATTCCATTTCATAATGGTATAATCGTACATGGCGCGCATCATGGTTGCTTCGCCCTTTGGCATTATATTTAGGCATACGCCCTCCCTCGCAGTAACCTGGTTGCAGTTACACGCTGTCTCTGTTTCTTAGTGATGGAAGAGGCGGCACACACACCGCCCCGTTGCTTCATAGTTAGATATTGTGTCCTGAAAGGCTCTCTGTGACACGAGTATACATCCAAGCCTCTATATCCCTCTGAAGCCACCCTATAGCTCTCGGGCCTAACTTGATAGACTTGGGGAAGGTTCCCTCAGACATTTTGCTGTAAATAGATGATCTAGAATAACCTGTTAGGTTCGTAACCTCTGGTAAGCGTAAAAATTTATTATTCATATTGAACTCCAAGAGATGCTCACCAATGATACAATATATAGTGTATATCGCTCTATGACGACTATATGTGGTATATAGTAGCGCTATTTTTACGTTAAAGAGCTAAACGAAAAAAAATTCTTTCTTTACGTGTATAAATTTATTTATATACAACTCTTATCCACATAATCCCCCCACCATTGCATCATTTCTCGGCGCTCAGGCAAATATTGCGCATGATTGTAAGCGGCGCGCACTTTGTTACGTTCTCCATGGGCAAGCTGGCGTTCTATGACGTCACGCCTAAAGCCATGTTCATTTAGTGCCGTAGAAGCAGTAGAGCGGAAACCATGCGCCGTAGCGCGGCTGTGATAGCCCATGCGATAAAGCGCATAAAGCAAAGTATTTTCGCTCATAATCTTATTACGGCGCTGTTGCTGTGGAAATACAAACCCCGAATCATGGCTAAGTGCTTTAATTTCTTCCAAGAGTGCCAATGCCTGCTTTGACAGTGGCACGATATGCTCTTCTTTCATTTTCATACGTTCGGCGGGAATGCGCCACTCAGCCTTTACCAAATTAAACTCACTCCACTTTGCACCACGCAGCTCACCGCTGCGCACAAAAGTTAGGATAAGAAACCGTAACGCTAATTTCGTGAGAGCGTGTAAATCAGCTTTCTCTAATTTCTTGAAGAAATCAGGCAATTCGTCAGGCTTTATGTAAGCGCGGTTTTTGACCTTCGCTTTTTTGAGCGCCCCTTTGAGGTCGCGCGAGGGGTCGCGCTCTGCTCTGCCACTCGCTATGGCATAGCGAAATATCTGACCACTCGTTTGCAGGCATCGCTGTGCGACATCAAGCGCGCCACGCTTTTCAATTACTCTAATAGCTTCCAATAATTCAGGTGCGCCAATATCCTTAATTGGCCGATTGCCCAACTTGGGAAATATGTTTTTCTCTAAGCGCATCATCACGCCTTTGCTATGCACATCCGTCCATACCTCTTTTTGATTTTCATGCCATTCCCGTGCTATCGCTTCAAAGGTATTGTTTGCATCTATTCGCGCCGCTCGTTTGGCCTGTTGTTTTTGCGCGGAAGGGTCAATGCCATTAGCAAGTAGTTTGCGGGCATTGTCGCGGCGCTCTCTTGCATCGGACAGCGATATTTCAGGGTACACGCCAAGCGCCAATAGTTTCTGCTTACCTAGCCAACGATAGCGATAACGCCAGTATTTACGGCCATTTGGCTTGATTTCCATATATAAGCCAGCTGCATCGGCCTTTTTATAAGGTTTTGCCTTTGGTTTGAAAGCATTGATAGCTGTAACTGTGAGCGCCATTTGGTGGTACTTTTTCTACAGGTGGTGGTATCTAGACTGAAAAGCACCACCATTTCTATCTAGCTGTCAACGGATGTGGCAACACCTTACCGGACACAAATGGCGGCTATGTTGCTTGTTTTTGTTTGGCTTTATGGATATTCTCGGAAGGTTCTGGATGGTGATTTGGAGCGGGTAGCGGGAATCGAACCCGCATATTCAGCTTGGAAGGCTGATGTTCTACCATTGAACTATACCCGCCCAAAAGCAGTGAAGAGGTGATGTACTAAAAATACCGCACAAACACAACGCTAAATTACAGCATGTAATTTCAGTTGTCACGCCGCGCTCTATTCGTACACTATAGCACACATCAACAAGCGCAGCGCTCATGACCCAACCAGACACCTCCACCCATCAATACGACGCCGCCGCCCAGCGCAGCCTGCGCCGTGTGACCATTGCGTCGGTGGCAGTGGCGCTCACCCTTGTGGCAGCCAAGCTGTTTGCATGGTGGCTGTCTGGTTCACTCAGCCTGCTTTCGTCTATGGCCGACTCGATTATGGACGTGCTGGTGTCGCTGGTGAATTTTGCCGCTATCCGCTATGCGCTCAAACCGGCCGATAGCGACCATCGTTTTGGCCATAACAGCATTGAAGACATTGCCGGGCTGGTGCAATTCAGCTTTATCGTACTAACCTCGGCGTTCATTATTTTTCACTCCGCCGAGCGGCTTATCAACCCGCAACCCATTGAGCACAGCGACTGGGCGATTGGCGTTATGATCTTTTCGTTGTGTGCTACCACCTGTCTGGTGCTCTATCAGCGCCGCGTATTGCGCAAGACGGGGTCGGTGGTGATCGCGGCGGATGCGTTGCATTATCTAGGCGACGTGCTGACCAATGCCAGCATTATTCTGACCCTCATTCTCATCCAGTTTTTTGACTTAGAATGGCTCGACCCCGCGCTCGCCATTGGCATTGCGCTGTTAATTGGCTACCATGCTATCGAGATAGGCACACGCGCCTATAATAATTTAATGGATAAAGAAATGTCGGATGAAGACAAGCAAGCCATTATTGCAGTGATCGAGGCACAGCAAGGCATTAAGGGCTATCACGCGCTAAAAACCCGTATGTCGGGCAACAAGCCTTTTATTCAACTGCATATTGACCTGCCCGGTCAATCCAGCCTGCATGACACGCATGCCCTTACCGATAAGCTGGAAAAGGCGCTTCTGGCAGCTTACCCCGGTGCTGACGTTATTATCCATCAGGACCCTGTTTGACTATGGCATTATTCGGCGCAAAACAAAGCTCAAAAGAAGCAGAATACCGCGAGCGGTTTCAGCTCGCCATGGAATATGCGCCTATTGGTATGGCCATTGTCAGCCCACATGGCAAATGGCTGGAGGTCAATAAGGCGTTGTGTGACATGTTGGGCTACAGCGAAGCAGAGCTGCTGAAAATTGACTTCCAGACCATCACGCATCCGGAAGATCTCAACATCGATCTGGATCATGTCGAACAGATGTTAGACAGGAAAATTGATAGCTACCAAATGGAGAAGCGCTATATCCATAAGCAGGGCCATACGGTGTGGGCGCTGCTGACGGTTGGCATGGTATGCGAGAAAAATGGCGCACCGAAATACTTCATCTCACAAATTCAGGACATCACTACGCAAAAAAACGCCCTGCTCGAACTTCGCCGAAAAGAAGAAATGCTACGGCTTTACACCAAACATACGCCGGCTGCAGTGGCCATGTTTGATACGGAAATGCGCTATATAGCCTATAGTGACCGCTGGGTTACCGATTATGGCCTCAACCCTCTGCACGACTATATAGGCGAGTGCCATTACGACGTTTTCCCCGTAATACGAGAAAAATACCCGCATTGGCTAGAAGTACATAAGCGGTGCCTGCAAGGCGAGATCATCCAAATGGAGCAGGATCGATTTGAGGGCGAGGATGGCTCAGAGCAATGGCTGCGCTACGAATTACGGCCATGGCACAATGTAGATGGCAATGTGGGCGGGCTGGTGATGTTTACGGAAGTGATCACCGAATCCGTTCAATCCAAAAAACGCATGGAAGAATTGGTCAATACGCTGGAGGAGCAAAATACCGATCTGGAGCAATTCGCCTATATCTGTTCGCATGATTTGCAAGAGCCACTGCGCATGATCAATACATTCAGTGAGCGGCTGGAAGAAGAGATCGGGTCGCAACTGGACGAAACACCACGCAGATATCTGGATTTTATAAGCGACGGCTCTAAACGCGCACAAAACCTCATCAAAGATGTGCTTGTGTATTCGCGCATCGGCGGTGACAGCACCCCCGCCATCGAAATCGATATGAATGTTTTGCTAGAGCATGTGCAGGATAGTCTCAGCCAGTCGATTGATGAAACAGGCGCTGTTATCACATGCCACGGGCTGCCAACCATACATGCGCATTTTTCACGCAT
>MDTG01203842.1_pt1 | contig 12768 bp, 24 predicted proteins | sample 811421 | NCBI WGS metagenome assembly MDTG01 (sample SAMN05326645, study PRJNA326480) | marine metagenome | isolation source: seawater | place: Pacific Ocean: South East | collected 2011 | reverse complement strand
TATGCGGAGAACTTGCAACAGGATCTGATAACGTTAACATAAATTAAAAAAGGAGAAGGCTAATGACAACATTGCATGAACAAATCGTACAGGCGTACAACAACTATATTACAGAGTCAGAAACATTTGAAGACAAGAGTGTCAAGGCGGCTGCGGCTAGAGCTAGAAAAGCACTAGGAGATCTTGGTAAACTTACTAAAGATCGAAGAAAAGAAATCCAGGATACAAAGAACGCTATGTGATGGAAGCGGCAGTAGTAGGGGCCGGTATTACCGGTATAACAACTGCCTATTATTTGGCCAAGGCGGGCTTCCTAGTTACAATATACGACGAACGAAGGTATCCTGCAATGGCAACCTCTTATGCAAATGGAGGACAACTTAGTGCTTCAAATGCTGAAGTATGGAATAGCTGGCGTAATGTTTATAAAGGCATTAAATGGCTTAGCAAATCAGATGCTCCATTAAAAATAAATCCTTGGCCATCAATTGACAAGTACAGTTGGTTTTTTAAATTTATAAAAGCAATACCTAATGCTGATATAAACACCCAACGTACTTGTGAGATGGCACTCGAAGCACATCACTTGTATAAAAAGATTGCTGATGAAGAAGGAATAGAGTTTGACAAAGTTGAACGAGGAATCCTGCATATCTATACAGATGCAACAGAATACGAAAATGCTAAACGTATTAATGAAGTTTATGCAAAAGCAGGGCTTAAACGTTGGCCTGTTACTCCGGATGAATGTTTAAAAATAGAACCAGCTCTTGTAAAACCTCCCGCACTGCTTGGAGGCATGTATAATGATACAGACTTTACCGGAGATATACATAAATTTTGTGTAGAACTTTTAAAAGTTTTACAAGAAAAATATTCAGTTAAATGTGTAAGAAGAAGGATACGTAATCTAAAATCAGATATGCATGATCATCAAGGACCAGTGGTGGTTTGTGCAGGTGTTGAAAGTAAATCACTGTCAAACACTATTGGAGACAACTTACCAATCTACCCTGTCAAAGGATATTCTATTACAATCCATAATCCTGGTGTAGCACCATGGACCAGTTTGTTAGATGATCAAGCTAAAATAGTTACTGCAAGACTAGGTAAAGAAAGACTAAGGATTGCTGGCACTGCGGAATTTAATGGATATAACACTGATATAATACAAGCTAGAATTAAACCATTAACGGATTGGGCTGTAAGAATGTTCCCAGGTATTTCTACAGAAATAATCACTCCATGGGCAGGACTACGTCCTATGATGCCAAACATGATGCCCGTGGTAAATAAAAGCAATCGCAGTCGAAGAATTTACTACAATACTGGGCACGGACACTTGGGTTGGACATTATCAGCCTATACAGCAAAATATATTGTAGAAAGAATAAGAGGAAATAATGTATGAGTATGAGTCCCTGGCAGTTTGTAGGTTTTTTTAAAAAGAAAGAAAAGCCTAAAACACCTACTCGTTTAGAACAGATGAAAAAAGATAAAAATAAAAGAGTAGATAGTGATAAAATGACCGATATTGATAAAATGGACAAAGGATTTAATGGAAATACCTACTCAATTAACGGAAAAGATGTTGACTTCTAATAAAAAAGACTGTATATTTGTATTGTGATTAACTAACAATAGGATAGTAAGATGTATTGGTTAGCAGTAGTGATATCTATAGCAGGTAGTCCCGATATTCAAATGGAAATGAAAATGGGAAGCTATTTTACTTGTAGCCTTGCAAAGCAAAAATTTGAAGACTCCAATCCGCCTAACGTGTTCATCGAAGGCAAACAGAAAAAATCTAGTTTTAAAAACATAAAGTGTGTAAAAAAAGGTTGACATTACACACAAAACGTAGTATAAATAATATGTAACGTTGAAGTGATTCAAACGCTATGCAGGACCGGGGGGCGGTACCCCGCAGCTCCACCATAAACACATCGCAGTTACCTGAGGTTGATTCCGGACAACGGGTAGGGCGGACACGATGTGTTTATGATGGGGCTGAAACAGGATCGACTGGTAGTTAATAGAAGAATGGAGTTGCCCGGATGTGAGCTCGGTTAACGCGAACGAAAAAGATAATTGCAAATGACAATTATGCGCCAGAAATGGCAATGGCGGCCTAATTAGGCTTCCGGGGTTGATCACCTAGCAACAGAACGATTAGATAGGGTGGCATTTGTCACCCTATTTTTTTGACTTTTTTCCAATAAATACTATTATAATAAGGAGCAAGCAAATGGCAAGACAAGCAGTAGGATTTAAAAGTCTACTAGAACCAACTATTAAAAAGACTTCTACAAGTGGCAGGCATTCTATGGTGAAGACTTCATCAATGAATAAAAGTAAACGTAGGAGTTATAAAAAATATAGAGCTCAAGGGAGATAATAATGGAACTTTTTGTTTTAGTATTAAGTATGTGGGGTAAGACTGCAATGGGTAATTGGGAATATATTGGAAATCAATATGCATTCAATACTCCAATGCCGCAACATGAATGTGAAGCATTAATAGATAGACAGTCTTGGTCATATAATTTAACTAACGAATATTATCGTGTTCAATTTGATTGTATGCCTGAAAGCAGTGAGTTAAAGGAGTAACAATGGCAAAAGAACCAGATGACCAAGGTAAATTAGAAGTAAGTGTCCGTATATTAGGCAACGAACTCCTAGGATTAAAGATGGTAGTAGACGATTTTAAAATGAAATGGTTAGTGCTTGGAGTAGTAACTATTGTAGCATTAGGTTGGGCCGGAAGTACATTTGGCCCTGCATTATTTGAAATGGTTGGACCGAGTGAGTAATGTGGCAAAGGTTTCGCAGATGGTTAAACATAGACCATGTGGTAGACCTTGCCGTAGATTTATTTCTTATATTATTTGATGTGTTATCTTCGCCTATACTAATTGTAATGAGATTATTACGTTGGTCAGTAGGCAAGTTTATGTTAGACGGATTGAAGGGTAAAATAAAAAAATTAATACATTGGACAATAGGCAAACACCCTTTAATACAAATTTGGATTTGGACACTTACAATATGTGGTGTTGCGTTAATACTTACATTAATGTGGTTATTTGGAACAGCTTTTGGAGAATTTATAATGGAGGAGTGGGGCAATGATGAAGAACTTTAAAGATATAGTAATACTTATGATTACGATAGGAGTATTGGTACTCTTAGGTGTGATCATAGTAGGAGACTACTGGATAGCACTTGCAGAGAACAGGCCAGTAGATGATAGTGTAATTACTCTAATGAAAATGTCTGTTACAGGATTAATCGGAGTGATCGGCGGATACATTGGAGGGAGAAGTTAATGTATGAATATAAAGCAAAGGTGCTAAGAGTGGTTGATGGAGATACTGTTGATGTAGACATTGATTTAGGATTTGGCGTCTGGATGCATAAAGAACGTGTAAGAATGATGGGAATAGATACTCCTGAATCTCGCACAAGAGATTTAGTGGAGAAGGCCTTTGGACTGGCAAGTAAAGCAAGACTCAAAGAATTATTACCAGTTGGATCAGTTACAGTACTCAAAACAGAAATTGATAAAAGTGGAGAAGATAAAAAAGGAAAGTTCGGACGTATCCTCGGAGACTTTATCATTGATGATAGAAGGGCCACTGACATACTTATTGAAGAGGGACATGCTGTAGCATACTTTGGTGGATCTAAAGACGAAGTTCAAATGAAGCACATGGCTAACAGAGAAAAATTGTTACGTGAAGGTACAGTAATCTTGCCAAAATAGGTTGACATTCGTGTCTGTATCTAGTATAATGTAGAAACATTAGGCAAAGGAGACAGGCATATGACAATGCATTTAGTACGTGGTATGACTACTATGAATACCAAAAAACGTAAGACAAAAGGCACAACACAAAAAGACAGAGATGCACAAGCATTTCACGACAAATGGCTACGCAAGAACGGCGTTCATCCAGAGCAACTTGCGGCAAAGAAACACAAAGATGTTTCGGTTAACACAATTCCAGATTATAGAGAAGGTTCAAGAGGTTTGCCTACAAGTGATGTCATTTGTGGTCATGGCCCTATGAAAGAGTCTATGACTTATACAGGAGAGAGGCAACTGTTAGGTATTGCCACTATGCATAAGAGTAACATGGTTCCTATCTTTGCAGATAAGAAAGAAGATGCTAAAGACATTGCAAGAATGCGTAGAAATTAACTTAGTTTATTACTCACCCATCGATCTTTATTAAATAATTAGAGGGAAATCTATGAAAAAAATATTTTTAACGGCAGTAATGCTTCTGGTCCCGACCTTTGCAAGTGCAAGTGATTTGATCAGTCCTACATCTGAGCCACAGTTATATTGTTTAGCTCAGAATATTTATTATGAAGCACGAAGTAGTTCTCGTGCCGACCAAATGGCTGTAAGTGATGTTGTTTTGAACAGAGTCAAGGACAGGCGTTATCCTAATACAATTTGTGATGTTGTTTATCAAGGCAAACAAAAACCAAGCTGGAAAGATCCTTCCAAAAAGGTTATGGTGCGTAACATGTGCCAATTCAGCTGGTATTGTGATGGTAAGAAAGATCAACCGCCAGAAGGAGATACATGGAGGAATGCACAGATGGTTGCATATGAAATGTATTATCTATATAAAGATGCAAACATCACAGATGGTGCTACCCACTATCATGCCTTTTATGTAAAACCCAGTTGGGCGAAAAAATTTATTTTAAAAGGCAGAGTTGGTAGTCACATATTTTACAAACAAAAATAGGTTTACCAAAATAGGTTGACTTTTTTGTCAACCTATTGTATTATATAAACTACATTAAAGGCTTAACCAGGAGGCAAACATGAAAGGCTTTATGAAGACTGCCATAGTTATTGGCGCACTATCAGGACTTGGCGCTTGTTCAAGTATGACTACAATAGCAGAAAGAGAAGACTACGCACAACCTAAATGGTATGCGAATTGCGTAGAGACTGGATCCGAAGGTTGGTTCTGGTGGAAAGAAGATTATGCTTATGCATGTGGTGCAGGCGAATCGATCTTCCAGCAAGCCGCTGAAGAGCAGATGTATGCTATCGCGATGAATAACTTTGCAAAACGTGTAAACTCGCAAGTCAACTCTGAAACTAAATTAGAGTTCGTTGGTAAGAATGGTGCAGAATCGAAAAGCACTAGAACTACTATTAGTTATGTTGTTAGCAATACAACTATTAGAGAGCATATTGCAAAAGAAACTGGTACATTTAAGTACCAAGGCAAAATGTTTACTTTTGTTAAACTTAAAATGAACAGACAAGTGTTCGATAAATTAGTACAAGAGGCGAAAAATGCTCAAGTGGCTAGTATTCAGCAGTCTAGTAATTAGTCTAGGTGCTTGCTCTGCACATAACAAGCAGGCGTTAAATGAACATCCTGGTCAGTATTGTTATCAGACCACTAAGATTTTGACGCAAGGCGATGACGTGCAGAGCACAGGACTTACTGAGTGTACAGACAAACCAAGAGTCGAACACTTTGTAAAAACACAAGGACCAGCAGGAGACTGTAGACTTAGCACTATGCCATTTCAAGTACCAGGTGGTAGTATGAAAGTCGGAAAGAGTTTAATTTGTCCTTTCAAGCAACCAGATGGTACTACCCAATGGAGTGTTGTAAATGAGAAGTATGCTTTTCCTAATTTTAAGTAGTATGATCCTTTCAGGTTGTATGACAAATACTAGGCCATACAATCAGAGTATCACAACATACGAACAATACAGTAGAGATAAAAGTGTTTATGATGTAGTTTTAAATTGGTCAAAAGCTAACTTTTACTCTCTTCCTGCAAATGCTCAAAAGATGCAAATTGACTGCGTCAATTGGGCATTAACAAATGTACAGCCAGGTGAAAGTTGTAGATGGGATTATAAAAATAGTTCCGGGATTGTAAAGCTCGTGAATGTTAGTGCAGGTGGCTGTCAGACACTATATAATAGTGTGATGTACAAAGGCAAAACACGTAATTGGCAAGAAAATGCCTGTTATAACCATGAAAGCGGAACTTGGCGGATATACTAGCACAAAACTATAGGTTATTGTACGGTTAAATACTATATGGCATTAGGAATATTAGTTTTAATTACTGCTTTGGCTATTTCGGCAGTAGCAATTTATTACTCGATCGCAGGACTTGTTGCAATTTTCGCGGCGGCGGCGATACCTATTATAGTAATGGGTACTGCTCTTGAAATAGGTAAACTTGTCACCGCAGTCTGGTTACATAGATATTGGACAAAGGCTAAGTGGTGGTTAAAGACGTATCTCACAGCCGCAGTCGTTATTCTTATGTTTATCACAAGCATGGGTATATTTGGTTTTCTATCTAAAGCACATATTGAACAAACTTCTGCTAGTATTGAATCTGTAGAAAAGATTTCTCAACTTGACACTGAACTAGCTAGATACAAAGGTATTATTACAAGAGCAGAAGAGAAGATTGAGTCTGCTGAAAATCAAGGTGCCAATCAAAATAATGTAATACAAGATCAAATTGATAGAGAACAAAAGAGAATTGATACTGCCTATGATAGAATTCAACCTTTAGTATCAGAACAACAAAGAATCGTACAACAGGAAATTGAACGCAAAGATAAAAAGATAGAACCTTATCTTGCACAGGTTTCTAACATAGATTCTGACCTACAAACATTATCGGATCTCCTCAATAGGCGTGACTCCGAAAGTATAAAAAGACTACAAAGTATTGTTGGCACTAGAGTAGACGGAACATACGGAAGTAATACAGCCGAACAAGTAGAAAATTATCGCGAAGGGCTTATAGCTAAACGTGAAAGTATTTTGAAAACTATTTCTCAGATTGAAGAAAAAGACTCACCAATTATTATTTCAGCCAATGAAGAAATAAAACGTTTACGTGATATAGCACAAAAAGAAATAGAAGAATCTAACAAAGTAATTAACAAGTTACGTGAAGAAATAGGCAGTACTACGGTTGCAGACAACAACACAGATATTATTGAAGAAAACCTACAAAAAATTAAAAATGCTAACAGTGAAATAGATATCCTTACAGAACAAAAGTATGGCATACAAGCTGAGTATAGAAAACTTGAAGCTGAAGTAGGTCCTATTAAATATATTGCTGAATTTGTTTATGGAGAAAAAGCAGATAAAAACCTATTAGAAGAAGCAGTACGTTGGGTAATATTAATAATTATAGTTGTATTCGATCCCCTTGCAGTTCTTTTATTAATAGCAAGTCAATATACATTTGAATTTGCTCGTGGTAGGAAGAAACAATTAGAGTGGAGCGAATACGAAACACAAAGAGCCGCGATGATCGTGGCCAATCAAGGACCAGACAATGAAACAGTGGATGAATCTACAGATGACGATATACAAAGTGATGATGTGGAACATGATGAACGAGATAGAAAAACCAATGATGAGGACGATATTCAGCAAGGGGAGGCAGTGGAGAGCACTGAAGAATCAGTTTCTGATAGTGAATCCTCCAAAGGAGTAACACAACCTCGAGATGATCTACAAGACATCAATGTAGCTGGTAACGAAGAAGCCAACGGAATGTTATTTGGTGAAGATAATTTAAAAAAGTCAGAGATAAAAGATAGAGCCAATCTTGTAAAACAATATGCTGAAGACGAGGATTGGACAGAAGCAAGGAATGTATGGCAAAAAATAAATCCTGATGAAGATCCTAATAATTATAGACAAGCATTTATTTCAGGACGTATACATAATTTACCTTGGGAAGTATATCTTTCAGATCAAAAAAAAAGTTCAGAATCCTTGGACGAATTAGCCCAAAAAAGGGCTGATGAAATTGAATATCTTGACAGTTTAGAAAGTTGGAGCAGTGCAAAGCAACTTTGGAAAGAAGAAAATCCACATGAAAATCTTAAAACATATAAGAAGGCATATATAAAAGGGTTCATAGATAAACTTCCTTGGGAAGATTATATTACACGCACCGAGGGCTACGTGCAAAATGAAGAACAAAACGACGATAGCATTTGGAAGCGGATAAGTGATAAACCTAATAACACCACCTGATATAATTTACGATAAAACTAAAAGTATTTTGTTAATACATCCTAACAAACAAATAAAAGATCAAATTAATGATGTTTTAAAAGATGTGCAACAAAGCATTAATATCTACCTGTACGAAAATGAAGAAGAACACGATTGGGTGCTAACATTGCACCGAATGTGTAATTTTGCTATAGTAGATATTGATAATTGTCCTCAGTCAACTAAAGATGCAATATCTTATTTTATTAGCTTTTCTAACACATTTTGGTTGACAAATGGGCAGAATATGTACTATAATAAAATTAGTAATAACAGAATCTATAACCTTGATTGGATAGGAGGCAAACTTGAAAAGACCACATAAAAACTTTAAACCATCTGAGGGTTTAAAAGTTGAAGTCAGAAATGGCGATTTTAACGGTGCTATGCGAAAATTTAAAAAGCGAGTACAAGAAGCAGGTATAATACAAGAAATACGGGAACGTAAAGAATTTGTAAAACCTAGCGAACAAAGACGTAAAGCTAAAGCGGCTGGTAGAGCTCGCTGGTTGAAAAAACAATCCAAAGAAAAAAGAGAAAGAGGTTACTAATGCCTTTACATAATGAACTATGGTTTCCTAGCCCAATATGGAGCGGTAAGTTTTTTAATGTAGATAATGATGTTCTTAAAAAATTTGCGTATGAACAGAAAGAACGTGATACTGGTGTTGCAATCAGTAACGTTGGCGGTTGGCAAAGTAAACCAATAGGTAAAGGGTTAAACACTTCTATAGATCAACTAGTAGAAAATCTTGATAGAGAATTTAATGAAATATCAAAGCAGGTTGGATTACCTAAACTCCAAGTATACAATATTTGGATAAACATCAATCCAAAAGGTGCAGTCAATTTAACTCATGATCATATGGGGGCAATTATGTCAGGTGCTTACTATGTGCAAGCAGAAAAGGGCAACGGCAATATAAAATTTGAACGACCAGATGATGCTAGATATTATTTGCCCACACCGGTCAATCCGGAGGATACTAAATGGACTTATTTTAACACACAGGTTTGTGAATATGCAAGTTTAACTAATGCTGTCTATTTGTTTCCTGCATGGTTACCTCATAGAGTTGAACAAAATATAATTGATAAAGATAGAATTAGTGTATCTTTTAACTACGGTATATTTTAATCATGCGTGATGATGTTTGGTTTCCTTGTGTAGTTTGGAACAGCACAATAGATGATTTAGATAATGAAAATCTTAAAAGTTATGTCTATGAAAAGGTAGAAGAAGAAAGAATAAACCCTCCAATAGGTAAACCTAATCAGCCATGGCACAGTATAGATTTAATAATAGAAGAAAATATAGAAGTAAAAAAACTAGTTGACAGACTGAATGAAAAATTATATACTATATGTGAGGATGTAGGATTACATCCTGTACAATTATATGATATATGGGCCAATGTAAATCCACCAGGTGTTTCGAATCAATTACATGCTCATATACCTTCCATTTTTAGCGGAGTGTATTATTTAGATGCAGAACAAGGACAAGGTGATATTATTTTTGAAAGAGATGATGGAGCAGAAACTTGCTTACCAATATTAGTCAAAGACCCATCTCCTTTCAATCAAAAATTAATTACTTACAAAAGTGAAACAGATTTATGTTATATATTTCCTGGTTGGTTGAAACACAGAGTTGCAGAGAATACTTCAAACAAAGATAGAATTAGTATAAGTTTTAATTACGGAGCATAAAATGCGTTTAGAAGAAGATAATAAATTAGATTATAAAGATGTGCTCATTCGTCCTAAAAGAAGCACACTAGGATCACGTAAGGAAGTAGACCTTACAAGAGGTTTTACTTTTAGAAATTATAAACCTATGATTGCAGAAGATGTACTACCTAAAGGATACCCTGCCGGACCATATATAGAAAGGCATTGGAGAGGCATTCCAATAATGGCTAGTAACATGGATGGTGTAGGAACATTTGAAATAGCAGATGCTATTGGAGAACTAGGGCTTTTTACTTGTCTAGTAAAAACTTATGATGTAAATGAATTAGTTAATTTCTTTGATACTCCTGCTTTTCCAAATAGAAAACATTATACTGCTTATTCAATGGGAATCACAGAAAAAGATCACACAAAATTTAGAATGGTGTATGAACAAGCACCTGACATCACATATGTATGTATTGATGTTGCGAATGGTTATTCAAACAGATTTAGAGACTTCGTAAAAGAATTTAGAGAGCTTTACCCACATATTGTCATCATTGCGGGTAATGTTGTAACTGGTGAGATGACAGAGGAGTTAATTTTAAGTGGAGCAGATATTGTTAAAGTGGGCATCGGCCCTGGGAGCGTTTGCACAACTCGTGTTCAAACTGGCATTGGTTATCCTCAGCTTAGTGCTGTTATTGAGTGTGCTGATGCTGCTCATGGCCTTGGTGGACATATCATTGCTGATGGAGGATGTACTACTCCAGGTGATGTGGCTAAAGGATTTGCTGGTGGAGCCGACTACGTCATGCTGGGAGGAATGCTCGCCGGACATGATGAAGGAGGGGGGAGTGTAATTACAAAACGTTACCGCACTAACGAAGTTACTGAATCTGGATTTAAGATAGGCAACAAAGATGCACTAGCTGATTCCGCACCTACAAGGATTGAGGAAAAACAATTTGTAGAATTTTACGGCATGAGCTCTAAAAGTGCAAACAACAAACATTTTGGAGGTCTAAAAGATTATCGTAGTTCTGAAGGAAGAACAGTGCTTGTTCCTTACAGAGGAGCAATAACAGATACAGTGCAAAACATTCTTGGAGGTATCAGGAGTGCTTGTACGTATGCAGGTGCAGTGAGATTAAAGCATCTGTCACGTTGTACAACATTTGTTCGTTGTACACAAACTCACAATAGTGTCTATGAAAATAATACTATCGGATACTAGTGTGATAAATAACTATGAACGCCGAAAGGGTTCTTAATTAAATCTTGCTTATAAAAGGAGAAAAAAATGACAAGACTTACAACTCTAGACTTACCCTCAATACACAGACACTTTGTAGGATTCGACAGAATGTTCGATGAAATGGACAGAGTATTTGAAAATTCAACAAAAGGTCAAGGGTATCCACCATATAATATTGCACAACTTAATGAAAACGAATATATGATTTCGATTGCAGTTGCTGGCTTTAGTATGGACAACTTAGATATTACTAAGGATAAAGATACTTTAAAAATTGAAGGTACTGCTCCAAAAGGAGACGATGAAGTAAATTATCTGCACAGAGGAATTGGCGGTAGATCATTCCGTAGAGAATTTACACTTGCTGACCATGTAGATGTTCACAGTGCTGAACTTGCTAATGGTATGCTTAATATTCATTTAAAACGTGAAGTGCCAGAAGAGTTACAGCCAAAAAAGATTCAAATTAATCTTGGCAAAACTATTGAAGGTTCTGCATCAGTAAAATAAAAGTCTAGGGGGAGTGAAATATCTCCCCCAACCAAAGGAGCAATTATGAGTGAAACTGAAATCACCATCGATGAAAAAATTGAACAGGTAGTTATAGAACCTGCAAAATACAAAGTTATCATGTTAAATGATACGCAAACTCCTATGGAGTGGGTAATTGAAATACTAAAAACTATATTCAAACATTCTGATAAAACTGCCCAAGACATTATGCTATCCATTCATAACACTGGATCCGCTGTCGTTGGCATATATACATATGAAATAGCTGAACAACGTGCAGTAGAAGCTACAACCCTAAGTAGGGATAATGGGTTTCCATTGCAATTAAAAGTAGAGAAAGAATGAGTAATTTAAAAGAACTGACTTGGGAACATCATAAAAATGCAGAAAGACAAGGCTTTGTAAAGGTAATGATGAGCGGTAGAATTAATCCTAGATTCTACGCAACTTATCTTTGGAATCAACATAAAAAATACGATATATTAGAAGCACTTGCAGGTGCAAGTGGCTTACTAGATGACTTGCCTGACATTAGAAGAAAAGTAAAAATAGAACAAGATTTTTTAGAGTTATGGGATTTAGATAACCACCCCGTCATTGTTGAAAGCACAAACAGTTACGTAAAACATATGAAATCATTAATAGGACAACCTGATAAACTAATGGCTCATGTGTACACATTGCATATGGGAGATCTTAGTGGCGGGCAGTTTATACGCAAAAAAGTTCCAGGCGAAGGAAGAATGTATACATTCGACACAGATATTCCGGCACTTAAGGATACTATTCGTAATAAAACAAATGATGATATGGCTGAAGAAGCAAAATGGGTATTTGAAAGTTCAACAAAATTATTTCAAGAACTTATGGAGTTAGACGGTGAGCACTATCTGGAACAAACTAATTGATTGTAAAGATGATATAATCACAATCTTTGAAGAAAATGCAACAGAAATACAAGAAGATGGGTTGGAATATTTTAATAGGCCAGACAGTGGTTGGATTAATCGTGTTTGGGCTAATGATAATATTCGTCGTGCCCATATAGATGTAGTTGACGCTAGAGATACTAGAGGACTTTGGATGATGCATGTTTGTATTTTTCCTACTTTAGATAATCCTGCACCTATATATGGTTTTGATGTAATAGCTGGCAAAAATAAAATGACTGGCGCATTTCATGATTTTTCACCTAGTGCAGATCCTGAGCATCCTATGATA